>Ga0335394_10002242_pt1 | contig 21707 bp, 27 predicted proteins | sample MAT03_FD_205741 | JGI IMG/M metagenome (GOLD analysis project Ga0335394, IMG submission 205741) | Freshwater microbial communities from Lake Fryxell liftoff mats and glacier meltwater in Antarctica - MAT-03 (spades assembly) (version 2) ...
CCGTCGGGGGCGACCGGATCGTGGTGGAGAGAAACGTGGTCCGAAACCATTTTTCCGCCGGCATCTACCTCGACAACGCCACAAACTGCGTGGTTCGGGCCAATTTCGTGCAGCAGCAGCCGGAGCCGCCCTACTACATGGCAGGACAAGAGCCGGGCTACCTGACCGGGGGGCGCAGTATCTCGACGGGCATTCAGCTCGCGAACGAACGCCCGTTTCACGGGAAGGCCAATCCCACGGCGGACAATCTCATCGAGTGGAATGTCGTCGCGGGTGCGAAGGCGGCGCTTTACTACGGGGAATACCAGCTCGGGGGTGGCATCAAGCGCACGCGCTTTGAACGCAATACGTTCATCGACGGTTCGGTGAGTTTAATCCATATCGATTCCAGTGCGGGCCACGCCGACAATGTTTTTGCCGACAACCGTTGTGTGCAAACCCTCCCGCGCCCGGTCCTGAACAGCGCGAGCGTTCCCGCTGGTTTTACCTTTCGCGACAATCTTTGGCTGGGCGGTCCGCCGCCGGCGCAGCGTAAACCGTAGACGCGGGGGAAGTCCGACGGACAAACGAAAACCGATGCCGTTCGACGCTACGCCGCATCCGCAGAGTGTGACCGTGACCGAACTCGATCCGCCCGCGATCACGTCACGCCCAAGAGCGTTTGACGAAGGTGCTTCGTCGGATGATTTCCGCCGGGACATTTAACTCTCACATCCGTATTTGTCTTCCTGTCTCCTACTCGGCCCTTCGAATTGAACGAGCTTGAATCGCCGTCGACATCCCTGCACACATCCGCGGTGGATTCGCCCCAATCCGATCAAACCAAGTGGTTCGCCGAAGAAGTGCAGCCGCACGAGAACGTCTTGCGTTCCTACCTTCACGGTTCCTTCCCGTCCGTCCGAGACGTCGACGATGTGATGCAGGAATCTTACCTGCGTCTTTGCGTGCGCGTGCGAGCGAGCCGGTGCGCTCCGCCAAGGCATTTCTCTTTCTCGTCGCCCGCCGCGTGGCGCTGAATTTCATCCGAAAAAGCCGCAACGCCCCGTTTTTAGACTGCGGGGAGGTGGCCGCTTCGCGGGTCCTGGACGATAGGCCCGATGCATGTGAAGCCCTCATTCTCCAGGAACGAATCGACCTGCTGGCCGATGCGCTCATGTCGCTACCGCCGCGTTGTTGGGACATCGTGATCCTGCACAAAGTGAAAGGGCACCCGCAAAAAGAAGTTGCCGCTCGTCTCGGTGTCAGCGCGCGCACCGTCGAGTCGCACGTAAGAACCGGCGTCGCCCGCTGCCTCGCCTATCTTCGGGCCAACGGACTCTCCGACTTGAACAGTCCATGAAACCTAAACGCATGTCGCCGCTGTCCTCCCAGCCTTCGCCGACCCTTCCGGATAAGTGGGCGGAGCAGCCCTTGGAATGGCCTCGCGCCGCCGGTCAGGTGGATGCGCTCATGGCCGCGGTGGATATCCGGCAGAAACGCCAACGCCGGCGTCGCCGCACGATAGGCGCGACCGCCGCTGGTGCGCTCGCCCTCGTAGCCGTGTTTTTTTCGCCCCACGTTTTTCGCCCGGCTCCAGTCGGTTCTCCTCCTGCGCCCGATACGCGCACGATCGTAACGACTCCTGAGCGACGCCTTTTGCCCGATGGCACCGTCGTCGATTGAGACCCGGCGCCGTGCTGACGGTCAATTTTACCGCCCCTTCCACGGGACTACGCGGTGTCGCTCTCGAGCGCGGTGAGGTGCATTTCCAAGTGGCCAAGGATCCGGACCGGCCCTTCGTCGTGACTGCGCGGGGCGTGCAGTTTCGTGCCCTCGGCACGGCATTTTCCGTTGGAGTCGAGCGTGCCGGAGTGGTCGAGATGCTCGTCATTGAGGGTAGCGTCGCCGTGGAGCCGCGATCCGATTCCACGGCACCTTCGGACGCCATTGCCGTCGTCGGCGCCGGCCAGCGTGTCACCGTCGCGCTCGATCGCGCGGCCCGCCCGGAGATTTCGATTGTCTCCGCTGGCGAGTCCGAAGCGAAACTTGCCTGGCGGATTCCACGCCTTGAGTTCAACGAAACTCCGCTCCGTGACGTTGTCGCCTCGATCCATCTGCACACCGGCGGTCGCATCCGCCTTGCCAGCGCCGAACTCGAGCGGGTCGAGATCGGCGGGGCGCTCCGTGCGGACAACCTTGAGCCCCTCCTTGCCATGCTCGCTGCCAACTACGGAATCGTCGCCGAGCGTCTCGACGGCGGGGAGGTTGTGTTGAAGTCCGGACGCTGAGCCGGGCCCGCGATGGGTCGGTTTAGAGCGCCAGGGAGTTGCACGATCGGGAACGTTGTTCCGCCGCAGCTTTTTTTCTACGGGTTCTTTCCGCTTGGCGGGTCTCAACCCGTATGACCTACCCCGTGCTCGTCACCCGCTTCGTACGAGTGCTCGCGTTCGCCTTCGCAGGCGTCACGCTCACTGCCGCCGCAGAGAAGAAGTCCTTTGATATTCCCGCCGGGACCGCAGATCGGACACTGCGCCAGTTTACGGCCCAATCCAGCGCGGAGGTCGTCTATCCCGCCGAGATCGTGCGGGGGGTAAAGACTCCGGCCGTGAAAGGCGATTTTACCCCGACCGAAGCCCTGCAACAACTCCTCGTGGGGAGCGCGTTGAGTGTGAAGCAGGACGAGAAAACCGCCACCTTCATCCTCGCGCGTGACCCAAACGCCCCACGGGCGGCGCAAACGACGCCAAGCGACCGCCCGCTCCCTCCTCCGGCAAACGCCCCTGAGACCGTCGAGCTTTCCCCTTTCGAGGTTCGTTCCGACTACGCGCTCGGTTACCGCAGCCTCGAATCCATTTCCGGGAGCAACTCGCGCATCGCGATTCGCGAGTTGCCGCAGAGCATTTCCGTTTTCAACTCGGAGTTCATCACGGACATCGGCGCGAGTTCGCTCGCAGAGTCGGTGGCGTATTCGGCCTCGCTCACTTCGGGGCGCAATATCCAGCAGTTCAACCGCGTCGCCGGCCGCTCTGACCAACGCGGCCAATCCTCCCTCCGCTTGGCAGGCGATCGGGTGGGCCAGCGTGCCGCGTTCGTGGAACGATGTCGGCCCTTTTTCCTTCGAGGACATGAAAGTGAAAGTTGCCAATGGCGATCTTCAGGTGGAGTTCGCGCCGTGGCTGTCGTTTCGCAATCGCCTGCAGTTTCTCGATCAGGATCGCGTCGAAGTGCGCCGCACCGGCAACCGCATCAACCTCTACGCCACGGCCGCCGCCTTCCTTGCGCGCACGCCCAACACCGGCGGTATTCCCACTCCGAACACGACCGTCATCGGCAACGGTGGCCAATTCAAGACGACCAATTACACCCCGGAGCGCCGCGAAGCGTTCATCGCCAAAGCAGAATTCGTCTTTAAGTTCGAAAAGGAACGGGTGGCGGAAAACAAGCTGCTCGCGGGGATCGAGCGCTTCGACGCCTACACAGACCAGGTCACCTACCGGATTCCGGCGACTGCGTATCCGAATTTTACCTTTGATCTAAACAATGTATCCGGCCAGCCATTCGACCAGTATTACCAGATTCATCCCGCGCCCAACTATAGCGTTTTCGAACCGGCGGCGTTCACGCAGCTGCTGGCCAACAATCGGAGTCGATCGAAATCGGAGGGTTATTATCTGGTCGATCGCCTCGCGCTGCTCGACCGCACCCTGCACCTCTCCGCGGGAATTCGCTTTCGCTACTTCGGAGACTGGAAGGACGATGGGACCGTCCCCCAGTATGGCGTCGTTTATCAGCCGACGAAAAAGCTGTCGCTCTTTGCGTTGCGCAACGACTCCTACGTCTTGAACAATCCCACCGCGACCGTTCCCCTTCCACCGCCGCAAACCGGAAAAAACGTCGAGGTCGGTGCCAAGGTGGAACTGCTCGACGGCCGGTTCGGCGCCACGGCAAGCTGGTTCAAAGTCCAGCGCGAAGGTATCGCGCGCAATATCGCCACGGCAGTGCCAGGTGTGTTCGAGACGCAGTTCTCCGGTCTTGAGCAGAGCGACGGTTTCGAGATTGAAGCGTATTTTTCCCTCACGCCGAACTGGAATCTGTATGGCGGCTACACCTATGCCGACGCACGGATCATGGCAGGCGACGCGGCACCCGCGGCCAACAGTGTGATGGTTGGGACCGCGGTGCAGAGTGCGCCACTCCACAAAGGATCGCTCTGGCACGCTACCGATTCGCCGGCGCATCGCTCAAAGGATTGTCGATCGGGTTTGGCGTCATCGCTGCTTCGGAGTCACAAGCCTATGCCCAGGCCGATCGATTGAACTTGAAAAACGACGCCTATTTTCGCTTCGACGCGTCGGTCGGTTTCGAACGGAAATTTGCGAATCATCCACTGCGCTTTCAACTCAACGTCGTAAACCTGGCGGATGAAACCTACCGCGACGTGCAGGGCGGTTTGGCGACGCCACTCTCGTGGCGATTCTCGACCGATGTCCGATTCTGAGCGCAGGCAGCGCAACCGCATGCGACTCTTCATTCAGGTCTTTGCAGGGCTCTTGGGGCTAGTTTCGCTTCTTCAGAGCGGGCGCGCCGCAGAAGCGAAGCGTCCGCCTAACATCGTATTTATTCTGGCCGACGATCTCGGTCAGCGCGACCTCGGTTGCTACGGCAGCGCCTTCTACGAAACCCCGAATCTCGATCGGCTCGCGCGCGAGGGTGCCCGGTTTACCGAAGCGTATGCTGCCTGCTCGGTTTGTTCACCTACGCGGGCCAGTATTCTCACCGGCCAGTGGCCGCCGCGCACCGGGATTACCGATGTCATCGGCCAGACATTTACGCCCGAAGCGTGGAAGCGAAATACCAAGCTGTTGCCCGCGCCGCATGCCGACCGACTCTCGCTGGAAACGCCCACGTTCGCGAAGGTGCTGCGGTCGGCCGGTTATGCCACGTTCTTCGCCGGCAAATGGCACCTCGGACCGGAGGGGTGGTGGCCCGAGAATCAGGGTTTCGACATCAACAAGGGCGGCACCCATCTTGGCGCACCCTATGGTGGGAAAAAATATTTCTCCCCCTACGCGAATCCGCGTCTTACCGATGGCCCCGACGGCGAGCACCTTACTGGGCTTGCCTCGAAAAAACGGACACCAAATTAGGCGGCTTTGATGTTGTTTTTGATATACTTGTTTTCGAACGCCACAGGAGAGATTTGGCCGAGGGAGCTGTGGCGCCTCCGGGGGTTGTAAAACGTCTCGATGTAATCGAAGACGGCAAGTTCAGCATCGTGGCGGGTGGCCGGCTCGACGACATCCATTTCAGTATCGCTTTTGAGGGTACTCCAGAACGACTCGATGGTGGCGTTATCGTAACAGTTCCCCGCGCGACTCATACTGCGCCGTGAACTGAAGGCATGGCAGAAAAGTATCGGTGCGCGCTTCCCGATGGCCAACCGCAACTACGACCCGGCGCAAACGAGCGGTCGGGTCGCGCCCCGGCCGCCCGAGGAGCTCATCGTGAAGGCAGACGCCTCGCCTTGAAAGGTTCGCTCGGAGCCGTCCCTGTAGTGTGGACCCAGTCCCTCGAAGTTACTAGGGTACTGGCGACGGTCGCCCGCAGCCAATCGACAAAGGCGGCCGGATTGTAGTCCACGATGGCGGTGTTGCGCACGGTTCCGTGGTGAGATTTGAACTCGATGACCGAGTCCTCCGAGATCGACCCTTTGTAGAAAAAGAGACCATCCACGATCGCATGGGGTGCCTCGATCGCCAACGTGGACGTGCCGTTCAGGATCGTTTCGCCGGGAATCTGGCCCCGAACCTCGAGGGGCCGCTCCGGAGATCCGCCACGGTTGATCGCCAAACGGATATCGGTCTAGGAGCCGTTGCCCAAGACGAGCGTGTCCCCCGCAATCGCCCCGGCAATCGCGGCCGGCTAAGCGGCGGGATTCGGAACCGGAACTTCGCGCGCAGACAACTCGTCGCAGGCGACGAACGCGGCGATGGGCAGTGCAAGGACAAGATGTCCCAAGGTAATGGAAGAAACGTGGGAGTGGAGCGGTCGTTTCATTTTCCAGGTGGGACCGAGCGAGAGCTCGGCGCGGGACATGGGATCAATCTTCTTTGCGGCTCTTCTTCCCTACGACGTTTTTGGCGTGGCGGCCCGAAGGGTCGCCCGTGTCGACAATCCCGCCGGCAGGGTTGAGTTCTTTGAGCACTCCCTGCAGGCGCTTCCGGGCCGCGATGGCGGCAGGTTCTTTTGAATCGGTCGGGACCGGTTTCTCGGCGAACGGAGCCTCGCTCATGTCGAAAAGCTCACCCTTCTCGTTCAGTTTCCAACCGGCTTCGCGGACATACCACATGCGGGCGAGTTGGTTGAAGGCCCACGCGCGGGGCTGGCCTTTTTCACCGCGGAACTGCGGCGCAAGGCTGCGGCCGTCGACGAGCGTCTTCTCCGGAAGTTTCGCACCGGCGAGTGCGGCAAACGTCGGGAAGAAGTCGCTCGAGTCCACCATGTCGCGGGACGTTTTTCCTGCGGGCGTGACGCCGGGCCAATTGAAGATCAGCGGCACCAGTCCGCCGCCCTCGAGCATGGAGCCCTTTGCTCCCGACAACGCGCGCCCGCCGATGGTGGCGCGAGCGGCACGTCCGCCGGCGGTGCCGTTGTCGCCGAAGAAAACGATCAGCGTCCTTTCGCGGAGTTTGAGGCGCTCGAGCTCGGCGATGAGTTTGTCCATGTAGGTGAGTAGGTCCCGGTGGCATCCTGATTCGTCGCACCCGTGCGGAACGGATAGCGCCCGGTGAGGATCATCGCCCGGGAAGGGCCGCAGAGTGGCACGGTGTAGGCGTTCGTGTAGCGCGTGCCGCCGCGGGCGAGCGCATCGAGGTTGGGCGTTTTGTAGTGGTCGGCACCGTAGCAGCCGACTTCACCGATCCCATAGTCGTCGGCGAGGATGAAGATGATGTTGGGCTTGATCGGCACCGCCGCCGATGAACGGGTCGCAAGACCGAACAGACAACCGACGGCGAGCAGAAGGGCAGATAGTTTCATTGGGAAAGAAGACGCGGAGTAGGAAGGGACGATTTAGTTGACCGTGCCAATGGGTTTCAGGCGTTGTCCGCCCTCGACGACCCTCGCGCAAAAATCCGCCGTGGACGAAAACCGCGGCTTGTAACTTGGGCTCGCCCGTGCGTTTTCCGGCTGATGCGCCACCCTTAACCTTCCCCTGCGCTTGCTGCCCCCCCGCTTCAGTCCCCTCCTTTTCGCCGCACTCCTTCTCGCTCTCGTCGGCTGCTCCGGCCAGCGCTCGGTCACGGTCATCAAGCTCGCCCACACCCTCGACCAATCCCATCCCGTCCACCTCGCGATGGTCTACTTCGGCGAACGCCTTGCCGACAAGAGTGGGGACACGATGCGGGTCGAGCTCTACTCTGGCGGCCAGCTCGGCTCCGAACGCGAATGCATCGAGCTTCTCCAGCTCGGCGGCCTCGGGATGACCAAGATTTCCTCCGCCGCGCTCGAGGGTTTCGCCCCCGAATACCGTGTCTTCGGCCTGCCCTATCTTTTCCGCGACGAGGCCCATCGCTGGGCCGTCCTCAACGGCTCCGTCGGCCGTGATGTCCTCCTCTCCGCCGAAAGCCGTTTCCTCCGCGGACTTTGCTACTATGACGCCGGCACCCGCAACTTCTACACCGTCAACCGTCGCGTGGAGAAACCCGAAGACCTCGCCGGCCTCAAGATCCGCATTCAGGAAAGCCAGATCGCGCTCAAAATGGTGCGCGCCCTTGGCGCCGCCGCCACCCCCATCGCCTTCGCCGAACTTTACACCGCGCTCCAGCAGGGCGTCGTCGACGGCGCGGAGAACAATCCCCCGAGCTTCCATCTCTCGCGCCACTACGAACTCTGCAAATACTACGTCCTTGACGAACACACCGCCGTTCCCGACGTCCTCCTCATCGGCACCCACCTTTGGCGCACCCTCACTCCGCAGCAACAAGCCTGGGTGCAGGCCGCCGCCGACGAATCCTCCGTGCGCCAGCGCGAACTCTGGGCCACCGCGACCGCGGCCTCCCTCGCCGCCGTGAAAAAAGCCGGCGTCGAGGTCATCACGCCCGACAAATCTCTCTTCCGCGCGCGCGTCGCCTCCATGCAGGCCGAGGTCGCACGCGACCAGCCGCGCGTCGGAGCCCTCGCCCAACGCGTTCAGGAGACCACCCCGTGAAATCCGTCAAACTCGTCCTCGACCGCCTCCTCGCCGTCGCCATCGGCCTGCTCATGGCCGCGATGGTTCTCAACGTCCTCTGGCAGGTCCTCACCCGCTACGTCCTGCCCACCCCGAGTTCCTACACCGAGGAACTCGCCCGCTACATGATGATCTGGATCGGCCTGCTCGGCGGCGCCTACGGCGTCGGCCAAAAATCCCACCTTGCACTCGATCTCCTCACCGCCCGCGTCACCGGCGCGCGCCGCCGCCTCCTGGAGATCTTCATCGCCCTCGCCGTGCTCGCCTTTGCCGTCGCCGTCCTCATTGGCGGGGGTGGCCGGCTGGTTTGGATCACGTTCGCACTTGGCCAGACGTCCGCCGCCCTGCAACTTCCCACCGGCTTCGTCTACCTCGTCGTCCCGGTCTCCGGGCTTTGCACCGCCTTCTATACCGTTGGCTGGCTCATCGACGCCCGCCGTGGCGAGGCCGCCGCAGCCCAACAATCCGGCGCCCTGAACTGACATGAACGAAGCCCTCGTCCTCGCCCTTGTCTTCGTCGTCCTGCTCCTTGCGGGCGTGCCCATCGTTTTCTCCATCGGTTTGGCCTCGATTTGCGCGCTGGTCGTCAGCCTCGATCCCGCCTCCGCTGCCACCGTCGTCGCCCAGCGCCTCGCCACCGGCCTCGACAGCTTCGCCCTGCTCGCCATTCCGTTTTTCATTCTCGCCGGCAATCTCATGAACCGCGGCGGCATCGCTCACCGCCTGATTGCCCTCGCCAAGGTCGTGGTCGGCCGCCTCCCCGGCGGCCTCGCCTACGTGAACATCCTCGCGAACGTGCTCTTCGGCGCGATCTCCGGATCCGCCGTGGCCGCCGCCGCCGCCAACGGCGGTTTCATGGCCCCGCTCATGAAAAAGGAGGGCTACGACAAAAACTTCGCCGCCGCCGTCAACATCTCCTCCGCCACCACCGGCCTGCTCATCCCGCCGAGCAACGTCATGGTCGTTTACTCGCTCGCCAGCGGCGGCGTTTCCATCGCCGCGCTCTTCGTCGCCGGCTATATCCCGGGAATCTTGCTCGGCCTCGCGCTCATGGTCGTCGGCGGTGTCATCGCGAAACGCAGCCGTTACCCCGTCGGGGAAAAGGTCCCGCTCGCCGACGCCGCCCGCATCCTCTGGGACGCCCTGCCCAGCCTAGCCCTGATCTTCATCATCATGGGCGGCATTATCGGCGGGTACTTCACTCCCACCGAGGCCAGCGCCATCGCGGTCGCCTACACGTTCCTGCTCTCCGTCGTCGTCTACCGTGAAATCAAGTGGGCCGAGTTGCCCAAGGTCTGCACCGATGCCGCCGCCACCACCGCCATCGTCCTCATGCTGATCGGTGCCTCGATGGCCATGTCCTGGGTGATGTCCTCGGCCAACATCCCCCAGCAGATCAGCGCGGGCCTGCTGCAACTCACCGACGACAAGATCGTCCTGCTCCTGGTCATCAATCTTATCCTCCTCATCGTCGGCACATTCATGGACATGACACCCGCCGTCCTGATCTTCACGCCGATCTTCCTCCCCGTGGTCGTCGCCTTCGGCGTCGATCCCGTCCACTTCGGCCTCATCCTGATTTTCAACCTTTGCATCGGTCTTTGCACCCCGCCCGTCGGAAGCGTGCTCTTCGTCGGTTGCGGCGTCGCCCAGACTTCGATTCGCGGCGTGATCCGCCCGCTCCTCCCGTTCTTCGCCGCGACGCTCGTCGTCCTGCTGCTCGTCACGTTCGTGCCCGCCCTCTCGCTCTGGCTCCCGCGCCTCTTCAAGTTGCTCTGATCCGCCCGGGTCCGCCCCGCCAAGATGCACGCCCCTAAAACCGACCAGGCCCGTTGGTTCGCCGAAGAGGTCCATCCCCACGAGTCTTCGCTGCGGGCCTACCTGCGCGGTGCCTTCCCATCGGTGCGCGACGTCGACGACGTCGTGCAAGAGTCGTTTCTCCGCATCTGGGGCGCCCGAGCCGCGCGGCCCGCGCGCGCCGCCGCGCGCATTCGTTTTGCTTCCGCCTCGGTCGTCGTCGCGCTCTTCGGCGCACTTGCCTGGCAATCGCCAGCGATCTCCAGTTGGCGCACTCCTGACCGCGGGCGCACGATCGTTTCCGAGCCGAGCCGGCAAACGCTGCCCGGCGGATCGGTCGTCGAGCTGCGGGACGGTGCCGACATCTCCGTCGATTTCTCCGGACCCATGTGAAGCGTCACCCTCGCGCGTGGCGAGGCGCATTTCACTGTCGTCAAGGATCGCGCGCGCCCGTTCGTCGTCACGGCCGCAAGCGTGTCGGTGCGCGCCGTAGGCACGGCCTTCGCCGTGCAGATGAATGGCGCCACCGTCGAAGTGCTCGTCACCGAGGGCCGGGTCGCCGTCGATCCCTCGGCCGCGACGGCGAATTTTCCCTCACCGCGTTTCCCGCCGGCACCTGGTCCGCGAGTGTCAGCTACGTCGGCTACGAGACGAAAACTCTCCCCGTAGTCGTCCGCGCCAGCGAGGCCGCTTCCCTCGACGTGAAACTCTCCCCCGAGGTCGTGCGACTCTCCGCCTTCGTCGTCGAGGGCGCTCGCGAGGGCCAGGCCCGCGCGATCAACCAACAGCGCGCGGCGACCATAAGGCGAACTGGCGTAAGTGGCACGACGGAGAACCGCGAAAGAACATGCCAATTATTGTGGCGGATCCAGCCTACATCGACACCCAGTACTGGATCCTTGAGAAGATCGAAAAGCAGGCAATGATCATCACTCGGGAGAAAGAAAATATGAAAGGCACAAGCTATCAAGGGCTGCCGTTCGAACCGAGCGATCCAGTGAATGCCGGTGTGGAGGCGGACGAAGTGGTTGGGTATAGCAACGCCGTCCTTCGACGGATAAAATACTGCGACCCAAAAACAGGAGAACGATTTTCTTTTATTACAACCACCTACGCACTTCGTCCTGTGGCGGTACTTTACTTCCTGAGGTGGAAAATCGAGAAGGTTTATGATGTATTTAAGAACAAACTGAAGGCTCGCGAAGCCTGGGCGGTGGGAGAGACGTCCGCACTCATCCAAAGCCATCTCATGGCGTTGGTCCATAATTTGTTAACGCTCTTCCTCGCCCGGCTAGAAAGCCGCGGGATCAGAGAAGAGAAGGTGTATGGACGAATTGCGGAAAGAACCGCGGCAGCCCCGCCTCCGGTTGCTCAGCAAATGGTCCAGGGCTTCAGTATTTTGACCTGTCAGTACATCCGGCTAGTACGACATTGTCTGCGCTATAAAATGCCCTGGAGTGACGCCATGCCGCTTTTTAAGGCGCGTCTCTCGGCTTATATATGATCGCCGTCCCGGACACCGTTGCGCGGCCCACCAGTAGGTGCGCATCGCGTCGATCGGGCACGGACCGAAGCGGATTCCTTTGCCCTGGATCTCGCCGAGCCAGCCGGTTTCTCGTGCGAAGAAGTTCGCGATGGCACGGAAGCAGGTCTGGCCTGAATAGCGGACGGGCGTCTCGCCCCAGAGCGCCTTGCGGACAACGGAGCGGAATCCATCGGCGCCCACGACGAGATCCGCGGAGAGCTTGCGGCCGTCTGCCAAATGGACGGTGGGACGCGCGGGTGTCAAAGTCGACGCCGGTCGTCTCGGCCCCGGTCTCGACGATTCCGGCCAGGATGGCATCAAGCAGCACACGTTGCAGATCGGCCCGGCGCACGATGCGGCTGGGCCTCAAGCCGTGGACGGCGGACAACTTCGACGTCTCGCTCGAGTACTACACCCGGCAGGGCGGCGTCTTCACCGCGGGCGTTTTCCTGAAGGAGATCGACGATTTCTTCGCCAACGACGTGCGCCGGATCACGGCGGCGGAGGCCGAGGAATCCGGCCTCGATCCGCGCTTCGCGGGGTTCGAGGTGACGACCAAGATCAACGCCGGCGCCGAAATGAACCTGCGCCGCTCGCTCGCGCCGCTGGGCGGATGGGGGCAGCACTTCTCGGGTGTTCTTCAACGCGACCAAGCTGAGGCTCGAAGGCAACCGGCAGGCGAATTTCAGCGGCTTCATCGACGACAGCCGGAGCTGGGGCGTCACGTTCACGCGCAAGGGCCTCACCGTGATGGCTAAGTGGAACTGACGCGGGTAGGAGAAGAACGCGGTCTTCGCCGCCTTCGGTCCCGATGCCTATAACTACACCGGCGCGCGGACCCACCTCGATCTCAACCTCGACTACCAATTCAACAAGCGCATGTCGGTCTTCGTGAACGCCCGGAAGGTCTTCGACGCCCGCAACGTATCCCTTCGCTACGGGTCGCAGACGCCCGAGTACGCCAAGGTCCTGACGAGCGCCGAGTACGGCGTGGAGCTCGGGGCGGGCACCAAAGGCTCCTTCCGGTTGCCGTCTGCACATGGGGCGCACGGATAGCGATGGATGATCCGGCGAGATAAGTGACACTTTGTCCGGAGAGATGGGACCTAGTAGAAGCGGGCAGTCTTGACAGGGTCCGGCCCTGGGCCTGACCCCGTCCCGCCGTTCTCCTTGCCGCTTGACCCAGCACGGTTGTATTACATTGTCATACATCATGAAAGAAGTGCTCACCATTCGCGTTCCCGAAGGCAGCCGCCGTCGCCTCACCCAACTCGCCAAGCGCAAGCGTCAAAACCTCAGCCAATACGTGCGCGACGCCTTGGAAGCCAAGCTCTGGATCGACGCCCTCGACGAGACCTCCGCCCTCGCCGAGCCCAAGGCCCGCGCCCTCGGCATCCGCACCGAGGACGATGTGTTCAAGCTCTTCTCGTAGGGGTCCGCTTGAGGCTCGTGCTCGACACCAACGTCCTGCTCTCGGCCATCCTTGTGCCGGGCACCTGCCGCGAATTGCTCAAAGGCAGCGGCCTCGCGCACGATTGGTTCACCTCACCCGGGCTGCTCGCCGAGCTCGCGGAAAAACTCTACGATAAACTGGGCCTCAAACCCGAGCGCACCCCCCTCTACCTTGTCTATTGCCGCCGTGCCCTTCTCGTGGAGCCCTTCCGGCTGCCCGTCCCGGTTTGTCGCGATCCGGACGACGACCTCGTGCTCGCCACTGCGCTCGCCGCGGCGGCCGACTGCATCATCACCGGCGACAAAGACCTGCTCGTGCTCACCGACCACGCCGGCATCCGCATCCGCTCGCCCCGCAGTTTCATAGATCACCCCGCCGCCTGACATGGCCTTCACCGACCTCGAGATCGCCGGGCACGCCGCGCGGATCGCGCAGTAAGAAGGTTTCAGGCTGAAACCTGCAACCGGTGGCGATGAACCTGCCTGCGCAGGCTTGCCGCGGGTTCGATATTCAGAGCATCGGCAATCCAACGATACGGCGCGTAAGTGCGGACGCGTAAAGCAGCGGCCACTTCTATTCTCCAATTCACAGGGGTGTCGTTCGACGCGATCTCTTCGAAGGACCGTCCTCTTGCCGTCAAAGCATCGTTCAACTCATCACGCCAACGCGCCTCTTCAATTTCCAGGAGTTCCTCCCGTTCAAATCCGGCTTCAAGGCTCAACGCGGAATATTCACGTGCCAGCTGCCCCATCGAAACGTTGCCACTGCGGCCCATGCATTCCCTCCACCAGATTTGTCCCCGGTGTTTCTAATGCGAGATGATAGTGGTTGCGCATGATAACGTGACCGTGAATCCGCCAGTTATGCTGCACGCAGGTTTCGGCCTGACCCCATTTTCACGGCCCCGCCGCTCACAATTGAGGGGAACATCAGCGGTGAGTGCCCGCTTCGAGCATCAAGGCCCGGATCAAATTGTAGGCGATCGCAGGCACCGAGAAACACGATCCGTCGATCACCCGAACCGTGCGGCCGTGCCGGTTGCCCGGACTGCGGGGACTAGCAAGCCCGAAAAATAGGAGCGAAAAAGAACCGTCAGGGCGGCGGCGATTTCGCCGGACCGTCGGATGCAGGTGCCCAGAGGGGCGCACACGAGGCGTATTGACGGAAGATACGGAGTTGGATCCCGCATATAGCCGTATACATACGGTCGTTGGTTGACTTCGTTCCCTCGACTACAAAATGATCAGATATGTCATCGCTTGATCGCTTGGAAACGCGCTACGCACAATTGCGCGCCGAACTCGGAAGACTCGGATCTATCAGTCAGGGATCCGTCTATCGAAGACCGCCGGGCCAACCCGGCAACCGCCTTACCTGGTCAACCAAAGTGAAAGCCAAGACCGTCAGTCTGGCATTGTCCGAAGATCAGGCTGACTGGTTCGATCAAGCCATCGCCGAGCACCGCCGATTGAAGAAGATCCTGGCGGAATTGTATAAACTCTCGCGTCAAATCATGCGGCTGCGCTTCCCGGACCTCGAACGACGCAAACCGCTCAACAAGCATGTTTTACGCCTCATCTAAGCGCCCTTCATCCCTGATCCGACCCTTTGCGGCGGCTTGTCGGACGTCATTTTGAAGCGGCGCGAGCGCCATCAAACCAGGAGTCGTTCGTTCTTCGGATCAAACAACGGCTCCCGAGCGATCGTGGCGGCGTGACGTTGCCCAAACGAATAGATCTCCAACCGCGTACCTTCCACAGCGACGTCGACCGGCAGATACCCGTAAGCGATGCTTCGCCGAACGGAATAGCCAAAATTTGCGCTCGTAACGTGACCGATTGCACGTTGCCCGGACCCGCTGAAAATTGGCTCCTTGCCCATCAAGACGATCTCTGGGTTATCGAGGACAAGACAGCATAGTCGCCGCACCGGAATTTTGGCCTGTCCTGCCAACGCGTCGCGCCCGATAAAATCGCCTTTCTTCATGCGGACCGCAAAAGCCAGGCCCGCCTCGAAGGGAGTATATTCGGTGTGAAGGTCGCTGCCCCACGCGCGATACCCTTTCTCCAGACGCAAGGAGTCGATTGCGCCGTCGCCGACCGGCGCAAGCCCAAATGGCAGCCCAGCGGCCCACAACGTATCCCAAAGCGCCAGCCCGAATTCGGCGGGCGCGTATAGCTCCCAACCCAATTCGCCCACGTAGGAGATTCGCACGGCCAGCACCGGCACGTGGCCCACGAAGATCCGACGCGTCGTGAGGTAAGGAAATGCGGCATTGGAAATGTCCGCGTCCGCCAATGTCGTCAGCACGTCGCGCGCCCGCGGTCCCCACAGGCCGATCGCACAGTAGGCCGACGACGCGTCGACAATCTGCACCGACCCGTCAGCCGGACATTTCCGTCTCATCCATGCCAGGTCGGGCGCAGCCGCGCGTGCGCCCGTGAGGACCATGAACTGGCTTTCGGCCAGGCGAAGGATCGTCACGTCGGCTTTGATTCCGCCACGCTCGTCGAGCATGGCGGTGTAGATGACTCGACCGACGGCCTGGTCGATGTTGTTGGCCGCGAGCCGCTGCAGTAGGTGCAGCGCACCGGTACCCGTCATCTCGAATTTGGCGAAGGCCGTGAGATCGACCAGTCCCGCCGCCTCGCGGCACGCCAAGTGCTCGGCCGCGCACAGGGGCGACCAGTTCCTCGCGCTCCAGCCATCGCGAACGGGAAACGCAGCCAATTTCTCGAGCCGAGCCCGATTTGCCCCATACCACCGGGGACGCTCCCAGCCGGCGCTTTCGTAAAAATGCGCGCCCAGCGCCTCCAGCCGGGCATGATACGGCGATGTCCGCAAGCCCCGCGGAGCGCGAGGCGGGTCGAGCGGGTGGAGAATGTCGTAGACCTCCACGTACTGCTGGCAGGAACGCTCGATGACGTGTCGCCGGCCTGTCGCGTGCGAGGGAAAGCGATTGATGTCCATCTCGCGCAGATCCAGGCCGGGGCTTCCGCTCGCCAGCCACTCGGCCATCGCGCGACCCACCCCGCCGCCGTGCGTCACCCAGACCGCCTCCGCCACCCAGAATCCCCGCAGATCCGGTTTCTCTCCCAGCAGCGCGTGCCCGTCGGGCGTGAAGGAAAATACCCCGTTGAAGGCTCGCGCCACGGAGGCACCAGCGAGGCAAGGCATGCGGTGGCGCGCCGCACGAAGCGCCTCCATCATATGCTCCGGAGTGAACGGAAAAATCGCTGCGTCGTCCCGCTTTGGAATGGCCTCAACGTCGACCGGCATCGGACGATGCCCGTAGTTTCCGATCCCATACGCGTCGGCGTGCTGTCGAAAATAGATGTCGCGATCCTGGTCCCTTACCATGGGATGTCTTATCTCCGCGGTTTCGCCCGCCAGCTCCGACAGCGGACCGGTGCGCGCATAAAGGTGCTGCATCGGCGTAAGTGGAATTTCGATACCCGCGAGCCTGCCAACCGCCGGCCCCCAGATTCCGGCGGCGCACAGGACCAAGTCGGTCGCGATGCGTCCGCGAGAGGTGACCACGGCTTGGACACGCCCTCGTGCCTGTTCAATCGCGACGAGGGGCGTGTGCTCGAAAACCCGCAGGCTTCCCTGCTCCCGGCAGATCCTCGCCATCGTTTCGCACAACGCCGATGCGTTCACGTTCGCATCGCTCGGTACGTGCAAAGCTCCGAACAGGTCGTCTGTCCGCAGCAATGGGACGAGTCGCGCGACCGCGGCGTTGTCGACGAGTTCGGCCTCGAGGCCCCAGGCCATGGCGTTGCCGAGCTTCCGCTTGAGGTCGAGAGCGCGCTCCCGCGACGCGGCAACCTCGAGGCTGCCGACCTGGAAAAAGGCCGGCACATGGGCCAGACGAGAAACCTCCGCGTAAGTCTCGACTGTCCACTGCGCGAGCCGGCAAAGCTCGCGAGAGTTGTTGTGCTGGAACATCAAGCCCGGCGCATGCGACGTGGAGCCCCAGTTGTGGAAAAGCGGCCCCTGGTCGATCAGCACGATGTCGCGCCACCCAAGCCGTGCCAGGTGATACGCCGTGCTGGCCCCGACCACGCCTCCGCCCACGATGACGATGCGGGCCGAGTCGGGCACATCCGCGGTGGCGCCGGACGAGAGAAGCGGAGAGCCGAGGTTATTCATCGACTCGAACAGAACCCCGTCCCGAGAAACGTCCGGGCCGGAACAATGCGATATCGTGCCGCGTCGCGCCGGTAGTCGCGAGGTCGGCCATGATCTCCCCCACCACGCTGCAGAACTTGAAGCCGTGGCCGGAGAAACCGCACGCGACGCTCACCTGCGCGCATTGGGGATGGGTCGCGATGACGAAATTCTTGTCCGGGGTGTTCGTGTACATGCACGTCACCCCCGCGAGAAACCGGCTGGCGAGCGCCGGAATGCGTTCGGCGATCGAGCTCCGCATCCGCGCGATCTCGGGCTCTCCAATACCGCGATCTATTGTTTCCGGGGTGCAGGGCTCGCTCACAGGCGCACGATAGAAGGCGATCTTCACGCCGCCGTTCGGACCGTCGATCGCGGGAAATCCATAGGGCGTGGCGGCACCCTCAGCCTCCCAGATGAAGATAGGAAAGCGGCTGGGCAGGAACGGCTCCACTCCTCCCACTGGATCGAACCAGAAAAGCAGCTGGCGCTCGACTTCCAGGGGCAATCCCAAATCGGCTAGCACCTGCGGGGCCCAAGGCCCCGGGCAAATCACGACATGCGCAGCTTCATATTGCCCACGCACCGTGCGCACAACCACTCCGCCACCGGAGATCGGCTGCCATCCGACAACCTTCTCCTCAAAGCGCAATTCGGCGCCACGGCGGGCAGCCGCATCGAGATGCGCCCGCACTGCCGCCTCGGGACGCAAGAAGCCGGCCTCGCGCTCGAACAAGGCAATCTCATGCGACTGGGGTGTCAGCGGAGGATAGCGCCGCCGGAGCTCCTTGGCATCGAGAATTTCATGGTCGAGTCCGTATCGCGTCGCGCTGAGGATGCTGCCCGCCACGACCGCGCTTTCCGGCGCCCCGATCATCAGTCCTCCGACTTCGCTCAAGACGCTGGCACCCGTCTCACGCTCCAACGCGTGCCAAAGCTCCCGCGCGCGCAGCAGCAGCGGAACGTAGGCAGAATCCTCATAGTAGGCACGCCGTGTCACCCGCGTCTTGCCGTGGCTCGCACCCCGGTCGTGAGCCGGCGTGAACTGCTCCAACCCGAGCACCCGCACCCCTCGTGCAGCCAGATGATAGGCCGCGGCGCTGCCCATGCCGCCCAGCCCGACCACAATTGCATCGTAGGTCATGCCCCTTGAGCCCCGGCCGCTTCCGTCATCTTGTGACGCTTCCCCCCGACCAGCACTCTGGCGCGAGGCTTCGCCAATCGGAGGGCCTCGAGCCAGCCGGGATCTTCCTCCTTGTCGCCGGGCGGGACTGTCGAGCGGCCAACCATTCGGTCAATCACCATGTTCTGATACCGGTGCACGGGCTCCTCGAATCGATAACACATGCGTCCGCCAGGATACGCCTTGGATTCGAGGCCGATCTGCACGCGCTCTACGGCAGTGACATCCTGTTGATTGACCATGGTCCAGAACTTGAAAATCTCGTCGATCTTGCCCTCCGCACCCTCCGTCGCGAGCGCGTCAGGATGCACGAGCAGGTCGGCGCACTCGACGGAACGGTTCGTGCCGTCCGGCCTGAACACGAGAGTGAAAAGATGATTCGGTAACAGGAAAAGGGCGACGTTCGGAAATATCAAAAACCAGTACGCCGTCCGCGCCTCCGCCGCGTTCAATCCAGCGAGGGTCGGAAGGTCCAGCTTCACCGTTTCCTCGTCCTCGGACACAGGGAAAGTGCACATGCCGGTATACATCCCCGGCCCCTGCACGCGGTAGTGATCGTTAAATCCGCTCACGTTGCAAAGCTCCGGATGCACCCACGGGAGATGGTAATACTCCATGAAGTTTTCTGCGATCAGCTTCCAGTTCGCTCCGATCTGGAGTGACTGCCGGCGCACCAGCCTTAAATCACCCAAGGGATATCGCGCGAGGCGCGCCGGCAGGTCGCCGAGCCATGCCGTGAGGGGCGAGGGGGTTTCGCCGAGATTGAGAAATATAAAACAGCCCCAGCTCGCCACCGAAACGGGAAGCAGCGGGTAGTCCTCCTTGCGAAAACCACGAGCCTCGCTCATGTCGAAAAGCGCCTGCTGCTCCGGAGGAACATCCAGCCCCTTGAAATAGGGCGTGCCCAAAAGATGTCCGTCAAGCGCGTATCCCCAGGCATGATACGGACAGCGTATGACCGGGTAGTTCCCATCTTCGCAGACCAGCTGCGAGCCGCGATGCCGGCAGACATTGTGATATGCGCGCAATTCTCCGCTCGTGTCGCGCGTCACGAAAATCGACTGCCCTGCGATGCGCGTCAAAAACGTGTCGCCGGGCTCGGCCGCCTGCGAGGTGTAGCCCGCGCACACCCAGCCGCCGGACCACACCCGAGCCTGCTCGATTCGATAAAATTCCTCGGAGCGGTAGGCATCCGGGATAATGGTCGATGCCAGCGTGACAGGAGCGCGTGTCGCCTGATACGTTCGCTCGTCCGTGTAGTCGGCCGCGGTGAGGACCCGAGGCTGCTGCGGATGAACCAAGGGCGGACGGTCGAAGGTCGCCGGGAGCTCGGATGAGGGGCCAGGCGGTTTCGACTTGGGCGATTCCGATTCCATGGTGCGGTGCAGGTGTTCCGTTGGACCTGAGTCGAGGAGCGCCTTACAAAAGACGGCGAGGCTCGGACGATGTCCATTGACGTTGAAAAAATATTTCTCCGTTGCGCCTCACTTCCAGGCTTATGGACAGGTGCAACGCTGTGGCGGAGCTGCGGAGCATACAATCCGCTTTGGTCTCTATTATGTCTCCGAGGCTGGCGCGCCGGAACGTATGCACGCCATGGACGGTCGCTTCCGCGGGGACAATGGCAGAGGCCACGCATTCGTAGCGGCTGCGAAAGTCGAAGCGTGCGCCGTCCGGGAGCACGACCGAACGGCCGCTGCTCGCCCGCGCGGTCACTGTAGAATTGATCTGGTCGACCGTAATCTCCTGCCGCGGAAACTCGCCGTTCGAGCGCAGCACGGCAGGCAGAGCGGGAGGTGGTAAAAAAGGCGCGGGAGCTGAGGCGGAATCTGCGGGCGTCACGCGCGGCAGTCTCACGCGCGAGACGAAGCCATTGGAGGCGCCTACGACGCGGATGGATCCCGCTTCAGGCGTCGGCCAGAGGTTGGGAAAATCCGCGCAACTGACGGCGAGCCGGAGGCGATGCCCCGTCTTCAACACCCAGCCCGTCGGATTCATCGGTATGCGCAGCTCGTAGATGCGACCTGGCTCCAGGGGCGATGGTGTCGTCAAAGAGTCGCGTCGCGTCCCATTGAGCGAACCATCCACGATCAAGGTCGATTTCCCATCGGGGGCGACATCGCTCAGTTTCGCGACAAACGTCATCACCGGCACGGAGGAGGATCCTAGAAGAACGACCTCCGGCCAGCCAAGCAGATGTTGGTCCTCGGTGAAGGGTTCGCTGGTATATGTCAGCGAAAAAGCCTCGTCCTCACGCTGGTCGGCGGCGAGGTAATGCATGAGGCCGCCGCCCGACCAGTACCCGTTGCCCGTTCCCAGCGTAGGACGATAGTCCAGTGAATGCGCGAAGGAGTCGGAGGGTGCCTGGCGTTTCATCCCACCCTCCGCCGTTAGAAAGAGAACAAGTTCGTTCGATCCTTGGTCCGGCAACCCAGCATCCTCCCTCCAATTTCCCGGAATGTTGGCGGCGGTGCGGCCCGGCTTCACGTCCTCCTGCATATATACAGTCACCGCGGGCTGGGTTTCGAAGGACGTGTCCTCCTGCGCGAGGTAGTGCAGGAAAAACCGCGCCATCTCGTTGATGAAATCGATGCGGGGGCCTGGAATCGATACGCTCGGGAGGTTGTGCGACCAGGGGCCAATCAGGAGCCATTTGGGGCAGCTGAGTTCACGGTACATCCGCATCATGGCATTGACATACCCGTCGCGCCAGCCGCCCACCAGGTACACTGGGCATTCAATCCGTTCATAACGCGGTCGCAGCGAGGCGCCACGCCAGTAGTCGGAATCGACCTGGTGTTTGATCCATTGCAGAATGAACGGCTCGCTTCCCTGGAGACGATCCATCCAGGACGCCGCCCATTGCTCGCCCAGCTCGGATTCCAAGGGCGGCAGCGCGTTCAGCGCGACCATGAATCCGCCATAAAAACCGACATCATAGTACATCCGCAGACTCCCGCCCTGCGAATAGTGGCAGTCGTCGGCGTAGCGGTCATCCGTGGCGCACATAGGAAAGATGGCCTTCAGGTGGGGCGGTCGCTGCATCGCCACCTGGATCGCGGTGAACCCGCTATAGGAGCATCCCCACATGCCAATGCGGCCGTTGCACCAAGGCTGGGCCGCCAGCCACTCGACCGCGTCAAAACCGTCCTGCTGTTCAACGGGAAGGTATTCGTCGGTGCAGCGCCCTTCCGAGCTCCCGGTTCCCCTCACATCGAGCTGCACGCCTACGATGCCGCGTTCCGCGAGATGACGATGGACCGCTTCCTGATCGAAAGCGAAGTCGTCCTTGCGGTACGGGTGATAGATGATGACCGCCGGGAACGCTTTGTCCGCCACCGGTGAAACGATTCGCGCGGACAAGCAGATT
>Ga0335394_10002245_pt1 | contig 21699 bp, 16 predicted proteins | sample MAT03_FD_205741 | JGI IMG/M metagenome (GOLD analysis project Ga0335394, IMG submission 205741) | Freshwater microbial communities from Lake Fryxell liftoff mats and glacier meltwater in Antarctica - MAT-03 (spades assembly) (version 2) ...
TCGAGCAGCTTCGGGTCAATGGCCGGTTTCATCGGCCGCAAACTAACCGGCTCCGCAACCCCGCGCAATCGCACTTATGAGTTCCCAAAGCCTCCGCACAGCCATCTCCGTCACGACCGCGCTGATGATTTCAGCGAGTCATGCGTTTGCAGCCGCACCGGTCGCGTTCGAGACCTATTGCTTCAAATGCCACGACAGCGGCAGTGCCGATGGCGATCTGGATTTGGAGACGTTTCTCGCGAAGAAGCATGACGTGAACACGGCGGATGAGCTGGAGGAAATTCTCTCGCGGCTGAAGGAGCGCGACATGCCGCCGAAGAGATCGAAGAAGCAGCCGAGCGATGGCGAGCATGCGGAGATGCTGGCGTGGGCGGGTGCGCAGGTGGATGCCATTGCGCTCGCGAATGCGGATGACCCTGGTGTGGTCATCATGCCGCGGCTCACGCGCGGCGAGCATCGCAACGTGATTCGCGACCTCAGCGGCGGCGTGGTGACGAAGGCGGGAGAGTATTTGCCGAATGAAGGCGGCGCGGGTGAGGGCTTCGCGAATGTCGGGGCGGCGCAGGGCATGGGGGCGACGCAGTTTGGGAAGTATCTCGAAGCGGGGAAGGGCGCGCTGCGGTTTCTGCGGGTGTCGGCGCACGATGGCTTTGTGTGGCGCGCGGTGCCGCATGAAGCGGTTGACGAGCCGAAGGCGGCCATCAAGGAGGCGACGGATGACCTCATCGAACGGCACTTTTTGCAGCAGCAGAAATGGGGCGCGCAGCATCGCGATGCCGCCGCGCAAGGCGTGAGCTTCGACGCCGCGGTGAAGGCGCCGCTGCTCACGGTGCTGATGTCGCCGGAGTTTTTGTATCGGGGCGCAAGGAGCGGCGACATTCCTGTCGCCGTTCAATCAACGCGCGCAGCGCCAAACATCGAGCGCGGCAACGCCGCGAAGGGTGACAGGAATGTCGCCCCTCCTTGTCCGCTCACTTTCCACGAACTCGCCTCGCGCCTCTCGGTCTTCCTCTGGGCCAGTATTCCCGACGACGAACTGCTCAAGCTCGCCAGCGAAGACAAACTCCGCGACCCCGCCGTGCTCAAGGCCCAGGCCGCGCGGATGGTAAAGAACCCGCGCGCTGCTTCGCTCGCGACCGACTTTGCCGCGCAGCTCTGGAAGTTCAGCGACTTCGAGACATTCACCGGCCCCGATGAAAAGCGGTTCAAGGAATTCACGCCGTCGCTGCGACAGGCGATGCTCGATGAAGTCACCACGTCCCTCGGCGACCTCTTCCGCACTGACGCGCCACTGACAAACCTGCTCGATGCGGACCACACCTTCGCGAACGAGGAACTGGCGAATCATTGCGGAGTGAAGTGGACGAACGTCCCAAAGTATGAGCGTGGAGATGAGGATACCTCGACATTGCCAAATTGGTATCGAGTCACACTGCCTCAACAGCGCGGCGGTCTCGCGACAATGGCGCTCTTCCTCACGAAGACTTCGCAGCCGCTGCGCACCAGTCCCGTGCAGCGCGGGAACTGGGTGCTCGAAACGCTCATCGGCCACAAGATTCCGCCGCCACCGCCGAACGTGAAGAAGCTCTCCGAGGACGACAAGAATGCCGAGGGCCTGAACATCCAGCAGCAACTCGCGCAGCATCGCGCCGCCGAGAACTGCGCTGCGTGCCACGCGAAAATCGACCCGCCTGGCATAGCGCTGGAGAACTTCGACCCCATCGGCCGCTGGCGCGACACCGAGCGCGACGGCGCGCCCATCGTGAACAGCGAAAAGCTTCACGACGGCAGCGAGATGAAAGGCGTCGATGGACTCAAGCGCTGGCTCAAGTCCCGCGAGGATGAGTTCTTCGCGAACTTCAACGGCAAGCTCCTCGGCTACGCGCTCGGTCGCGCCGTGCTGCCTGGCGACCGGGCCCTGCTCGCACGCATGAGCGCCGCACTCCAGCGAGACGGCCACAAGTTCTCGTCGCTCGTCGAAGCCATCGTCACCAGCCCGCAGTTCACCGGGCGGCGGCAGGAAACCACTGCCGTCAAGACTGCGAACTCGCTTTGAACTCATGCGACACGACGTCCTCGCCCTTCTCTCACTTTGCCTTGTCCTCGCCGAGCCATGCAGCGCGGCTGACAAGAGACCCAGTGTCATTTTCATTCTCTGCGCCTATCTGCGCTGGAACACGCTCGGCTGTCTTGGCGAAGGCATCGTGCGGACGCCAAACATCGATGCATTGGCCAAAGATGGCGTCGTTTTTCGCAATCACTTCGTCACCACTTCAATCTGTGGCGTGAGTCGCGCGTCCGTCTTCACCGGCACTACGAACACAACACGCACCCCGACAAAATTGCGCCGAGCGAAGGTGTGCGCACCACCCGCTGGACCTACATCCGCTGGAAGGCCGAACTGCCGCTCATCGAGGATCTCTACGACACCGCCAACGATCCATTGCAGGAGACCAATCTCATCACCGACGCCGCGCAGACCGCGACGCTCGAAGAACTGCGCGGCAAATGGGCACGCTACACGGAGGAACTGAAATGAAGATGTCCCACATCCTTGCTGTCCTGCTCGCGCTCGCCGCCACACTGCCTGCCGCGGAGCGCCCCAATATCCTCGTCATCGTCGCCGACGACCTCGGCTATGGCGAACTCGGCTGCTACGGCGGGAAGGACATCCCGACGCCGAACATCGACGCGCTGGCGGCAAGTGGCACTCGCTTTACGAGCGGCTATGTCACTGCACCATTCTGTGCGGCGTCACGCGCGGCGTTGCTCACGGGCCGGTATCAGACGCGATTTGGTTTTGAGTTCAATCCCATCGGCGCGAAGAACGCCGCACCTGACATCGGCTTGCCGGCAAATGAAAAGACCATCGCGGACCGTCTGCGTGAGGCGGGCTACGCGACGGGGCTCGTGGGCAAGTGGCATCTCGGCGGCACCGCGCCGTTTCATCCGCAGCGGCGCGGGTTCGATGAGTTCTTCGGCTTCCTGCACGAGGGGCATTTCTACGTGCCGCCGCCGTGGACAGGCGTGACGACATGGCTGCGGCGCAAGACGCTGCCGGATGGTGGCAAGGGCCGTTGGACTTCGCCGGACGGGCGCACCGTCTGGAGCACGCATCTCAACACCAACGAACACGAATACGACACGGACAATCCGCTCCTGCGCTCCAGCCAGCCGGTCGATGAAAAGGCGAACCTCACCGACGCTTTCACGCGCGAGGCCTGCGACTTCATCGGGCGGCATCGGGCGCAGCCGTGGTTCCTCTACCTGCCCTACAACGCCGTCCACAGCCCGATGCAAGGCGCGGATGCCTACATGCAAAAGTTCGCGCACATCGAGGACATCCACCGGCGCATCTTCGCCGCGATGCTGGCGCAGCTCGACGACAGCGTGGGCATCGTGCTCGCGAAGCTGCGCGAGACCGGACAGGAGGAGAATACGCTCGTCTTTTTTGTGAGCGACAATGGCGGGCCGACGAAGGAACTCACGTCGAGCAACGCGCCATTGCGCGGCGGCAAAGGGGAACTCTGGGAAGGCGGCATCCGCGTGCCCTTCATCGTCTCATGGCGCGGCAAGGTGCCGGCGAAGCAGGTCATTGACGTTCCCGTCACGTCGATGGATGTCACCGCCACCGCGTTGGATGTCGCGCAGATTGCGGACAGTCCTGCCCGCAGTGAGTCGAAGAAAAATGCGGACAAGAATGTCCGCACCACACTGGACGGCGCGCGCCTGCTCCCTCGCCTCACGGGGCAGACCACCGCCGCGCCGCACGACACGCTCTACTGGCGCGTCGGAAAGAAGAACGCGCTGCGCCACGGCGACTGGAAACTCATCCGCGATGGCGGCGCGTGGCAGCTCTTCAACTTCGCTGCCGACATCGGCGAAACCACCGACCTCGCAGCAAAGGAACCCGCGCGCGTGGCAGAACTCTCCGCACTCTGGAACCATTGGAACGCCGAACAAATCGAACCGCTTTGGAAATGAATATGAAGCGCCTCGTCCTCACCCTTACGTCACTTTGCGTTTCTTGCGGCCACCTGTGCGCCGCCGACACCTGGGTTGCCTTCGGGTACGGCGGGCGGCGGATGATTTCGCACGACCGTGTGAAATGGGAAATCACAGCGGAGTGGGCGGCGAAGGGCGGCGATGATTCGAACAACCCGATGGGTGCCGCGTTTGGCAAAGGGAAGCCCGTCGTCGAAGTCCTCATGGCTGCGCTCACCGAAGACGACGTGCGTGCCGCGTGAGACACACACTCATCACGTCGCTCCTCGTCCTCAGCGTGTTGCGGGCATCCGACTGCGCAATAGCTGAACCCGCCTGCGAACGCGTTCTGTGTGTTCAGTGCCTTGCAGGTGCAGTTTCCAGCCGCGCGCTTTCGGCGGCGGCAAAGATGATGGCGAATGTGCCGTGGTCGTTGCCGGGCGGAAACTCCGTGGCGAGGTAGTCGGTCTCGCTCTCCAGCGGCCCGGGTCCGGGACTCGTGCTCAGGACGATGCCGTCCGCATCCACAAAACCCGGCAACGCCGCGAATGCACGACGGGCGCAGTCGCGGGCGCGCGGATCGGGCAGCCAGCCTTCGCGCCATGCGCGCGAGAAGGCCGCGGCCATCATCGCCGTGCCGCTGGAGTCGGGCGGGCTTTCACTGGCGGGCCGATGCAGCAGCGTGGGCCACATGCCGTCAGGTTTCTGCAACGGCGCGAGCGCTTCGAAAAACTCGTGCAGCAACTCGCGCAGACGCGCGTGTCCGGCGGAATCCGGCGGTGTCTCCGCGAGGCACGCAGTCAGTCCGCGCAGCAGCCAGCCATGTCCGCGCGACCACGCACCAGGGCTGAGGGCCGCAGGTTGATCACCGACCCAGCCTCGCCCCTGGCTCCAGAGGCCGGTGCGCGAATCGCGCAGCAAGGAGCGGTAGAGGTTGTACTGCTCCACGGCCTCCCGGGACCACGCGGCCTCGCCTGTGACGGCTCCGGCGTCCGTCATGCGTGCCGCGTATGCCTGCATGGCATCGATGAGCAACGCCTCTCCACCCCCGCGTTGCGCGCCGCGCGGATGGGTAATTGCACCTTCCGGCGAGCGCCGGATTTCTTTGCGGCATAATTCCGTCTCCGCGAGAAAGCCGGGCAGCCAAGCGCGGTCGCCCGTGGCCCGAAAGACCGCGAAGGTGAGGCAGCCAAACGGCTGGCTGCGCCACGGCACGCGGGTTTCCGGTTTCACGCCCCGTCGTTCGAGCACGGACAGGACGTGGGCGCGATACTCCGGCTTGCCCGTCGCGCTGCCGAGTTCGAGCAAAGCCTCCAGCGCAAGATCGGCACGATAGTTCCGCTCGATGTTGTCTTCGGTCAGGATGCGCCGCGCGATCCGCTCGCCGGTGCCGAGCAAGGGGGATTCAGCAGCCGGCACCTGGCCTCCGAAAACCGCACAGAATACCGCGATGAGAAGAGAAAGGGGCTTCATGGTTTCGGTTTCACGTAAACTGGAGCATCCACATCATCACGGCATTTCCTCTGGCAAAACCGCGCCTTCGCTCCGTGTGATCGGATTCACGCGAGGCAAAATCTCATTCATCCCGCTCGGCGAAGTCGCGACGCTCACGCTGCCGGCGGTTCCCGCATGGCTGCTGCTCGGATACGGAAGCGCGGCGATTCCCGCTCGTGGTGAAACCGGGCACCAACGCATTCGCGGTCATCGTGATCGTGCTGCCGGCAATTTTTTCCACTGAATCCTCTCGACCTCGTCGCAGTGCTGAAATGCAGGGACTGAAGGCGGATGATAGTCACCAGGCAGCGGCCTGTGCTCATCGCCTTCGGCGTCCTCTTCGTCGGCGCGATCGGCTATGCGCCGCTGCCAAAGCCCGTGGACGTGGATGTCGCGCCGGCCACGCGCGGTCCGTTGCCGGTTTCCGTGAACGAGGACGGCAAGACGCGCATCCAGGAACGTTACGTCGTCTCCGCGCCGCTCAGCGGGCGTGCTTCACCGCGGCTCAGGCCAGCGCAGCCATTGGTGGAGAAATTTGAACGTCCCCACCCCATTGATCGTATGCGGGCCGTCGAACCATTCGATCTCCGCGCGCCCGGAGATGCCGAGCTTGTCGTAGCCGCGCCGCACCTTCGCCCACTCGTAGCCCACGTGCTCATCGAGACCCACGCCATCATCGTGTCCGCGCTCGACCATGAACGGGCGCGGCGAGATCAGCAGCGCCATCTCCGCGTAGTTGAATGTATGCGCGAGGTTCCATTCCCATATCTCCCATTCACCGGTGAAAATGTATCCCGCCGGATGCGTGTTTGACGCGCACTTCATCACCCACTCATTGAAGTCGCCCGAGCAAATCGACAGGCAATATCGCTCCAGCACCGCTGGCACGCGCATCGCCGTCTTGCCGCCATAGCTCAGCCCGTAGAATGCGATGCGCTCCGGATCCACGAATGGCAGCGACGCGAGCCATTGCGCCGTCACATCGTGCTGCGCGATGATGAATGAAAACAGCGACAGCCCGAGGGGATTCGCCCTCCTCTGCAACATGCGGAACTTGTCCCCGCCGCGATACGGATTGTGCGGCGCATATACGATGAATCCCCGCTCGCACAGCTTCGCCGCGAAACCCTTGTAGTACTTCCACGCCCGCGCCGCGGAATCTTCGGTGATGGTGTCCTCCGGCAGCCCCTCCAGCCCATGCTGGCATACGACGACCGGCCTGCACTCTCCCGGCTTGAGATCCTTCGGCACGAGCAGAGTGCCCCACGCAAAGATGTCCGGATGCACGTCGAGCATCACCTCGTAGCCGCGCCACTTTTCCTTGTCGTGGATCAACCGCGTCCGCGGATCCGGTGGCATGTAAGTCGTCGGCAGTTTGCCGATCACCTTCTCCCAAAATTCTGCGCGCGCCTCCTTCTGCACCGCCGCCCATTCCGCGCCCGGCTTCAGCCTGGTCCAAAGCGGCAGCGCCTTCCTCGTGCGTTCGCTGTCGCGCAGGATCGCCTGCGAAAATTCCTCCAGCTCCCGCACCGTCCGCCGCTGCCGCGCGTCGCGCGCTTCTTCGGCGCCTGTCGCACGCACATGACCTTGCAGGCTGGCCGTCCGTAATTCGACTCCCAGCGCCTCGCAGATCGCAGCCTCGGGTGTCCGCCTTTTTCCGCCCGATGCCGAATCCCCCAGCGAACAAACCTCCACCGGCCTCGCGCCGATGCTCGCCCGGTACCTGTTGGCTTCGCGCAGGACCGATTCCACGTCGGCGGCAACGGTGACACTCAGCACTCCGGGTGCGGCACCGCGCCGGCCTTCTGAAGGTGCGGGTGGCCCGGCAATCTCGGGACCGCCGCCGATGCAGATGCTGAGAGGACGCGGCGCAATCAACGCGGCAAGTCCGGCGTCGGTGAACTCACGTCGGCCTCCAAAGACGTTGCGATAGATCGGCGCGTTTGCAGTCGCAGCGCCGAAGTATCCATGGACGAATACCGCATCGATACGCGGGTCGATCGCCGCGGCATGCATGGCGATCAGCCCGCCTTCGCCGTAGCCCACCACGCCGATCTTCGCTCCCGGCCCGAGCAGACCCCCCGATGCCCCCTTCAACGCATCCACAGCGGCGAGAACCTTGTGCACCTCGAAGCCAGTGAGCGTCCGCCCTGCCTCGAAGGACTGGCGATGAATCCACTCCCGATGTGGCGCGTTCGTGTAGCGCTTCAATTTCTCGCTGCCCGACCATTTCTCCCTGCGATCCACCAGCACAGGCACCAGCACAAGAAACCCCCGCTCCGCAAATCGGCGTGCAAACTGCAGTTCACGGGGCACTCCCTGCTGAACGCCGGCGGATTGCTCCGGCGTCTGGTCCGCATCCGGCAGGACAATCACGGCCGCTCTCGCCGGGCCCGCCGGACGCAGCAGCAGCCCCTCCCCATGCACGCCGTCGAAAACCGGCCACGCCACATCTGCGCCCGTGTACCCTCCATCGACCACCGCAAGCGGTTCCGTGCCGGCATTGTTGACGATCTGGATTGCTCCCGACTGGCGCGGATCGACCGCGCCGATCATCTGAGCCAGTTCCGCCCGCAGCGAAGTCGCGGCCTTCTCCCACGCCTCGACCGTCGCCGTCCGGGCCTTCCAAGTTTCCTGGCGCGACTCGTCCACCCGGATTCTCTCCTGCACCAGCCAGCGATCCATCCCCGCGACCATCTGCGCTGAAAGATCGCCTTCCGCCGTCAGCGGCCTGGTGCCAGGCAGCGATTCGCCGTTGACGGAAAATGAGACGACGGCCAGCAAGGGGAAGATCAACGCGCTGCGGGGAAGCATGATCACTGACAACCTCCTGCACCCGCGCTTCACAAGCATGGTCTTCTGCGAAACGCGATCGCCGGGCCTGCGCGGTGCGTCCTTCTGGATTGCTTGAGGAACTGGAGTCGAGGGCTGCGCGTTGACGCGGCGGCGGTGCTGGCTAACGGCACTTCACGACATACGTCTTCGCGATACTGTCGTGCAGGCCCCGTCCGTTGCCGGTGAGGAAGGAGAACGCCTCGAATCGGATCAACCGTGCAAAAGTCCGGCCGAGCACCTGGAGGAACGAAGGACACCTCGCAGCGCGACCGTTCGTTGTTCAGCACTCCACAACTCCATCCCTCAACGCTTCCCTGCTCCGGCTCGGATCTGTTCCTTGAACTGCACCGCCGCCAGGGCGTAGCCGCCGTCATTGCCATCGACCAAGTGGACGTGACTGTCGCGCCGAAGGGAGAAGACGATGCACGTCATCAGCGCGCTGGTGGAACGATGCACGCCGTAGAAGATGGCGCCGCGAGAATGATCGGACTCCAGCAGTTTCAGGATGGCGGGAATCTTATTCGCGGGAGCGTCAATCACCATGCGGAGCAGACCGTCGAACTTCTGGAAGTCCGAGCGGGCGATCATTGATTCCTTGTAACGGCGCGGATTGAAGAAGGGCAGGGTCCATCCGAGGCCGAAAACGGCCGCACCGCCGAGGGAATGCGCCAGCGTGGCGGAGGCCGCGAGGAGCCGCCGCCAGAGCCCGCCACTCCCGGCGTGCGTGCGCGCCTCAAATGTAAGCGACCCCGGAGGCCATCGCGTTTGAAGCGTTGCCTGCTTGATCGGATTCATCTCCTCGTCGCGCAACCCGACCAGCGAGCGCAGGCGCGAGTAGTAGTCGCGGTAATAGCGATCGGCATCCCCGCCGGCACTGCGCGCCAGGACCAGCAGGGTCAGGATTTCCCCATGCACCGAGCGAAGTGGTTCCCAGCGGCACGTCAGGCCGGTCACATCTGCCTGAGGCGGAGTCCCGGCCGTCGCGATGAGGTGAATGCTCTGCTGCGATTTGATCCAACGCTCGGCCTCCATCACTCCGTCGCCGCGCAGCATGGCGAGTTCGTCGGCGCCCGCGAGACGATACTTCGCCACCGCCACCGCGAAGCCGCGCTCACGCAATTCACGGACGGACACGCGCCCGACCCGCAGCTCCATGTCGAACTGTGTCCGCGCCATCGCGGCGACGCCCTGGAGTTCGCGCGTCACTGCCGCTTCGACGGAGGCCGGCACCGCGAGGGTCGCGCCGTCGCCGCCGAACACGAAGGGCAGCGCCACATCCGGGCAACCGTTGAGCGCCGCGGTGATGCACGCGGCGCCGACCATGTTGACCGCGCGATAGAGCCTGCGCCGGATTGCGTCGGTGGAGTTCCGCACGTCGGCGATGAAGAGCACCCAGTCCTCCGGCAGGTCACGGTAGCTCGCGCCGTGGAGCACGTCGGCGAAGTTGGTGAGCGCGGGCAGGTCGGCGTAGAAGCGCTCGGTGGACATGCGGGTGAGGATAGGTTCCGGCAGCGGAGCGTCAAACAGTGCGCGGCGGCAGTGGGGCAGGCGACTCGCCTGCCAAAGTCTCAGCGGGCGACTCGCCCGATGTCCCGATGTTCCGGCGGCTCGCCGGAACAGACTGCCGCAGGCGGAGTCGCCTGCGCGACTGTGGGGCTGCGCCACTGTGGGGCTACGCCTTCTTCCCGCAGCAATCCTTGTATTTTCTCCCGCTGCCGCAGGGGCACGGTTCGTTGCGGCCGACCTTGGGAGCTTCGCGGCGGGCGGGAAAGTTCATGCTGACCTCGGGGTCCGCTTCCGCCTGAGGCGTCGGGGCGGGTCCAGGATCCGACATGGTGCCGGCGATGCTGCTCTCGTCCGGCGCGGAGAGGAATTGCGGCAGGTTCGACAGGAACTGCTCGAAGGCCATGATGTTCGACGTGCTGCGGAAGAGATTGTGCAGAACCTCATCCTTGATGCCGCCCATGAGGTTCTCGAACATCTTGTAGGCCTCCTGCTTGTATTCGATGAGCGGATCCTTCTGGCCGTAAGCGCGGAGGTAAACGCCCTCGCGCAATCCGTCCATCCCATAGAGGTGCTCCTGCCAAAGGCGGTCGATGGCGCCAAGAGTGATGTAGCGCTCCAGATTCGTGATGGCCTCGGGCACCTCGTGCTGGGACTTTAACTCGTAGGCTTTCTTGACGCGCTCGGTCAGCAGCGCAGCAATCTCCTCCTGCGTCTTGTCTTCGATGCCCGGCTTGTCGAGGGCGATTGGGAAAGTGACGTTCGCCCAGTGGAGAAGCTGTTCGAGCTGCGGCGCGTCGCCGCTCGGGAAGAACTCATCCACCTTCTCGGGGATGCGGTCGTCGATGGCGTCGTAAAGCAGACCGCGAGGATCGTCGGTGTTGATGGCCTCATTGCGCCAGCCGTAGATGATCTCGCGCTGCTTGTTCATCACGTCGTCGAACTCGAGCGTGCGTTTGCGGATGAGGTAGTTCCGCTGCTCGACGCGCTTCTGCGCGGTCTCGACGGACTTGTTCAGCCACGAATGTTCGAGCGCCTCGCCTTCCTGCATGCCGAAGCGCTCCATGAGCTTTGTCATCCGCTCGGCGGCGCCGAAATTGCGCATGAGGTCGTCCTCGAAGCTCACGTAGAAACGCGAGTAGCCGGGGTCGCCCTGGCGCGCGCAACGTCCGCGGAGCTGGCGGTCGATGCGGCGCGATTCGTGCCGCTCGGTGCCGAGCACGTAGAGGCCGCCGACTTCGGAGACGCCGGGAGCAAGTTTGATGTCGGTGCCGCGACCGGCCATGTTGGTGGAGATGGTCACCTGGCCTTTCTGCCCGGCGCGGGCGACGATTTCCGCCTCCTGCTGATGGTGGCGCGCATTCAACACGGCATGCGGGATTTTCGCGCGCTGCAACATGCGCGAGAGGAGTTCCGACGATTCGACGCTGGCGGTGCCGACGAGCACCGGCTGGCCTTTGGCGTGCGCGTCGGAGATCTCCTTCACCACGGAGTTGTACTTCTCGCGGCGGGTCTTGAAGATGAGATCGTTCTGGTCCTTGCGGACACACGGCGCGTTGGTCGGGATGACGGCGACATCGAGTTTGTAGATGTCGTGGAACTCGTTTGCTTCGGTCTCGGCGGTGCCGGTCATGCCCGCGAGCTTGCGGTAGAGGCGGAAGTAATTCTGCACCGTGATGGTGGCGAGCGTCTGCGTCTCCTTGTCGATCTGCACGCCTTCCTTGGCCTCGACGGCCTGGTGGAGTCCGTCGCTCCAGCGGCGGCCCGGCATGGTGCGGCCGGTGTTCTCATCGACGATGACGACCTTGCCCTCGGCGACGATGTAGTGGACGTCCTTTTCGTAGAGGCAGTAGGCGCGCAGGAGCTGCGAGATGTTGTGAATGCGCTCGCTCTGCACGTTCATCACTTCCTGCGCCTTCGCCTTGGTCTCGATTTTTTGCTGCTCGGTGAGCTGCGAGTTGCCATCGATCTCGGCGAACTGCGTCGGCAGATCGGGGAGCACGAAAGCATCGGGATCGTCCGGGCTCATGAACTGGCGGCCCTGCTCGGTGAGATCGGCCTCGTGTGCGCGCTGATCGATGGTGAAGAACAGTTCCTCCTTCAGCTTCCACATCTCCTCCTTGCGCACGTCGGCGTAGAAGGAGAGTTCCATTTTCTCGATGGCCTTGCGCCGCTCCGGATCTTCCATCGAGCGGAGGAAGCCTTTGTTCAGCGGGTGGCCCCACTTCACCTTCACCATGGTGCGCGCGGCCTCCTCCATCTTGGTGAATTCGGCGCCCTTCGTCTTTACGGCGGTCTTCGCGGCCTCCTCGGCGATTGCCTGGTCGAAAAGCTGAGTTGCTTCGCCGGCGAGGCGATTGCAGAGCATGGCCTGCTTCTTCACGATCTGCTCGACGAGCGGCTTGAACTTGTCGAACTGGTGCGTGGAGACGGTGACGGGGCCGCTGATGATCAGCGGCACACGCGCTTCGTCGATGAGGATGGAGTCCACCTCGTCCACGATGCCGAACCAATGGCCGCGCTGGACCTGCTGTTCCTTCGACGTGGCCATGCCGTTGTCGCGCAGGTAGTCGAAGCCGAACTCGGAGTTCATCCCGTAGCAGATGTCGGCGTAGTATTGTTCGCGGCGGATGTCAGGCGACTGGTCGTGCTGGATGATGCCGACGGTGAGCCCGAGGAACTGGTAAAGCTGGCCCATCCACTCCGCGTCGCGGCGGGCGAGGTAGTCATTCGTGGTGACGAGGTGAGCGCCGCGTCCGGTGAGTCCATTGAGGAAGAGCGGCAGCGTGGCGACGAGCGTCTTGCCTTCGCCGGTGGCCATTTCGGCGATCATGCCCTTGTGCAGGCAGTAGCCGCCGATGAGCTGCGTGTCGAAGTGGACCATCGCCCACGTCATCGGCTGCTCGCAGACGGTGAATTGGTGCTTGCGCTCGTTGAGACGCCAGGCCGAGTTTTTCACTGCGGCGAAAGCTTCGGGGAGAATGCGATCCAGATACTCCTGCTGGGCCGTCCACTCCAGGGTCCTGAGTTCGTTCTTCCAGGCGGCGACTTTCGCGCGCAACTCGTCGTCGCCCAGCGCACGGTATTCCTGCTCGATCTGGTTGATGCGCGCGACGACCGGCCGCAGCGATTTGACGAGGCGCTGGTTCTTGTTGCCGAGGATTTTTTTGAGGATCCAGGTGATTGGATTCATGGTTGGAAAACAGCCGCGCTACTTGTTCGCCGAGCGTGGTCGCAGCGTCATGCTTTCGCCGCGCGGCCTCGATGCCCGCGCATGCTCAGTGATCATGGTTTGTCTCATTGGAAAATGGGGGGCGAAACTAACAGTGAGCGAAAATCTGTCAATGACCCCGCAGGGAAAACGCATCAAGTCAGCGGGCAGCATTTGAACGTCCAACGCCCAAGGGAAGAATCCGAGCGCGAAGCACTGCTTGCTTTGGACGCTGGAGGTTGAGTGTTGAAATGCTTCCCGGTGTCCAAGCAGCGTGTTGAAAAGCAGTTTCGCTGGATGGCGTCGCTCCGCGCGCCGTGCGTTCGAGCGCCGCAGGCCATTCTCGCAGAGCGGCGATCGCGCGCGCGGGCAGGCATGGCGCGCGGAGCACCGCCATCCACCCACGCCTGCGGCATCTTTCAACAGGCAACTGCAAGTGGCCATCCCAGAGAGGATTGCGATTCACCATGGCTGCCAACACGCCCCTTCTGCACGCTGCAATCCACCTGGTTTGCCCGGCAAGAGCCCTCTGTGCGCTGCCGCAGCCCGCTGCAAACCGCGCGCACCTCTCGTGCATCGTGCCGGAGCCCGCTGCGCTCCGGACAATGGCCCTCTGCATGGTGCAGCAGCCCGCTGTTCAGCGCGCACCCCGTCGTGCATCGCGCAAGAGACCATTGCGCGCCCGGCCATGGCCCTCCGCGCCGTGCAATCGAGCCTGTTTATTCTCCAGCGCGCCTTCCGCACCATGCACCAGACCCGTCTGCGCCAAACCCGCTTGCGCGCATCGTACGGGCAGAGCCCGCCGTGTGCTCCACCTGCCCTGCCAGTCGTGCCAACCCCCTCACTGCCCGGCAAACCCGGCCTCCGACCCGCCGCCGCGCTGCCCGCGCCATGCCACCCGGCTCCCCTGCACCGCGCACAAAGGGATTTAGCCCGGAAAAATCACCGCGGCATTTCTGCCTCTGCCTTTGCCGCTTCCCTCTCACTCTGAAAAATCGCCGGGAGTGGGAGGCAGATTCAGCGGCAGCGGCACAACAGGCGGTCACGATTTTCCCCAGCCGTGATTTTTCCGGGGTTAGAGCAAGTGCGCGAGCAAGCGTGAGAAGCAGGAGCAATCCGTTTTACAAATGCCTGTTATTGAGTCCCGCGACACTGGTTGCGTGCAACGAGCGGGACGGCGCGCAAGGAGCGGCGAAATTCCTGTCGCCGCCAACAAGCGCGCGCAGCGCCAGATCTCCCGGTGGGTGGCACGTCGCTCCCGCCGCCTTGCCTTGGAGCAAACGCCTCCGGCGTTGCTGGGGGCGGCGACAGCCCCTCGACGGGCTCGGGGCCTTGAGCTTGTCGAAACGGGAATGTCGCCGTTCCCCGTCCGCACCTGCGCGCATGCACCAGTTTCGCGAGACCAATGGCTCGGGCTTGTGCTCTTGATGCCAAAACGCGCGCTGTGCGGCGCGTTCCGCCCAAGCCCAGCCAGGGCCGCAGCTTTGCGTGGGCCGCTCCAAGCGAGCTGCGCGCCCGCCACCCTGGGTCTCGTGTCTGTGAAAAGACCCAAGCCCGGGAAGGACGCGCAAAGGACGCGGCATGGATGGAGCCACCCGTTCACGAGCACCCGCGGGATTCCGCTTTCTCGATCTCGCGCACCACGCGCGCCTGCTGCGGCGTCAGATATTTGAGCGCCCCGCCCGTGAAATAGAGTTCGATGCGGCGCACGACTTCCTCCGCCGTGATCATGTCCATGCACCTTGGGAGCGGATACTTCTCAATCCCCTTCCTGCCGCCGGGAATTCCAGCGTGGCGCAATTCCTTCATCACCACATCCACGCAGAGATGCTCCGGCTTGTCTTTTTCGTCGCCATCGCCCAGCGGAACGGTGCGGGATTTCCAGCACCCGCCCTCGTCGCAGCACCGCAGCGCCCCGTTCGTGTGGATGAACTGATGGTGCGGGTAGGCCTCCCATTGCATCGGCTCGCGGCCCCCGGCCACCACGACACACGCACGATTCAGCGGCATCCCGCGCCGGACTTCCACTGCGGCAGCCAGGTGCATCAGCATCGTTACGGGACACAGCACGCCCTGGGCATGATGCACCAGCCGGATGAGCTGCCGCAAATCCGTCTGGCCTCGCAAATCGAGCACCCCGGGCAGTTCCGGGTGATGATGCCCCTTTTCCCCCACCTGCACGAAGAGGACTTTTCCGCGCAGCGCAGTCACAACCTTCTGGAACCGGTGGATGTCCCACCACTTGATCGTAAAGTCCAGCTTGCCGCCGGCGGCAATGATCCAAAAGGGAACCTGCTCCCTCGTGATTTCCTGCACCTGCGAAATCCAGGACCGCTCGGCCCTGGAAAGGTGGATGTCGCCCTTGAACAGCGTCGGGGTCACCGCGACCTCCAGACGTTTGGCGAGGAACTGATGGAACCCGTGGATGAAATGCCACGGCCCCCGGTTGCTCTGGTGAATGAGCGGATAGTCGCACTGGATTTGCTCGGCCTCGGCGTCATCATCAGCCAGCGGAGTGAGGTAAGGGTTGTTCTCCCACAAGTGCCCGCACGGCGTCCGCACATCCGTAATGAATTTCCGCGGATTGCTCCGATGCAAATCCCGCACCGCCGCCGTCAGCATCACCAGATCACCGGGCGACTGGAAGTTTTTCAGTATCAGTTTGCGACCTTTCATAAACGGAGATGCATGATGGGCAGAATGGCAGATCGCCTCTCAAGGAGGCGATCAAACATTGCCTCAAACTCCTTCTGAAAGCAGGCGTAAGATAAAAGTCGCCACCGCTTCCGTAGATTCATGCGTTCGCCATTTGTTATGCAGATTCGTGGCATAGTGTCGCCACTCTCCAGATCGCACAACGTCGAAAGCTAGATGAAATGCTTTCACCGGATCCTCCTCAACTATATAGTCTATCCCGGGGGCGTACCACTCACACACGGGACCTTCACGAATCACGCACACGCCTGCCCATCCACATTCGCTAAACCTATGGCAGTAGGGAGCAGCATCGTTGCCCATGCTGTCCCATGATACCTTGGCTCGAATGAGAAAGTCAGACATGTAACGTCTCCAAACGTCATTGTCAAACGGCGGGCCTGCAATATTGTGTATTCTTCCAGTAGTCCGCTTTCCTCGCCACGTCTCATTTGTCTGTCCATATCTATCCTTACATCTTAAGTAAATGCCCCCAGTAATTTCTCGCCAGTCATGACTTGCAGCACATTCCGTGATGGGCATTCTATATCTTCGGATTCCAGATCCGGAACTGAAGGTCCAGCTCGTAAATATGTCAAGCGGCTTCTTGTCATAGTCTGGAGTCAGGTCGATTTGTTGCAACAGAAGTGGCTTAGCCACCGGGTATGGTGCAATCCTTGTGCGCGACCACCCGGAAACTGGGCAACGATCAGTGTTAGCATTTGGCCAGACCTGTATGAACCTACGCTGCCTTCCAACTGTCTCATATAGAAGCGAATGGGCTTCTACTAGCTTGGCAAGCTTCTGCGGCCTGTCAGGGCAGTCCTCGAAATTGTAGTGTATTACCACGTCTGACCAGTTGCACCAAATGTATTGTCCGTGAATTCGGGCGCAACTAAACCGGACGTCATAACCAATCGAGGACAAATGCTTCAGCGCGAGCGAATTCATCCCAGCTCCGCCGCCATGCTTGCCCGGCAATGTGGTATAAATGCATCTGTCACTACTCACTGTACTTCCCATGCTGCCATCGTCGCACTCAAAAATGACAAGTCAATCGCCTTGTGCCTAGGTTGGATGATGCGAGAAACGTGCTTCAAGGCGATTTCAGTTCCCCAGTCATGGACTGCAATCACCGAACCCGGTCTGGCGAGCGGTGCATACAGCCGGAACTCGTCACGCTTTTTCCCATTGTCCATGAACAAGAGTACTGGATCGTTCATGAGAACGCTGGCTACCATTGTATTGGGGAATTCGCCAAGCACGTTTTCCCCGCGATGGAAGTGAGCATGTTGGTGCGGCCATGTTGATCGCACACTCGAGATCCGCCGATCAGTGACGTCGAACATGTGAAACGATCCTTGGCGCAACGCCATGGCGATCGCAAGGTGCATCGCAGTAACTCCCATTCCAGTCCCCAACTCCACAACCACCGCAAGGTCAGGATGAGTGGTAAGCAGGTAGTCCAGGCAAAGCAAGTCGCCATGCCCAAGTTGCAATCTAGTGCAGCCAAAGCAGGAATTGTTGTTGCCAAGTTTGAGGTAGGAATGAAGGTCCATTGTTTTTGATGACAGGTCGTTCCTATTAACGTTAGAACAAATCACCCACTTTTCAACTCTTCGTCTGGTCTGTGTTGTAATGAACTATCTGACAGCAACACTTCCATCCATCGCTCGGGTTTGAAATTCGCAATCGCCCTTTCTCGCGCCGCTTCACCCTTGCGTCGCAACAAGCTGGGATCATCAACGATTGACCGAACGGCAGCGACATGATCACCCAAACTGTCACAGAGCCATCCACTCTCTGGAGTGATTCGATCCTTCGCTCCGTCGCGGTTGTCCGCGATGCACGGAATTCCGGAGGCCATCGCTTCCACAATTACGCGAGGTCCTTGATCATGCAGGGAAGAAGGCAGTCGATACCAAAACACGCTACCGTGGCTGAGGAACTGGGGCACATGCTTCTCATTCCACTGCAGGAGACGAATGTTCGCGTTTGTTTGGGCGAGCGGTCGCAGGAATCCGGGACCAGGCATAAACCAGAACATCGCATCAGGCACAAGCCTTCCATACTCATGGACGAGTTGGATTGTTTCCTCGGGGTTGTATTTGGAAAAAATGCGGCTGTGGCGAATGAAGGAAATTTTCGAGTAATCCGGTTGAATCTCGAGAAACTGCTTTAGATCAACTGGCGGTGGCAGCACGATTGAGCAACCAGTAAAGCCTTTCGCCTTTTCAAAGAATTCTTTTTCCTTTGTTGTGTTCAAGAAAATGACTTTTGACAACCTTGACGCGAACCACTCGTGGACAGCCTGCCCGGCCACAAAGTTTATGACCGCAACGGTCTGGCGGGCGGCTGCCATTGCCGCCAGCCACGCCTGCTTGTTTTGTTCCAATTTGTAAGCGTGGTCGTTTGCATAGAAAACCAGCAAGTCGCAAGATTGCTCCGGTTCTTGGGTGTAGGGAATGCGTATTTCCGTTCCTTCAGGCTTGGGGTACTTCGGGTTGACCGACAGACAAGGGCTCAAGAAAACGTCATGCCCAAGGCGGGCCAATTCGCTCATGAGATAGGAACTGCTGAACTCTCCACCTCCGACCGCGTGCGCATTGCAAATAAACCGGATGCGCAGACGCTTTGGCCGTTCCCGCATGAAACCATGTCCGGCAGTTAGCGACGAATCGCTGTTCACAGGGAAGGTCTCTCCCCGTGAACAACTGCTGCACCCGACTGTCTCAACAAGATGCCGATCCCTCGCCTCGATTTCTGTTTGATTACTTCCCATCCACCATTTTTGGTGACTTCTGTAATTGTGGCCTGTTCCCCCGCGCGATTCGCGTCGTGCAGGATCACTATCGAAGCGCGGCTCATTGCCGCCTGCATCGAGTGTAATCGGGGCAGTGGACCCTTCGCTCCGGGTCCGTCCACAAAGGCCAGGTCAAAAGAGGAAGCAGCGATGCGAGGGTGGTCCATAATCGCGGGCGGTGCGCCCAGCAGCAGTGTACAATTGGGCAGCATCAGTGTTCTCTGTGCCACTTGAAACCATTTCCAATTTTCTTCGATCGAAACTACGTCACATCCCGCGTCAAGGAACGCGAGCGTCGAAGTTCCCGGCCCAAACTCCAGAACCGATTTGATGTGCTTTTCCTTGCAGAATTGCTGAAGAAATGCGTATTCTTCCATATGAATTCCTGCGGAGGTAAATACCGGTATTCGCGAGTTCATCTTAGCACCTCACCGCTATCGCATCGCGCACCTCGTAGCTGCGGGTTATCTTCTTCACCGTCATGTCAATAGCCGTGCTGGTGGTGCTCGCCGCGTCTTCGAGGATGCGCCCGAACTGGTCGAAAGCGTAGCCATGCTTCGTCCCGGCCTGGTCCTTCATGGTGATCGCCAGGCCCTGGCGGTTGTAGGTGAAGGGATACGGCTTCGGAGGCTTCTGCACCAACTATTAGTCTGGTCCATAGTTTTTCATTTAGCGGAGTGCCTCCCGTGTTGAACGGCGAGACTTTCTCCAACATCCCGCGCGGCTCGTACCTGCGGGTGATCTTTTTCACCGTCTGGTCCACGCCCGTCCCGAATGCGCTCACCGCGTCCTCGATGAGCCGCCCGAACTTGTCGAACACGTAGCCATGCGTCGTCCCGGCCTGGTCCTTCATGCTGATCGTCTGGCCCTGGCGGTTGTAGGTGAACGTTGCACGGCTTCGGGTGTCTCTGCACCAACTATTATCTGTGCCTCGCTTCATGTATCGCTTCGCTCATTCTAATGTTGAGAGTCTTACGCTTGTCACCTTTCTCTTGGCTAGAGTGGTTTCCGCCATCCTCTCAACGCTGTCATCTGAGTAACTATCAATAGCTCTCCAGATACAACCGTCAAGGGATGCATCTACGTGCTTGTTCACTATTCCGTTGACCAAAATGCGGTCCCCTTTTGTGGGCATTCTTGTGCGTGGTCTATTAAGAGGATAGCAAACAACATCGCCAACTTTGTATTGTGGCGCTTGCGCACGGAGGTCAACTTTCGTCACCACGCCTACCATGAGAATCGGAGTGCCCGATCCGGTTTTAATGATAGAGGCCGTTGTAGCTGCAAATAGCCTTTTAGGGTGTCTTTCGTCAGGATTGAAAAGGAGATTTCGATATGCCATTGCTTTCATTATCTCAGCAGCCATTCGTCTTTGCCCGATGACTGCGCAACCTTGATTGAAGAAAGCGATGGCTAGTACGCACGCTATGAGAAAGTACTTATCCAACGTGTTCATAGCTCATTTGTGGTTAAATATTTCCTTCACAACTGTCGGGCCATATTTTTTGATAATTCCCATATGGCCAATTCGCTTGGTTTTTTGAGTTTCATAGTTTCCGCTCTTATCTTTAACTTTGACCCCAACCTCGACAGCGCCCATATTTCCAAAAGGTGGCTCTAGCGACGCGTCGCGACTAACGGCCCAACTAACAATTTCTCCTTTAAAAAGGGAATTGGGCATTCCACTTTCAATTCCATTTGTTTGATAATAATTCAAAGCCTTGACTATTTTGATTTTAGTAGGTTTATTCTTATTCCTTGCATCATGACTGCGGTATGAACTAACTGGATCTACTGTTCCTATAGACAAATGCATCTGTGCTTTATCTTCAATTAGATTGCTTGTATCTAACTTGTGAGCGATGCCCAGTGCTGTCCACGCTCCCCAACTGTACCCAACCAATCTAACTCTAAATGGTGGGCAATCTTCTTTGGTGAGCTTTCCATCCCCGTTGCGATCAAAATAATTAATAATATATCGGATAGCTTCAGCATCTTGTTTTGAGTAGAATAGACCAGAACCTTGGGCTACTCCTTTTCCCCCATCGTAAAATTCTTCCGCTCCATCCACCATGTTCGGATTACTGGGATCAGGATTTAGGCCTCGCATCCCGATTTTCAAGGGCTTCTTTGAACCTTTGCACGGCCTTGTCGACTCCAGCCCAAGCGCATCAAGACCATTCAGCGGTTCATTTTCGACTATGCCATACAAATTCAACCCGTCATTTTCCCCGTTCGGATCCCTGCTCAGCCATCTCCCCAGTCTCGTATCGTAGCAGCGGTAGCCATAGTTGTAGAGTTTGGCGTCGGCATCTTGGAACTCGGAGTGGAAGAGGAAGTCCCAAGCGAAGTGGGAGAAGCCGTCGCTCCATGCTGTGAAGTTGGGTTGTAGGAAACGGACATTTCCGAAGGCGTCGTAGGCGTAGCGCTCGACAATATTGCCGGCGGGGTCGGCGAGGGCCACGGGATCGAGGTAGTCGCGCAGGATGTAGTGGGTTTCATTCAGGCTGCCGCCGCTGACGGAGCGTTTGCGGCGCAGCAAGTCCCAGCGATCGCGCAAGCCCCAGACGTATTGGTGGTCCACGGTGGCGGAGGCTCCTTCCACGCGCTCTTCCACGGCCCGCCATTGGTCGTTGTAGTAGTAGTGGCGGATTTCATCCGGGCCGCCGCTGGTGGGGATGGTCTTGGTGAGCCGGCGCGTGAGACCGTCGTAGGTGTAGCTGGCCACATTCGTGCCGCCGTCTTTCACGGAGACGAGCCGGTTCCAGGCGTCCCATTTCAACGCATACTGCGCGGTGCCGCCGCCGGGATTCCGGGGCAGGGTGAGCATATTGCCTGCGGGGTCGTAGCCGGGAGTGACGGTCGCGGATGCAATCTGGGTGATCTCGTTGGCCTTGTTGTGCGTGCGGGTCTGGCTGTTGGCGGGGTTGGTGTCGGCGTACGCGGCCCAGTTGCCGGTGGCGTCGTAGGTCCAGTCCTCCTTTTGCTGGAGGTTGCCGATGCCGGTGTAGTTCGGGGCCGTGCCGGTGAGGTTGCCGCGCTGGCGTTCCTTTACTTGGTACAGCCCGTCGTACCAGTAGTAGTTGTCCTCCTTGTTCACGCCCTGCGCGTGGGCCTGCTCGTCCCGCCGCCAGACGACCCCGCCGAACCGGTTCCGCCCATAGTTGCTGCGCAC
>Ga0335394_10002247_pt1 | contig 21696 bp, 30 predicted proteins | sample MAT03_FD_205741 | JGI IMG/M metagenome (GOLD analysis project Ga0335394, IMG submission 205741) | Freshwater microbial communities from Lake Fryxell liftoff mats and glacier meltwater in Antarctica - MAT-03 (spades assembly) (version 2) ...
GATTTTCCAATTTTCGACATTCAGTAAAAACATTTCTTATTTCAAGTTTTCCAAGAAGATGACAAATAGTTTCCATATTTTCCAAATAAATTTTGAATTGATCAATCGAACAAGTAACAGTAAATTCTAAGCCACCAATTGTATCAAATTGGATAAAAGGAGCATTGCATTTGGAACCAAATATTGTTGCTATAAATTCCCTGATGATACTATTTGGACAATTTTCTTCTAATATAAATTCAGGAATCTGAATTTGTATAGGAGATAAATCCTTGTATATTATATTTCTGATACAATCAAATAGATCTTTTGGTATTTCATTTGTATAAAATTTAGGATATATAATATAAGGATTTAAAGGTCGCGAACCAATAATCAATTGAATATCTTGTAAAATTATTTCGAGATCGAATAAATTATCTACTGGAACAGAAATACCAGTAAATCTTTCGTAGTTGATTTTAGGAATTCCACAAATGAAAATATATCCTAATAATCGTGCAAAGGCCAAAGTTTTATCTCTTTCAAAAGAATTGTCCATTGTGAATGTGAATTCATTACACTCTAAATTCGGCCAATTCTTTTCATCTATCTGGGGAAAATCTTCAATTCCTTCTATTCCCATCATTATAGTTTTTCCATATAAATTTTCAGCTTCTTCCCATTTATCATCATCAAGTAAAAATTTGTGATCTTTAGTGCATCGAATATTTCTACCATCCTCCAGAGTTAATTGGATAATATTTTGGATTCCTTTACATTCCATTTCGAGTTGAATAGAATTTTTTAATCCTTTTTTCCAACCAAAGATGCGAGATCCTCCTCTATTGGGAAAATCTATAATCTTTTTTGATAATCCGCAAGAAGTTGTAATAAATGTATATTCGGGAAAACAGTGAGGATTGATCATTATATCAGCAACCATTCCATCTTTTACAGAAAAAGGCATATCTTCTGGTTCTCTGATAGCTCCTATGATTCCTTTTTGTCCATGGCGGGATGAAAATCTAAAATAGTATTAATTTATTCAAATTATATACTTGTCTCCCATAATAGGAATACGAACAGATCTTACTTTTACTTTTGTAATTTTGAATCCTTCTTCATTTGTAGTCAACATTACACGATCTACTATTCCATGTTCTGAATTCTTATTAAGCTGACTGTGATCTTTTTCAGTAAATTGAGGATTATTTCCAACATATGCAGATGTTTTTCCGATTATATAATCATCTCCAGATATAAATGTTCCAGGATCTACGATACCATCTTCTCCTAATTCTAATTCGTTTCCAGGACGCATTCCATGACATTTTTCTCTATTGGGTTTTTTAAACTCTTCAGAATAAGAATTTCCTAATTTTTGTTCGACATCTTTATATGTTCGATAAAAAAACGAACGAAACATTCCCAAATCTAAGCATCTTCGATTGATAATAATTGCATCTTCTACATTTTCTCCAGTATCACATGCAAGCATTACAATTGCTTCTGCTCCAGCAGGAAGATCATCCATTCCGACTAACCGAGATGTTTTTGTACTGGTAATAGGTTTTTGAGGATAACATAAAACATGCATCATCGTATCCATTCTATCCAAAAAATCGATAGTAGGTATACCAAGTGCTTGTTTTCCCATTGCACCTTGAAAAGTTCCTCTAGGAGTTGGATTATGATTCAGATTGGGAATACTTCCGACAATTTCACCATAAATCAAGCAAGGATGAATTTCACAATGTGTGTATGTTTTTTGTAAATCTTCTAAATCTCTGACAAACATTGCAATCAGAGCATTATCTGTTTCAGTAACATCCATCATTTCGACAATCCCCTCACCCAATAATACAGTAAAAGAATCTTTATATCTCTCTTCTTTTCTAAGGCTTTCTACTCTTTCTTTGGTCAATTTGAGTTTTCCATTTTCAACTATTAATAATGGTCTCATTATTCTTCCCGAATTTGTATTTATAAGGACAGATCTTTCTCGATGTTTATAAGAAATACTTGTTTCGTAATTTATATCTGTACTCCTTTTCATCTTTTTCAAAAGATTTATAATCTCATTAGATTTTTTAATCATTCCAATCCATTTTCCATTTACAAATATCCTCCAATATAATAATTCTTCATTTACTATTTTATCGAGTGGAATCAATCCATTATTAATTATTATATCCATCAAATGGAAAGAAGAATCGCCCATAGATATATGAGCAGAAAGACCCATATTATTTACTAATCCTACATTTACACCCTCTGGAGTTTCTGCAGGGTCTATCATTCCAAAAGTATCCCAATGTAATTGTCGTGGTTTAGATAATTTACCCTCTCTTCCAATTGGCGTATTAAGTCGTCTCTTGTGAGAGAGTTCCGAAGCAAATGATACACGTTGTAAAACTGCAGTAACTCCTGTTTTGTTTGTTCTTTTGTTTGTATTGCATGTCCAATTTCCGGTTGCTATAACATATCTAAATTTTTGACTAATACTTCTTTTCTTTAAAAGAGTAGAAATATCTTGAATTGGTTTTCCATCCTTTATCCATCTACTTAGAATAGATTTTATATCCCTACAAAGGGTTTCCATTACTTCACAAAATATATCTTCTAAAAGAGGTCCAGCTAATTCGAATATTCTTCTTGCACAATGATCTCTATTATCTTGAGGTGTCAACTCCAATTTAACACGAAGAATTTTATGTGCAATATATCCAAGATAAAATGCTTTATGTCGAAAGAATTCCTTTGATTTCCCCATATGAGGAAAAAGATCTCGATCAAGTAGGTTTAATGCATAATTTATGATTGGTTGTTCATCTTTGTTTTCATTAAAATTTTGAGCCTTTTTTCCTATATGTACTAGAGCATCTTTTTGACTACAGATAGCAACTCCTTCTTTATCTTCTAAAGTTGCAATGATTGCTTCTAGCATTTTTGGATTTTTACTACCTTGCAAAATCATTTCTACCATTTCTTTCTGTGTTTGAATACCAAGAGCTCTGATTTACTTTAAAAAAAATATCATAATCTTTTATATACCTGAAAATAACGACAATATTTATATCATAAGTTATATAAGGAAATTTCAATTTAAATATCTCTTCACCTCTTCCTTTGAAAGCTCTATATTTAACAGTAATGACTTTTGGATCTCCATAATCATTTTCAGCAAGTGAACGAACTTCTGCAATCAACATTGGTTTGCTATTTGTTTTTTTAAAAACAAAAACAGAATTATATTCCATTCTTGCTTGTGGTGTTACGATCCTTTCATTTCCATTAACAATAAATACTCCTTTAGTAGCATAATGACATTCCTGACCAGTATCTTGAGAAGTGGTATTTAAATTATCCCATTGGCTTCCAGTAACAAGTGGTATATCTCCAATACAAACTTTATTATTATTTTTTCGCGAAAAAAGTTTAAATTCTCCATCTTTTTCTTTTTTATAAACTTCGTGAATGATATCATAATAAATCGGAAGAGAATATGTAAGAGATCTTTCCATTGCTTCATGAGGAGTCATCAATGTTATATTATCTGCTTTATTTCGATGTTTTGGATGAGATAAAAAAGTTGCCTTTTTATTCGGATCATCTTCATTTAACATTGGTTTACCAACATAGGATTTTGTAAATTTTATACTATGATAGGTATTTTTATGATTAGAATTATCCTCTGTATCTGAACGAACTTCTATAACGGGAATTGGAATATTATTGATATTTGTAATGAATTTATCATATGAACGAATTGTATCATTAACAAAATTTTCGTCGTTAAAATACGTTTTAATAATTTCCCATGTATCATCTAAAGATAATGGGATTTCTGTCATAAAAAAAGAATACAAATATTTATAAAGATAATATTTTATTATATATGCGCCGTAAAATGAATTAATATTTCTTTTATAAAATTAATTCAAAATATATTGGATAAAATTCATATATTAAAATCTGTGATTCCCATAACAATTTTATTTATAACGGAGTTTTATCGTTATATTAAAATACTACACTTAATAATAGTTATTATCTTTTCAGAAGGGTGAATTACTTTTGGATATTACGATTTGTTAATAATTCAAAATTATAGTGTTCCATAGATGGAAAAGGTATATTAATTAAAAAGCTGGAATTTAATAAAAAAAAGGTTGAGTTAAATGTCTATATTTGTTTCTCGATAAATTTACGGAAGTTCTTCCAATCGAAATAAATACTTGTTCAAAAGCTTTTTTCGGATCTTGTAATAATCAATTTTCTGGACAATAATTTATATATATATTTTTTCTATAATTACATATTTTAATCACAAGGACAACCATTTGCTTTTACCCATTTAAGGATTTCGAAATTTCCCTTTACAGATGCATAAATAAATGTAAATTTATTCCAAGGACAACCATTTGCTCTTGCCCATTTTAGAACTTCAAAATGTCCTTTCATGGTCGCACAAGTACACGTATCTTCGTCCCAAGGACAATTATTTTCTCTTAACCATTTAAGAATTTCTAAATATCCTCCGTAAGCTGCACAAGAACAAGTATATGTATCATATGGACAACCATTTAATATTGACCATTTAAGAAGTTCAAAATGTCCATATCTTGCTGCATCAGAACATATATTTGAATTCCAAGGACAATTATTTTCTCTTGCCCCTTTTATAGCTGCACGATAACATATTGATGTATCTAATCCAATACCATTCAATTTTGACCATTTAAGTATCTCTAACGATTGTTTTTGAGAAGATCTAATGCAAATTATATCACGCCATGGTTTTCCAAACCGATAAATATAATTTAATGTATTTGTATCGTTATTATTTATAATTTCATCTAATAATGATATGGATTCATTTGGATACACTGGAAAATGATTTTTCCAATCTTTATTTATCAATCTCAAAATTGGAGAATAGTTTTTTAAAAAAGAATAAATATACTTTATAATATCGTGATTTAAAGGATGTGGTAAAAGAATATTGTATTTGTTCATTTTGCTTTTAAAGAAAAATGATATTATGCAGACGAACTATGTTTTGGTATACTAAACCATACTATAATAAAAATAATTATTGCCAAAATAATAAATATTACAATAACTATTAATGCAATTGTTAAAGTAGAATAATCGGGAATTTTTGCAGTTTCTAAATTTCCTGATGCATAATCTGTTGTAGAAGGAGTTATATCCATCCTAACTATATTATAGAAATAAATTTAGAAGCAATGGAATTAAATATAGTAAATAATGATACCAATTGGAATCTCGAAATAGAAAAAATAAAATTAGTTATAAATACTTTATTGGAATTTTTCGAAATAGAAAAAGATGAGAATTTAATTAATTTATTGATTATTTGTTATTTCCACAAATCGGTCTCTGGAATCAAAAATATAAATTTGGTTAAAAATATGTTAAATATAAAAGAAACTCTCACTTATGAAAGGGTAGAATTCTTTGGAGATAAAGCTTTTGGTTATATAGTTTCGAAATATCTATTTACAGAGTTTCCAAATTGTGAAGAGGGAGAATTAACATTAATGCAATCTAAAATTGTCGGAGGAATAGGTATGAATATAATGGCCAAATCTATTCCTGGAATTTCATCACAATATGTTTTTGCCAATATTAATCCTGTAAAAAATAACAAACAAGATATGGATGAAAAAACGATTTCTTCTATTACCGAAGATCTTTTTGAAGCAATAATGGGAACTATTGCTTTTTATTGTGGAATTGAAACCCTTGAAAAAATATGGGTTTCAAAACTAAAATATATGGTTCAAACTTTATTACAAAGCGAAAAAACACATGATTATATTAGTGAATTACAAATTACATGTCAAAAATATGGGTTGTCTTTCCCAAAGTATGAAAAGAAAAATCATATTTTTACGGTATTTATAAATGGGATTTATATTGCAGAAAATGAATCTAAAAGTGATTTGGCAAAACAAATTTTACAATCGGATGATTTTCAAAATACAATTAAAGAAATTAAGGTATTTGGATCTGGAATAAATTTATATGAATTTATTCCAAAAAATGAATACAATAATTGGTGTGGTAAATGTTCAGAGTTTTTAAATCATCCATTTAATCAAGATAATTCAACCAACAAATATACTATACAGTGCAAATCCGAACTAATTAATTTAAACAAATTTGGAACGTTAAATTTTCATTATTCTGAAATATTTATGGAATGTATTTGCAATTATAATTTTCATCACGAAATCAAATGTGTCGGTTCATCCAATAAAACTTGTCTTAATAAATGTTATTGGAAATTGTACAAACAACATAGAGATACGTGCAAAAAATAGTTATTTCAGCAAAAACAATACCTATTGGATAAACAGGATATTCATATTTGTAAAAACAACTAATAAATACCCTTTCGAAATCAAATGGAAAAATTTTAAAAATAAGTAATAGTAATGAATAAAAGAATAAGATTTAATTTGATAATATCACAATTAGGTTGTTTGAAAAATTCTTTCGCTGTCATGGGTACAATTGGCGATAGATTTATAACATCATTAATCAATATAAATTCTGGAATCCAAATTATTGATGTAGGACAATCTACATTTCTTCAAGTTGCATTGATTGATGGATCAACGAATATTTTACTAGATACAATTTCTTTAGAAGGTATTGATGAAATTACTTACGATGCTCGTATACAAATTTCATATACGGTAAATAATTCGATACAGCAAGAAGGATTGAATCCTTGTTGTAATAATTCATCATTCTGTGATGAAAATAGATATCCTCGTAATTCTGGATATTATTCAGTTTTAAATGGTCATAAATGCAAAAAGAATAAATGTCGTAAAAAATTTAATTATTAGTAATAAATAATATGGTTATTCGTAACAATTGCTGTGACTATATTTCTATATAAATTATCAGATATATTAAACATCTGTAATAGTTAGAATATGTATGAATCTTTAGCGTTAAAATAATTTTTAAATTTGCGAATATTTTCATGAATAAATACGAAAATATAATTTTAAATTGCGAAAAGTTTATAAATGTATGGAAATTATCGCATTTAAAAATTGTTACAAATATAAAACTTTTGGATCAACACACTTTTGTAGATGGAACTATTTTTATTTCCCCTTGCACTCCCTATGGAAATAATTCTTTTAATTCTGAAGAAATCATCTTTCAAGAATCTAAAAATTCGGACTGCAATGAAATCATCAGAAATAATATGGAAAATAACGTTTTAACTTCTCTCATCTTTCAATCTCCTTTTGGTATTTTATATTCTACAAAAGTTGTTTGTATAGATTTAATACAACTAGAAAAAAACGAAAATTATTTTGTATTTGCAAAACCAGGAACAAAGAAAAGATGCGAAATAGATATGGAAATTTTATAATAAATTATTATTTTCTTGAGTCATCATATTGTAATTTATAAGCTTCTTGAGCATCTCTTAATATTGTTTTCTGATTGTATTTTTCTGGTTGCAATTGCTTATGACCAAAATCTATATTTTTATTTTGTTTTTTCATATTTTCAGAATCCGTAGTTATTAATAATGAATTTGGAATATTTCTCCTTAACAAAGATTCGATTTCGCTTTCTAGTTTTGAAACATCCAAACTCGATAATTTTCCTAAATCTGCTGTTCCTACCAATTTTTTAGCAGAATTTAACAAAACATTTGCTTCCAATGCATATTTATAAGAAGTTCCAGCTACCGTAGATTCTTGTGCCATTTTTAAAGTAGAAACGCAATCTTGTATCATTGATTTTAATCTATTTCTCCAAACGAATGGAATTCTTTCTTGTCTCACTTCATTCCATTTGCTAATAAGTATCAGCAGAACAGCAGAAGCGACTACCACTATTGCTACAATTACACCCCTTATTCCATTCTTCTTCATTAAAATATTTTTTTGAGGGTCACATTCTTGAAGAGAAATTCTTGTCGGTGTATTGCTTTGAGACATTTTAAACACTACATATTCAAACTATTTATTTTAATCGTGAGGTTTTCGAAAAATATAAAATGTGTCCAATTTTTCAAAAAATATATCGAGTTTTTTTAAACTCTTTGTAGAATTAAATCTTCTAAAATATATCGAATTTATTTAATCTTCGTAGAAATATATTTTCAAGTTGGTTAATTATTTCTGACTTTAAAAAAAATACTATAATTAATAAAATAAATAAATTTTTAATTACTGTTTGTTAATAATTTGAAAAATTAAAAACGACTTTACATCAATTATTTGCTCCATAATAAGTAATCTCATTTTAAATGTAAAATAGAAACGAAATAAAAATTTAAAAACGTAGAAAAATTAATTAGAACCGTAAAAATATTTTAAAATACGAATTTATTTCAACCATCCATTCTCTATTGCTTCATTTAGAGGAACTTTTTTTGCACTAGCAGGTCTAATAATCTTTTCTCTGTCCAAGGATATATGAGTCTTAATTCTATCTATAAGCGAATTTTTATATGACAAAACGGCAATAGGAAAAAAATCTGGCTGAGATGGATGATTCGTATTAAAAGAAGAAGGTTCTTTAATCATAGTAGCGATAGTAGCTTCTATATCTTCTGGAAAAATAAGCTCAGTTACTTCATAAGCTTCTTGCATAGATTCTTTACAAATCCATATTGGAAAGCTTGAATCAGAAACATTATATTCAATAATTCCATATTGAGGAGCAGTAAAATCTACAATCATTCTTCCAAAATTTTCGGTTCTAAATATTAAAGTTTTATGATGGCCGGTATTAAGACACTCTTTTTTCCATTTTGAAGGATCGGGATCATTCCAATCATAAATCAATTCAATAGGTATAAAATCTGAAATAACATTGACATTCGCAATTCCATAAAAATCGACTGCGTCTCCTATTTTTGATAAATAAGTTTTAAAGGGAACCTGAAAAAGTAATTTCTGCATTATATAAGACGCATAATTCTCTCAATGCCAAAATTAAAGCATTGTGATATAGTGGAGCTTTACTTTGCGAATAAATTTCGTAAAAAATTTCCTTTGTAAATCCTTTCTTCTTGTATTCTTCAAGGGTAATCTTTGGATCTTCTGCACCAAATATTTTCATCTTATATCCCTTTCTACCATTTAAATTAAGGATATTTCCGACAGGTAACATACACCAAGTTCCAAGTTTTTGATCATGACTTATATATTTTTCGGAAAAAACTTCTGCTGCAATTTTAAAAATATCTTTTTCTAAGTCTAAAACTTTTTTCTTTTTCCAGTCTTGTTTTATTTTTAATGTTTTTTCGCATATTTCTTTATGTTGTTTTTTTTGTTCATTATGATGTTTACGACAACAAAAAAATTCAACTTCACATCGCTTGCAAGTTTTTGCTGTTATCTTTTTGCAGACTTTGCATTCTCCTACCCAAATTTGTTCAATCTTTGGAGGTTCGCTAGTTATTGAAATATTATTTGGTAGTGATTCCATATTTGGATTATATTCCGATAATATAACACTAGAAATTTTAAAACGGTTTTTATTTTGCGCTGATTTAATATCACGAAAATGGAAAGAATACTAAATTTGATTAGAATATTTTTGTTAAATGGTATATAATTTCCTTTATAAAAAGCTCAAATAATAAATCGAAAATCCATTATTAGAAGATAATTTACGGTAATTAGTGCAAAAATATATGTCCTTTTTTTTATAAAAATTTTAAATTGCGTTCAAATTTTTTTGCGAAAGCTAAATAAAAATAATTCTAAAGATTAGTTTTTACAAATATTTTTAAATTTTATCAAAATGCCTCATCATACCGAAGTTTCATTTTCTAATGGAACCAATGCTTCTCATTCTCAAGGTGCTAATGCATCTCAAGGTGCTAATGCATCTCATTGTGTAAGACAAGATGATGGAATTCACTGCTTGTAATTATTTTTAATAATAAAATCTCATCTTTTTAAGTTATCCTGGACCTCCAGCTCAAGACGGAAGACATGCATATAGACATTATTTGCAACAAAAGGGTACACCAGGACAAGTTTATGATATTGTTGAACAACCATCTCATGGAAGACATGCTCAATGTGAAGATCGTCCTATCCTCACTTGGTCTAGTTGTCCACCTGCTTCCGTTCCATGTCAACAAACTAGAACTTATAGAGCATTATCCTGCGATTCGAACTGTTAAACTTCTATATGGAAGAAATTGTTGTATTAATAAATTGTACAACAAATAGATGCATTTATTTTATTACATTCTAGTAGAATGGATCAACGTAATTTCTTTCGACAACACAAATCTTACCCAGGACCTCCTGCACAAGATGGTAAAAATATATATCGTCATTATATCATAGGTGCAAGAGTACAAGATCTACCAAAACCATATACAGATAAAGATGGAAATAAACATTATTATTTTCAAGGTCCGAAATTATGGATTATACCAAAATTAGACAACCATTATAGATTAAAAGATTGGTACGCTTGCTAATAAAATTTATAATTAAATAAACAAAAATCAATTAATATCTTCTTTCCATATTGTGTTGGAAATTATATCGAGAGCATGAGAACTCCAATAGTTTAAAAGTGTATGGATATTTTTAAACCATTCCTTTTTCTCTTCAGGTATAAATCCGATTGAATTTAATAATTGATAAATCTTGATTACTGCATTGACTTTAGAACCACAAACACATCCCATTTTCAATACTTGTTCTTGATTTCCATCTTTATCATATGTAAAAAATATATAGGATAAAACTTTATGTTTAATATCACAACCATCGCATTTATCAATTTCTATTTGTATTGAAGTATACTCATTACAAAGAATTCTATTTTCCATAGAAAGCTCTAATAATTTCTTATTGGCATTTTTTCGAGATGCCCTACCAATCGTAATGGAATTTATAATCACAGTATTGTACAACTTTTTATAAAAGTCAGTATCTTTCCATTCAGAACGATTGCAGTTTATAAATTCTTCAAATTTTAATTTCAATTCCTTATCTTGCTCTATGTATTTTGAATACTCTTCTCCTAGAGGAGAGAATATTTCTATAGGAATTCTAAATGGTATAATAGTGTTAGAAACAGGAGGAACCGCTTCTCTGGTAGTTTTAATGGGAAGAAAAGGACAATCGACATCTTCGCTTTCTAATAACTGTTTCAAGGTGTATGGTATAGAATTTTCATCTTCTTCATCAGATACTATAAATTCATCTTCTTCTTCATCATCCTGTTTATGTTTTAACCTCTTTCTGGTACTATTAGAAATATTATCACACTCTTCAAGTTCCATTTTTTTTATATCATTTCATTATCAACAAATTCATTGACGCTGAATAAAGTTTCTTCTGTAATTGTTTCTTCATAACATTTTTCGGAATCTTCCTCATATTTACCAGATTCTATCAAATATTCTATTTCTTCATCATCATAAGTCTTTCCTTCTAAAATCTTTGCCCAATCTTTCAGTTCATAAATATAGTTATTTAAATTACGAGAATGAAAGAAGAATAAACAATTTTCCATATCAAATTTAAAAGGATTTCCTCTTTTGAATTCTTGCGGAACTTCTTTTTGAAAAGCAATAGAAGAAAATATTTTACGTATTCCTTTATAATCAAATCTTTTTGGAATTTCAAATAATTTGGTTTTACTTTTTGATTTCTTTTCGTTTTCTTTTATTTTTGCTTCGAAAAAACCTTCTATTGATCCATATTCTTTTATTCCTTTATAACTCTTATCGCATCCTAATCCATTGACACGACAATCCTTATTAAAATCATTAATAGATAAAACACAAATATCTATTAATTGAGATTGATTTATCTCTAATTTTTTTACTATGTATTCTATATCATATAATTTCATTTTGTCATTTCTTGTAGATCTCCAACCAATATTTCGAATCAATTTCTTTGCACCAAATGGAAAAAAATCAGCATCATCTCCAGCAACATAATCGATATAGCCCAATCTGTTCATTAAGGCTGCATAAGCTTCAGCTTCACCAGGTGAATCAATAACCCAAGCTCCAAGTGATTTTAAAATTTGTTTTGATTCTTCTACGTGTTGAGGAGTAACTATTATTTGGCTCGAATAAGTTTTATCTAATCCATCTTCCATTTTTTGAATATCTTCATATACTTCGAGTTTATCTTTAGGTAAAGAATGTATTGATATATTATCTATTGATTGATTGGGATCAAATCCATTTTCATATTTATATTTTTTCAATTGTGTCTGAGATATCGATAATTCTTCTAGAAATTTACGTTTTTTATTTTTTCTTCTTTCATTTTCGGCATCTTTTTCTACTGGATGATCTCCATCAAAAAAGAAAACTGGTCTAATTCCCAATGTTATGAGATCTGAATAAAGACGACTAAATTCTAAAATATGAGTATTGGGACGATTTCCAAAACGATATTTATATACAAATGATGGAGCATCGAATGCAATGGATTTATCTTTGAAATCACTCAATTTGCATTCTTTACAAGAATTGGAAACATTGTTATCTATAAATTTGTATAAACCACTAATTCCCATTTGAAAAAAAAAACAAATCTATTTTATTGTATCGATTTTATTACGCGCATTTTGTACATTTGATTTTATCTCTAAAGAAAGGGATAACAAATCACCACTTAAAACAGTTAATTTCGAAACATTAACAACTTTCGAATAAAGTTCATTGGATTTTTTAACAATATCTTCAAGAGGTGGTAATTGTTTATTATTTGCTATTTCATTAAATTGATCTTGGAAAACTGATTCATAAGATTCTCGTTTTCCGATCAATTCATTGGCAGTATTATTATTTATTATATTAAACAATTCCATATGTTAAGTCCACCAGCCTTATCTTTATTAACTATTGGAAGTTTTGCTACGATTTATACGGCTTGGTTTAATTATCCAAATGATTTGAACAATTCAAAATCTAATAAAGAAACTTCCCTATTTATATCAGATATAATATTAGATTTGATAACTATTGGAATTGGAGCATTTGGTGCTGAATGGTTTTATATCAATGGTATGAAACTCATATCTTGGATAATTTCAATTTTTCCGATAATTTTGATTATTGGAATTGCTCTTATAATCATAATTTCCCGACTTTATACAGAAAAACAAATGTCAGTGATGAAAAATAATCCTCATCCAATAAATATTTCTCTAGAAAAAGAATCAAAAATTAGAAATAGAATTGCAATTATCACAAAAAAGATTTGATAAAATTTTAAAAACACTTTATAGTTTATTTTATTATTACTAAAATGACAGATAATCCTGTCTGGAAACATATAGCACGAATTGATGAAAGATTGGAAAATGTTCCTATTCCACGATATTATCCAAAAGATCGTATGGTAAAAATAAAAGAAGAACACTTTAGAAGCGAAGATAAAATTTCAGAATATCCGCAAATAAGAGATATTCCTGAACAAAATTATCATATAAAAATGGGAAAATATAGAAATGAGCAAGCGAAAAAGATTGACATTAGAGAAATTTCTTCTCCACATTTGGAAGGTACTAAAAATGGACATTTAAATGTAAAACAAAGAACTCCAAGAGTAAATACTTTGAAACAACCATCTTATGCTCTTGAAAATATATCTATTCAAAATGAAACCAATATTGCAAAACCAGAATCTGTATATTTATGGAGAAATTATACAGGATATAATTCCGAAAAGGATACATTATCTCCACGATTTCAAAATACAGATTTAAGATTGGAAAAAAGAAAAGAGAGACAAATAGCATATCAACAAAGGCAGGCAGAGAAAAAATCAAAATCCGATGCAATGTATTCTTATTACATTCAAACAAAGAATCTAGGATTTAATAATCAAAAAAACAACAATAAAGTTGAATGTGATAATTCGGAATTGTTTTGTCCAATTAAAAGAGTAACCTTTGCTTAAAAATAAATGTATACTTTAATTTATTTTACAATAGAATTCTTGTAAAAGAGTAATCATCTTTTTCTTATTTAGTTCTGTATCATTATTTCCAAACTCTTTTTGGTAAGCTAATAATTTATAATAACTGGGTTTTTTAATTTGAATTTTTTCCCTAATAGGTTTTTCCAAAATAAAATAATAATAAATCAAAGGTAACCCAAATATAATAGGTGCAATGATATTCATTTTCTATTCTTAGAAAAGAACAGTTTTCAACATAAATGGAAAAAAATACCGATAGATCTATTTCGAATGATTTTATCGATGCTTCTCAAATAACCCGTAATGTTTATTTAGGATCTTATGAAAAAGGAGCAAAATCTTATAACGGTTTAAAAGTATTAGGAATAACTCATAATTTGATCATTGGTCATATTGAGCAAATGCCGATTCCTTATCCTAGTGAATTTATTTATAAATTTATAGAATTGCCAGATCATCATAAAGCGAATATTACTGATTTTTTCGATGAATGTATAGAATTTTTAAATACAGCAATTTCAGAAAATCCAGAAACTCATATTTTGGTAGATTGTTTCGCAGGAATAAGCAGAAGTGCAACAATCGTTATTGCATACCTAATCAAAAACATGTGTTTTAATTATTTAGAAGCATTCGAAACGGTCCGAAAAGCAAGACATTGGATTAATCCTAATAAAGGATTTCGTGAACAACTCATTAAATGGTCTGAAAATTTCGAAAGATCCAATTCTGAAAATAATATTGAAGAATATGATAGAGCAAGATTTTTATTAAAAAAAATGAATGAAAAAGGAATAAATTTTGCAGAAGAAATGCAGATATTGGAATCGTTTTCAAATATATTTGGCGAATATCATATTCATACTATTGATATTGGAGAAGAATTGCTTTTGCGAGTATAATAAAAAAAATCATTTTATCTTTCTTTAAAAATTGATGTATTCTATTCGATAATTATAAGTTTTTATTTTTGCTTGTCTTTTTTTAAAAAAATAAATAAAACCATAATATAGAGTTTCCAAATTCCCTGGAAAAAAATGCAAAATACACCACCTCAAACCTTTTCCCCTGCTCCGGCAACTAAAGAAGTAAATCGACTACAATCAATATTTTCTAATCCCTGGATATGGCTTATTATGGCCGTAATAATTATTGCTATAGTAATTATAATCGTACTGGCTGTTATTTATTCACCTCAACCAAAATCATCTTCGGCTTATTCTTTACGGAATTTTTAATTAAATAAATTCTGTAGTGAGAATTTTTTGTATATCATCATATGTACATTTTATCATTTGTGATCCTCCACATGTTATAACTTTATAATTTTTCCATTCATATTGAGATGTTGAGTGAATATGACCTGTTGCGATTAAAATAATATTATATTCTTTTATAGCTTGATAAAAATCTTCTTTTTCTGACTCTTTCCACCAATCACTCCACTTTCCTATTAAATTATAATGAAAGAATAACACTGTAGGTTGTAATGGAGAATTATTTGATAATTGAGTTTTTAAGTAAGTAAGATTTGATTCAGTAGGGCATTTACTTAGACATATAAATTTCAAATTATCTTTAATAAAAGAGTAACAAAGATTACCATGTTTTTCTTTTATAAATTTTTCTATCGGCTTGTAAATATACGGAAAATAAGTGTAATCATCATGGTTTCCCATACAAGAATATACGGAAAATCCAGAATCTTCTAAAGGTTTTATGAAGTCGGTTTTTAAACCTTGTAACTCTTTATGTTTGCCACTTATAGGAATACATCCTAGTATTTTTTTACCATCACTACCTGTATCGGTAAGATCTCCAATCAATAAAATTATAGAAGGATTATCATTTTGTGCTTTAATCTTTTCAACATGGTTTTCTTTTTCTACTCTAATTTGTGGATTAAAATGCAAATCGGAATCACAAATAAAAACAATTTTTGTCATTTTACTAATACTATATAACAAATTTTTTCAATTCTTGAATTCTACTTTTTATTTCTTCTTGATTTGATCTAGGTATCTTAATAATATTTACGGCTTCAGTAACATTTCTTTTTATCTTTTCAACTGCTTTTAGTTGAACATTGGTAACTATTAATTTTTCAATTTTGTCAAGTTGTGATTTAGACTTATTTAGGAGTTTAATGCTTTTCACAATATTTTCTTTGATTTTAAGATCATTACTCTGAAGAGTAACGATTATTTTGTTTTTATTATTCAAATCTTCAATAAATTGATTTTCTTTCAATTTTGCTGTTTCTATTTCGACCCTTTGTCGTTCAATTTCTTGCTTTGTATCTTTAGATGATGATTCAAGTTTATCAACCAAACTAGCTTGTTCTTTCAAAAGATCTGAAAATTGTTTTTCCAGTGACTCTTGATTACTTTTTAAATCTTCATTTTCTTTCTTTAGATCTTCATTTTCTTTCTTTAGATCTTCATTTTCTTTCTTTAGATCTTCATTTTCTTTCTTTAGATCTTCATTTTTATCCAAAATTACTCCAGCTTGCTCAATGAATTCGATTAATTCTTTATTTGAATTATCTAAATTTTCTTTTGCTAAATTCGAAGATTTTTCAATTTGATTTTCAATTTCATTAATCGTAGTTTCAGTATCGAGTAATTTATTATAAATCTCTTTGGTTTCTTGAATGAAATTCGACATTCTATTATCATTATATATTAAAAATGGAATATTTGATGTATTTATTCATCAAAATTCTGCAAAAATAATATTATAGGGATTGAAAGTATTACAATCATCTGATATTTATGCTTCAATATTATTATCGTGTTCAAATATAGAATTTGAAGAAATATAATACCTCGTGAAAATTTCTTTTTCCGATCTAATCTAAAATGAATATTACTAATCATTTTAGATTAGATAAAAATAATTATTTAATTCTGTAGGAAGATTAATTTTTCAAGAAGAATTAAATGGATTCGAAAAAAAAATTATCCGAAAAAAATAAAACGATCCTTATCATTGGTATTGTGGTTGTTTCGGTATTAATAATAACACTTGCAATTACTCTTTCTATTGTTTTACTTTCGGAAAGAAATAAACGATTAAATGCTGCTTTTCCTCATCTTCCGATTATCATGGATGAAAAAGAAAAGAGAAAATTAGAAAAGAAATTTGGAAGTAGAAAAGAAGTTTTAGAGCCATCTATTTTTGTATCGATCTCTTCTTATAGAGATCCGGAATTATGCTTTACTCTGCAAGATTTATATGACAAAGCTTTTAATCCTAAAAGAATTTTTGTAGGAGTTGTTGAACAAAATGATGTACATGATTCTTCGACTTGTCATGCAATTAATGCGAAAAATGACCCTAAAATTGAATATGGAAAGAATATTCAAATTATTACATTGAATTATCGTATGGCAAGAGGACCAACACATGCAAGATCAATTTGTGAAGGATTATTACAAGATCAAGATTATTATATGATGTGTGATTCACATATGAGATTTGAGCCAGGTTGGGATGTAGAATTATTAGATATGTTATTTAAAACGAAAAGACCAATGAAAACCGTAATTACTATGTATCCTGAAGGATACGAAAGATATGAAAATAAACAAGGAAAGATTCACAATCGTATTTTAGTACGAAAAGGATTTCGATATGAACAGCTTAAAAATTTTAATGGTGAAGGTATTGTGGAATTCGAATCAGTAACTAGTCTATTACCTATTCCGAAAACTCCACAATATGTACCGATTTTTGCTGCATGTTTTATGTTTTCTCATTCTGATTTTGTAAGACAAGTTCCGTTTCATCCTGATACACCATATTTATTCTTTGGAGAGGAAATGTTTATGGGTGTTAGAGCTTTATCTCATGGATTTGATCTTGTCGGACCACGATTTTCAGTAATATATCATTTGTGGAAAAGAGATTATAGAAAAACATTTTGGGATCACGATATAAGTGATGAAAGAGACAAATCTATAAAAAAAATAAAAGATATAATGACTGGAAAAATAATAGACGAAAAATATGGAATGGGAAATAAAAGATCATGGATAGAAATACAAGATTATCTTGGAATAGATTTCGAAAAACAGAAATTTACAAGATCTCGTCAACCTTGGAAATTACCAAAAGATTTTAGAATATTGTAAAATCATTTATATCATTCCTTCAACAAGATTATAATAATGTTTTAAATCGGGTTCATATTCGGTTTTTAAAGTTTCGAGTTTATCAAAAAATAAATATTGAGGTTTTCCTTTTTGAATTATAGTTGTAGCAAATACGGCTAATGCTTCCTTATTTTTAGTTATAAAAACCTTTACTTCTGAATTATTTTCTAGAATTTGTGTCAAGTTTTGAAATAACAAAGTAACTTTGAATAAGAATTTCTTTTGCAATTCGAAATCTGACCAAGTATTTCCGCTTGCCAATTCTAGAATTTCAATCACAATTTTAGCTTGTTCTTCTATGTTTTTATCAACTAATGGATCTGATGCTATTTGAATGATTTTTTGCCATGCTGTAGATAATATTTTGGCTGCCTGTTGGTAAAGGGCAATGATATTTCTCTTTTTAATCACAATATAAACCGTATTACAAGATTCTTCACAGTCCATTGTAATAATATGAAAAAAATCGTCTAGAATTCTACCAGAATATATTTTGACTTTTCAATACGTACAATAATTCCATCATCTGTAGATATTATATCTGTATATCTCTTTTTCTGTCCATTGCTTGATCCGATATCACTTTTCCCTAAACAAGCATAATAAATATTAAAAGAACAGTTTGAATTGTAATCTGATATGTATAATTTTCCATCTATAGGTTTCCAACAACATATAAATTTATGGAATAAATTTATTCCGCAATTATTATTTTCTTTTCCTAAATGAAACGTTTGTGTATTTTGCATATTTGTTAAATCGATTGAAATCAAATTAGATTTTTCTAGTTCTTTCAGATATATATTATTATCTCTAACTTTAATTACCGAAAAATCAAAATTAATAGGAATCGCGATAGAGTTAAATAGTTCATTCTTGAGATACAAAATATTGAGGATTTTGTTATTTCTACTCTTTTTTAAATTTTTAAAAATTTGATTTTACCTAAAGCACCAAAATTTTCCACCTAAACTAAAATTTACGTCTTCATTTTTAAAATCTAATGAGATTATATTTTCTACCCAAATATCATTTTCGTACAATCCGATTTTAAAACATTTGGATCTTTCGCAATAATAAATAATGCTAATAAGAATTTTCGAAATAAATATATGTTCTATTCTTACTTGAATACCCAAATATTGAAGTTTTCTTTGGATTTCAAAATCAAAAATATCATTTTGCCAATAAATAACCTTAAAAGGAAATGTTTTTTCAATAATATATTCACAATAATGAATCGCATCAATATTAAAATTTTTTATCGATTTTTGTTCTAATCTTTTAAAGGCTCGTGGATGTTCTTCATGGAAAAAATCACTTGTTTTTTTCCCAAGTATTCCACTTCTAGTGATCATTCCTTCGTATAATTGTTCCGGTTCTTCAACTCTTTTAGTAGTGGAATAAGAAATAAATGTAATAGTTCTTTCTGATCGATAAAGTATATGAACTAGATCATTTTGAGTATTCACATCCAAAATATACCATAAAGCATGTGGAGATTCGAAATGAGTGCAAATAACATGAGTAGGAATATTTTTCGTATTATTTATCTTTCGTATTTCATTTTTGATTTGCATCATTTTGTTATTTTCAGGAATATTATATTTTTTGGCTTGGTCTCTCCAAAAAGTAGAAGAGTTGAATAAATCAGCAAATATTCCCGTAGTTTTTGCTAGTTTTACAGCAATATCTGATTCTACATCAAAAAAAGTCTCTGATAGAAAAGTATCCATTAAGAATTGAAATAATTTTATTAATCTCTAAAATGATAATCTTGTATGAATGTGCGCTTATTTATCGAATCTTCTAAAAGTGGTTTTGTATGTGATATTAAATTTAAATACTCTTCCAAAATTATAGGAATATTAGAAATATAAATTGTTTTTTCTTCTTTTCTAAACTCCGAATTATCAAATTCTTGTTAAATAAAATGTTTTTAAACACTGCTGATTTTATTTTTGAATTTTTCAAAAGGAAAATATCCTTATTTAAACAAATTCCTTCTAATTCCATATAATACAAATTCTGTATAAATGATTTTAAACCTAAATGTTGATACGTTGTAAAATCTTTTCCTTTTGAGGATGAATTACGATAAATAAAAGTTTTTAAAACAGATTTAGATTGATCGGAAATGCTAGTAGATATCGAACATGGTACGAAAACTACAATCTCTAAATGTTGAATTTGTTGCAAATTAATCCTTAATCCATCAAATGTACAATTATATAGATATAATTTCGTTATTCGAAAATTCTTGGGGTTAATTCGCATCTTTCCAGACTCAATTTTTCGAATTTCAATGTATTCAATATTATTGGTAAAGATGGATTTTCATTAAATTTCGTTTTTCGTAAAACAAGACCATATTTATTTTGTTCTACATATGGAATAGTATAAATCCAATTTCTCCAATCAATTGAACATAATCTTGCAATCAAAGGAGTAAGAATTTGATATGTAACCAAAATATGAAAATTGTACCATAGCATATCTATAGGAATACAAATTTGTTCACTTTCATCAAAAACAATATTTGATAATAAACATACTTCTAAAAATTTCATAAATATATCTTTTGGTATTTTTTCGAATTTCCAAGTTTTAAAATCTTTTTCATTATAATGTGCATTTAAAAATCCAATAATTGGTACATGTTGATTATTTAATGTTGAAATCGAAATTTGAGATTCGGGGAAAAATAGTTAATATTTTCCTTCATTCGCGTATTTTTATTTGTAGATCGCAAAATATTTTCAAGGATCAAATTCTTGTCTTTATTTATCAATCCTTCTATCATTAAAATTTTGCTACATTTGAAAAATAAATTTGGTATGACATCTTCTCTCGACATTAAAGAAGAAGAATATGATTTTGCACAAGATGATATAGCTATTACTAAAAAGGAAACAAAAAAACGAAAAAAACCCGAACAGAAAAAGGATAATCTCGAATCTAAAAATCTAAAAAAGAAAAAAAAGAATGCTAATTTTGATATAGATTTAGAAAAAAGATTAGATGAACAGATTCAAGAATGGGTTGATAAAGAGTGGAATAATAACTGTGAAAAAACCATTGGATATATTCGTAGGGAAAATGCTCGATTATTATTGAGCGAAGCATTTTCCAAAAGCAATCAAAAAACAGAAATCGTCATCTGGGCTATGGAACAAACTGTTTATTACAATTGGTTTGTATTCAATTATGAACAGTATGCAAGACGAATACGAAGTCTTTGTATGTTTATAGTAAAAAATCCAGAAAGATTTCTTGGTAATAATTAATGATTTGTTTATTATATAGAAATAGATCCTTGTTATTCAGCAACAATGTCCGAGAGACAGCTATCCGATTATCATGATCAAACTAGAAATTTCGATCATGAAGAATTTATGAAGAAAAACGTTTACGGAGATGGTGGAGATGCAACATGTAGAAAATGCAAGAAGCAAAATGTGGATTATTTTACAATACAATTACGGGGTGCTGACGAACCTTCTACAGAATTTTTCACATGTAGATCTTGTGGACATAAATGGAAAGAAAATTAATTACTATTT
>Ga0335394_10002248_pt1 | contig 21696 bp, 16 predicted proteins | sample MAT03_FD_205741 | JGI IMG/M metagenome (GOLD analysis project Ga0335394, IMG submission 205741) | Freshwater microbial communities from Lake Fryxell liftoff mats and glacier meltwater in Antarctica - MAT-03 (spades assembly) (version 2) ...
GGCGAAGCATTTGCATCAATATTCTGGCAACGCAGCGTCAATTCGAGTGCAAATGCTTCGCCCCTACTGCCCAAAAATCGCCCTAAATCTCAATTCTAATTAGATGTCAAATGGGTTCTATAGCGGTTCCTGGTTCAGTGAAGTACAGGTTGATTTTTGAAAGCCTTATTCAATAAGGGTTTTGTCGGGGTCTACTGTACCTCACCCGGCAAAGAACCGCTATATGGAGATTTTCAATTGCCCGAAAACTGATTGTTTTTGTAAGAGCCGCGCGACGCGCGGCTCTTACAAAAACACCTGTGGCTTCCTCACCTAGAAATTGCCGTAACCTAAAAACACCGGGAGGGGGTACAGAGTTCTGTACCCCCTCCCGAAACTAGCCAAGCGCCCTAATCAGGCAATGACTACTGGCAAAAGAGTTTATCCTGCCTAATAAAAGTGCCATTGTGCAAATGTCATGCAGATGTCATGCAGATGTCATGTAGTGGCGTTCTTCAATCCACTGACGCATTTCGTTTTCTGAATCTGTACAGAAAGCGCGATCGCTTACTGGATCATAGGCATGCCACATATCTTTACCATCAGGATTGGGTTCTTGCCAAACCTGTAGCTCCGACTCATACGTTAGCCAACTGGCTGCGGCTTGCTTTTTCTGCTCCCAAAATCTTACCAACCAAGACTGAGCGGAATCTAAAGACTTCCCACGGAAAAGCAGGTCGAAGCCAGGTGCTAATTTGGACATGAGATTGATGGATTTCATACTATCCAACCTCCAACTTGACTTCTATCGTTCGGAAAAATCAACCTCTTGGGACTTATCCGCATATATCAATATTAGAAGGTGTATACGACATTACAAATAGCGAAAAAAAGGTGGAAATGTACTCTTGCCTTTAAAAAAATGGTATTAATGCAGCATGACCTTAGAAACAGAAAAGCTACTGGATGACATCGGCTGGGACCTGTTGCGTGCCCTTCAGGAAGACGCTCGCCTTTCCTATAGCGAACTGGGGCGGCGGGTGGGTCTTTCTGCTCCTGCGGTAGTAGAACGCATCCGCCGTATGGAAGAAACTGGAATTATCAGCGGCTACCGAGCCGAGGTAAATTTGGCCAAGCTAGGGTTTTCTATTACCGCCTTTATGCGAATTGAATCGTCTGCTGGAAATTTTTCAAGTCTAAGCGATCGCCTCAAACGCTTGCCTGAGGTGCTCGAATGCCATCGGGTCACTGGCAGCGACGATTACATTGCCAAAGTTGCTGTAGCGTCTGTAGCGCACCTAGAATCTTTAATTGACCAGTTCACCCAGAGCCAAGTCATTACTTTAATCGTGCTTTCCTCACCCGTTCTCCGCCGCACAATTGAACACGCCCCCGAATTTGGTATCAAACCTGGGGTGTAGTGGTATTGATGTAAGGATTTTTTGATGGGCGGGCGAAGCCCGCCCATCAAAAAATCCTTACCAATTTAGGAGGTGTAGCTTATGTCTTGGCGGCATTGGGGACGAGCCACGCCAGAGAGCTTTAGCTGGAACCACTTCACTTAAGATATTTCTGGTAGCGCGCACCGCGCACCACCAGAAATGTCCTTGCCCTAACCTCTCGGTCTAAAATCAATACTAAACCAAGTCCACGTTGAGAACTGTAGTTTTAGCCCTCACCCCCAGCCCCTCTCCCAAAGGGCGAGGGGAGCCGGAAAAGCTTTCAAAGTCCCTCTCCCCGGGGAGAGGGATCTAGGGTGAGGGAAAACTCTGGGTTTCAAGTTAGACGAGGTTTAGAACTCGCAATACAAGAACTGCTGTTACTCTTCACTCTCCTTCCTTTCTCCGATTGCTGCGCTTCCTTCTACTGCCGCAACCAGCATTTTGTCGATCCGGTTGCCGTCCATGTCCATTACTTCAAAGCGCATATCGCTCCATTCAAAGTGATCGGCGACCGCAGGAATACGCCCCAACTGAGTGATCACAAAACCGCCGAGAGTCTGGTAATTTCCCCGCTCTTCGCCAGGCAGTTCTTCGAGATCAAACAATTCTTTCAGCTTGTCGATCGGCAACATTCCATCTAATAGCCAAGATCCGTCTTCGCGACGTACGGCTGGTGAGTCGTAGGCATGATCCGCAAAGGGTACATCGCCAATAATCACTTCCATTACATCGTTCAGGGTCACAATCCCCTGCACGACACCGTACTCGTCTACCACGATCGCGATATGGGTGCCTGACTGTTTAAATAGCTCCAGTACCTTGAGGGCACTAGTACTTTCAGGAATAAATAGAGGCGTCCTCAAGTTGCCAGCGAGGTCAAACGGCTGATTAGAGAAGCTACGGGTGAGTAAATCCGTTACATGAGCCACACCCAAGATATTATCCAGGTGATCTTGCCCAACCAAATAGCGGCTATGCCCGTTTTCGATCATTTTGTGGCGGTTAATCTCTTCAGAGTCGTTAATATCGAGCCAAACGATTTCTAATCGCGGGGTCATCAAGGCATTAACGTGTTGATCCCCTAAGTGAAAGACACGTTCCACCATATCCTGCTCGGCAACTTCAAACATGCCAGCTTCGGTACCTTGCCGCACCATTACCTTAATTTCTTCTTCGGTGACCAGTTGTTCACCGGTCACCTGCGTGATGCCTAAAAGCCGCAGTACCGCGTCGGTGGAAATACTAAGCAAGTGAACCAGAGGGTAGGCGGCTGCCGACAGCCACTTCATTGACTGAGCCATGGTCATGGCAATCGTTTCTGGACTGCCCAACGCCAACCGCTTGGGAACTAATTCGCCAATAATTAACGAGAAATAGGTAATGATGAAAACGACGATAACGAGAGCGATCGCCCCGCTATAAGCTGCCAGCGCTGGAATGCGAGCGATGACTGTCGCCAATTTCGTAGCAATCGTCGCACCGCCAAAGGCACCTGCCAAAATCCCAATTAACGTAATGCCAACTTGAACTGTTGAGAGGAAACGATTCGGTGAGTTTGCTAGCTCTAGAGCGGCCTGTGCCTTCTTGTTACCTCTTTCTGCCAGTTCCTGAAGTCGTGTCTTGCGGGCTGACACAATCGACATCTCCGACATGGCAAACACGCCATTTGCGAAAATCAGCAGCAAAACGATGAGAATTTCTACGGTGACAGGCATTCTGAGCAGTGCCAACGATGGCGGCTAAAAAGTTAGTGAGCGATCAAGAGTGTGACAGATGTTAAGGACAATGTTGAGATAGAACAGGGCAATTTAGCTTTTCTCTTCTATTCTCAAACTTAAGCCTTACATTCTTAATTGATACAGCACTTAGTACAAGCGCATCCCAGTTCGACGTGCAATAAATCAATCGATAGTATTGCCAGATATAGATGAAGGTAGCATCCTCTGACGATGGAAGAGAGATACTACAGGAGAATTTTTGATAGAAATGCTGTCTGCCAAACCCGCCACATTATCAGCAGAGCGCAGCTTTCTGGCAAGCCCTCTACAATCTAAATACAGACTAAAACTTGTATAAGAATCTCGGCGTTACTAAAAACCAGCTCCCAAAACCTGCGCTACCCGTGCATTGGGGGTACAGATTTTGGGGTCTTCTAGATCAAATCAAGTTAAATACCTCCTGCGATTCGGCAGCTTTTTGTTTGGGTTCTTGGTGAAGTATGGCTTTTTCGTCAATTATTCGTGCCTTAGGGCGATCGCCCCTCACTGGCGAACTGCTCACAAAGCTGAATCAACAGCACGCATTGACTCTCAATGGCGTGGCTCGAATTCCCAAGGGCTTGGTGTCATCTGCCCTGGCTCAGGCCCAGTCTCGTCCACTCCTGATCGTAACCGCCACCCTAGAAGAAGCAGGACGCTGGGCTGTGCAGTTAGACGCAATGGGCTGGGACACAGTTCACTTCTACCCAACCTCCGAAGCATCTCCCTACGAACCATTTGACCCAGAGTCGGAAATGACCTGGGGACAGTTACAAGTCCTAGCCGATTTGGCTGGAATTAGACGTGAGGAGGCAGGCGATCGCGAGTCTTCCCTGAACTCTACATCCCAACCCGCAGTCTCTAACTTTGCTATTGTGACGACCGAGCGAGCGCTCCAGCCCCATCTGCCGCCCGTCGAGATGTTTCGGGAATACTGTCTGACATTGACTAAAGGGACAGAATTAAACCTCGAAACTCTGAGCCGTCAACTGGCAAATCTGGGCTACGAACGGGTATCTTTGGTGGAAATGGAAGGGCAGTGGAGCCGTCGGGGCGACATTGTAGATGTGTTTCCGGTCGCGTCAGAGCTGCCCGTACGGCTAGAGCTATTTGGGGATGACTTAGATCAGATTCGTGAGTTTGACCCGGCTACGCAGCGATCGCTCGACAGTATTGAACGGCTGGTACTAACGGCAAAGAATTTTGCGCCGATGATTTTGGCAGGGCTAGGTGGATGGGGATCAACGCTGAGAGATCAAGGAACGCTGTCTCCCGCTTCGCTGTCCACCCTGCGCCCTGCCTTCACCGATCGCCTGTCGCCCGAAGAACTAGAGCGGTTGCAGCAAGGGCAGATGCCTGAAGGAATGCGGCGTTTTCTAGGGCTGGCGTTTGAACAGCCCGCATCGCTACTGGACTATCTACCAGACACAATGCTGGTGGCAATCGATGAACCTGATCAATGTCAGGCGCATGGCGATCGCTGGGTGGAACATGCCGAAGAACATTGGCACGAAACCGTTGGGACATTTCGCGAAACGTCCCAACCCGAAACACCCCTCCCCAAAATTCACTCCCCCTTCTCTGAATCGTTGGCAGCGGTCGAGCGGTTTGATCGCCTTTATTTATCTGAGCTGGCGGAAGAGGGCAACGGTCTTAACCTGTCGAGTCGGCCCGTGCCCGCTACGCCGCACCAGTTTGGGCGGTTAGCAGACACCATTCGAGAAGAGCGCGATCGCAACTTTTCCATCTGGCTAATCTCGGCACAGCCCTCTCGCTCTGTATCGCTGCTGCAAGAGCACGACTGCCCTGCCCAGTTCATCCCCAACCCCCACGACTACCCCGCAATCGAACGGCTCCAGTCTCAACGCATCCCCACAGCACTGAAATACTCTGGTCTGGCAGAACTGGAAGGCTTCATTCTGCCCACCTTCCGGCTGGTTGTTATTACCGACCGAGAATTTTTTGGGCAACACACCCTAGCCACTCCGGGCTACGTCCGCAAACGCCGCCGTGCCGCTTCAAAACAGGTCGATCCCAACAAGCTACAGCCGGGAGACTACGTCGTTCACCGCAATCACGGCGTTGGCAAATTCATCAAGCTCGAAAGTTTGTCGTTCAACGGCGAAACGCGAGAGTATCTGGTGCTGCAATATGCCGATGGCTTACTTCGAGTGGCTGCCGATCAGGTCAACTCTCTATCGCGGTTTCGAGGGGTGGGTGAGGGCAAGCCCGAACTCAACAAAATGACGGGCAAAGCCTGGGAGCGCACCAAGGGCAAAGTTCGCAAAGCAATTCAAAAAGTGGCCTACGATTTGCTGCAACTCTACGCGCAGCGGGCACAGCAAGAGGGGTTTGCCTTCCCGCTCGATACGCCCTGGCAAGAAGAAATGGAAGACTCCTTCCCGTATCAGCCCACCACCGACCAGCTCAAGGCAATCCAAGACGTTAAACGAGACATGCAAGACTTGCGTCCAATGGATCGGTTGGTCTGTGGCGATGTGGGCTTTGGCAAAACCGAGGTCGCCATCCGCGCTATTTTCAAAGCCGTCACTGCCGGAAAACAAGTTGCTCTGCTGGCTCCTACCACCATCCTGACGCAGCAGCATTACCATACGCTGAAGGAGCGCTTTGCACCCTACCCCATTCAGGTAGGGCTATTGAACCGCTTCCGCTCCGCTAGCGAACGGCAAGATATTCAAAAACGGTTAGCGACAGGCGAGCTAGATGTGGTAGTGGGCACCCACCAGCTTTTGGGGAAAGGCGTGCAGGTCAAAGATCTAGGGCTGCTGGTAGTAGACGAAGAGCAGCGCTTTGGAGTCAATCAAAAAGAGAAAATTAAAAGCTTAAGAACTCAGGTAGACGTACTCACCCTCAGCGCCACGCCAATTCCGCGCACGCTTTACATGGCGCTATCGGGCGTACGAGAAATGAGTCTGATTACAACACCGCCGCCGTCCCGCCGCCCGATCAAAACCCATCTAGCACCCTATGATCCCGAAATGGTGCGGTCGGCTATTCGCCAAGAGCTGGATCGTGGGGGTCAAGTCTTTTACGTTGTACCGAGAGTAGAAGGGATTGAAGAAATTGCCGGACGAGTCAGGGAAATGGTGCCGGGAGTACGGCTGGCGATCGCCCACGGGCAAATGCAGGAAGGTGAACTAGAAGCCACCATGCTCACGTTTAATAACGGCGATGCTGATGTGTTGATGTGTACCACCATCATTGAATCAGGGCTAGACATTCCCCGCGTCAACACTATTTTGATCGAAGATGCCCAGAAGTTCGGGCTGTCGCAGCTTTACCAACTGCGAGGCCGGGTCGGGCGGGCGGGCATTCAGGCTCATGCATGGCTGTTTTATCCCAAACAGTCTCAGCTAACTGAGCCAGCACGGCAGCGACTGCGCGCTATTCAAGAATTTGCCCACTTGGGATCGGGCTACCAGCTTGCGATGCGCGATATGGAAATTCGCGGCGTTGGCAACCTGTTAGGTGCAGAACAGTCGGGGCAAATGGACGCGATCGGTTTTGACCTGTATATGGAAATGCTAGAGGACGCGATTAAAGAAATTCGCGGGCAAGAAATTCCACAGGTGGACGATACCCAAATCGATCTGAATGTAACCGCCTTTATCCCTGCCGACTACATCCCCGATCTTGACCAGAAGATGAGCGCCTACCGGACTGTGGCTACAGCTCAAAGCAAACAAGAGCTAGTACAAATTGCCGCCGACTGGAGCGATCGCTACGGCACGATTCCCCCAGCCGCTCTGCAACTGCTGCGCGTGGTAGAGCTGAAGCAGGTAGCCAAAAAACTAGGCTTTGCCCGGATTAAGCCCGAAAACAAACAGCACATAGTCTTAGAAACGCCGATGGAAGAGCCTGCCTGGAACCTGCTAAAAGATCGGCTGCCGGGGCATCTGCAAACTCGCTTTGTTTACACGCCTCAAAAGATTACGGTACGCGGCCTGGGAATGCTCAGCGCAGATCTGCAAATTGAGAACTTGTTGGACTGGCTCTACCGGATGCTAGGTGCCCTGCCCGAACCTGCATTGGTGTGATGCACTAAATTTGGGTGCTTATTTTTAGGGTAGTGGTATTGATCAATACTCCGGACAGTTTTTGAGATAGAGGCTGAAACCCTCATTCCACCATTAGCATTTGACCTCAGCGAGGAGGCTGAAACCCGCACTCTGTCGTTGGCGATTTAAAACTGTCCGGACTATTGATTGATGTAAGGGATCAGCAAACAAAAATCATCCCGGTGTCATTCCCGCGCAGGCGGGAATCTATGATAAGCCTTCTGCTTGAGCCGGTATCTTATTTCAACGCAGTTCCCTAAGGATTTTTAGATGGGCGGGCGAAGCCCGCCCATCTAAAAATCCTTACCAATTTAGGACTACAATTTCTAGCTCGGTTGGCGATGCTCGTCGGGCGAAAAATAAGCACTGCTCTAAAACGCATGGGAGCAGGTTTTAGCGGTGTGAAGTCGGGCGATCGCCTGACAGAGTGAGCATCCACCTTTACTCAAGCTTCAAGAAAACTCAGCCGGGTTTCTCAATCCCTTCATTGATCCCCCGGAAGAGCCGCGTATGGTGGGTGCATACGCAATCAATATCAGCGTTATCTTATTGCGACTAGGAGTCTATGGGTACAACCTCTTGGCTAGGTCAATGCAGTGGATTTTCCCTCAATATGCTTCACCCGCTTCGCGTCTGGTTGGATGGGATTACAATCTGCGATCGCCAATCCGCTCATCGAATTGCCAAACTCATCCCGGCTCGCTGCCCTTTCGAGCGTGACATCACGATTGGCGGACGAACACTGGCTCATATTCCACCCCTGTGCAAGCTTAATCCCGTATATGACCAGTTGGTTGGCTTGCGATTTCGTGCCCTGTGCTATCTTGCCGACGAATGTGGCGAAGACATCAGTGCTTATGTCTAGTAAGTAGTTCAACCTAAATAAAAACCAAATTCTAAAACCCTGCGCTGCCCGCGCAGGGTTTTAGAATTTGGTTTTTATTTAGGTTGAACTACTTGTAAGGGCATCTTGTTTAAAGACCATTCTGTTTAATTCTGTTTATAAGACGTATAGCGGTAGCCATGATCAATAGGACGCCTCCCTGTCATTCCCGCGCAGGCGGGAATCCATCTGCTCGATAGGTGCGGGGGTGGATTCCCGCCTGCACGGGAATGACGCTGGCATGTCCTAAGCTTTATGACTATGGCTATATAAGACAGACGGCCAATGCTCTAAAACACACTGCAAATGAAGAGCCACCCCGCAATGCGAGGTGGCTCTTCATTTGCTTCAGTTAAGGCTTAAGCACCCTTCTGAGTCTGCAAGTTGTTATCTTGCACAACGGCGGGTAGCTCCAAGCAGTAGCCTGCTCCGTACACCGTTTTGATGTAGCGAGGATGACGAGGATCTGGCTCTAATTTCGTTCGCAGATGGCGGACATGAACTCGAATTGTTTCAATATCGTCATCAGGATCGTAACCCCATACTTCCTTCAAAATTTCGCTAGGTGACACCGTTTGACCGTGGCGCTGAAGCAAGCAGTGCAATAACTCAAATTCCAAATGCGTTAGTTTTACAGTTTGGTCAAACCAAATGGCTTCTAGCCGTTCTGGAACGAGGGTGAGCGGTCCGTAGTTGAGGATTTCGCTATGTTTTGCCGCCTGGGGAATGCGATCGGTACGGCGCAACAAGGCACGTACCCGAGCCAGCATTTCTTCCACTTCAAATGGCTTAGTTAAGTAGTCGTCTGCCCCTGCATTGAATCCTTCAACCTTATCTTGGGTCTGGCTGAGAGCTGTCAGCATTAGCACAGGAATTTCCGCAGTGCGTTCATCTCGTCGCAGGCGTTGGCAAACGGTAAACCCATCCACTTTTGGCAGCATTAAATCTAACATAATCAAGTCGGGCAATAGCTGAAGCGCTAAGGCTTGCCCCTTAATCCCATCTGGTGCCTGACTTACGTCATAGCCAGCCATCTCCAGGTTGACAGCAACCAATTCTGAAATTGCAGAGTCATCATCGATGACAAGTATCCGGGGCATCATTAAAACAATACGCTAGTTGGCTTTTATGACAGGCTGGTAAATCTAGATTTGATTTTTTAAGAGTATAAAGACTCACACGTAAATCTGGTAGTGGTATTGATGTAAGGATTTTTAGATGGGCGGACGACGCCCGCCCATCTAAAAATCCTTACCAATTTAGGACCACCGCAAATCTTATAGACACGTGGATCTTACAGAATATATTTAGAATTCTAAATATATTCTGTTCAAAATGCATCTTTTGAGGGAGGGAACAACCTTAGCTCATGGATGGAGGAGGCTGCATTGTGGTTAAAAATTCTGACCTGGTGGCACTTTTCAGTATCAACCACGATTTGGGTGTTTATATATTTGCTTCACCACTGGTTTTCCTCACCCTTTTCTGGGATAAGTAGGTGGGCTTAAGTAAGGATAAGATCCTAAAACCCTGCGCCGCCCGCGCAGCGGGCGGCGCAGGGTTTTAGGATTTGATTTTTATTTAGGTTGAACTACTTACCGAAGGCTTTAAGCTCTCTGCCGCTCTGGGAGAGGGACTTTGATCGGTTCCTCTGCTTCTCAATTGGGAGAAGGGCTGGGGGATGAGGGTTCGCCGTTTGGTGTTTCAAGTATGCAATTATCTAATTTAACTATCCTAGCTACAGCGAATGTCTAATTTTTCGGGTGCGTTGCACCCGAAAAATTAAACTTTTACGGCTGTTGACGTTACAGATCACCGCGAATTTCTTCGACAATGCCATCCCGTAGCAGCACTTCGACTTGCATCTTGCGGATCAAATTATCGCCTGTTTCTACCCGAAAGAAGCCTTCAATTTGCCCCTGAGCGACTTCTTCATCCATATTGAACAATTGCACCTGTTGGAGCTGTTGCAAGACTTGGTTCTTACGCTCTAACAATTCGGTCTTTTTTTGGTTGACTTGCATTTGAATATCGCCAACTTGCTGGGCGATCGCCATATCACTCCCGGTGATAATTTGCTTCTGTACTTCGGACACCATGCGCTGGCCTTGCGCTTCGAGCTGCTGGAGTTGAGTGTCTAGCTGATTAATTTGGGCTTGAAGCTGCTGCTGTACTTCTTCCTTCCAACGAGATGTCACGATAACTTTGATATTGACAGCGCGCTTGAGGAGCAAATGAGATTGGGAAGCATCCATGAGAAGGGGGTGAAACCTTGAGCGACACAACAAAACGGTTGCCTACACTGTGTTATTTGCATAACAGCAGCGTCAGACAAACATCTCATCGATCATACTGCGATAGCGATCCATCACGACGGGTCGGCGAATTTTTAGGGTTTGGGTCATCATGCCGTTATCGACGGTAAATGGCTCAAGTAGCAGCCGAAATTGCCCAATGCGATCGTCACTACGATAGCTAGGGCGATCTTGGACTTCGCGGGTCACTTCTTGCCGAAATAGGTCTTGAACAGCTTTTTGACTAACGTCTAGGGAGCCGTCGGCAGCCTGAATTTGCGGATTTTGTGCGGCTGCCCATTGCTCTAGCGTTTCTAAGTTCGGCACAATTAAAGCACCCAGCGATCGCTGATCTTGCCCAACCAATACAATTTGGTCAATGTAGATGCTGCGTAAGCAAGCATCTTCGATTGGCTGAGGTTCGATGTTTTCGCCATTGGTAAGAACAATTGTGTCCTTGGCGCGTCCCGTTAATACTAGATGCTGCTCGCCAATAATCATGCCCAAGTCTCCAGTATCGAACCAGCCATCAGGGTCGATTGCCTTGCGGGTTGCATCTGGATTTTCGTAATAGCCCTTCATGATTTGGGGGCCACGCGCCAGCACTAGCCCTCGCTGGCCATGCGGCAAGGTCTGCCGGGTTTCGAGATCAACAATGCGAATGTCGGTCTGAGGCAACGGTAAACCTGCCGACCCGCGCATGTTCTTGTCGGGACGACGGGCAGTCAGCACAGGTGAGGTTTCGGTTAAACCATAACCCACCAAAATCTCAATTCCAGCGAGTTCAAAGAAGTCGTCTAAGTGCTTGGCTAAGGAGCCGCCGCCGCTGATAACTTGTTTAATTTGCCCACCTGTGGCCTCCCGCACTTTGCCATACACCATGCGGTCTGCGATTTGATGCCCTGCCCAGCGGTAGCTCATTTCAGCCGTGGCAGCAAGGCGCTGGGCGGCAGTGGGGGTAGGGGTTTCTAGACTTAACCCGCTGACAATTCGCTTGGCGGCAATGTAGCGCAGGCTATTGTCGATCAAGAAATTGACCAATTTTTGCTTGTTTGGCGGCTGCTCGCGAAACTGTTTCTGCACCCCCTCGTAGATGGACTCCCACAGGCGAGGCACCGCTACCATGAAGTTTGGCTGATATTTTTTCAGGTCTTGTTTGACGTAGCGCAGGTTGGTGTAAATCTGTGTGCAGCCTTGAGAAAAGAGGAAATACTCGCAGGTGCGTTCGTAAGCGTGCCAAGTGGGCAGAATGCCGAGGGCGCGATCGCCCGGACGGGGCTGCACTATAACGCCAAGGGTTCTGATCTGATGCATCAGATTGCCGTGGGTTAGCCTAACGCCCTTGGGCTTGCCTGTAGTCCCTGATGTATAAAGCAGCGTTGCCAGCATGTCAGGGCTGAGAGTTCGCGGCTCTGGGGTCAACCCTGTGGCCGTTTGCATGAACTGAGAAAAATTTAGGATTTTGAGTGACTCGTGAGCGGGTGGCTCCTCGTCTGAGAGCAGCAAGACAAACCGAAGCGGCAGGCTGTGGATGCGATCGCCCAATTTCGTCAGCGTCTTTAGATTCTCGACCACTAGCCCCGTACTGCCGCTATTTTCGGCAATGAATAGCAGTTCGTCTCGGTCGGCATCAGCACCGCGCACCACGTCGGCTGCGCCCACCGTCAGAATGCCTAAGTCGGTAATCAACCAGCGGGGGCTATTGTCCGCAAACAAAGCAATGCGATCGCCCAGTTGCACCCCCAACTGCTGTAACCCAGCCGCAAACTGCTGCACGCGCTGATGTAAGTCTGAGTAGGTGATCGACACCTCCGGCTTGGCATGAGGATCGTACAGTGCTGTTACCGTCGAGATCGCAGGATTCTGGGCACACCGAGCCATCACATCGGGCACCGACTGAACAGAACTGTAGTCAACTAACCCATCGGTAGAGGGGCGATCGCCCTGACGGAACTGAGCAGTAGGAGTAGACAAACTCATGGGTATAACTCCAAAGGAACGCTAGCTATAGGAAGGCGGGAGTCCTTTTTAGCTGTTAGTTCTTGATTGACTTACAGCGGCGACTCAAAAAAAGACAATTTGCTCTGGCTCTAGTTTGGCACCCAATTTAGACATCTTTACTCTAGAAAATTGGGTTTTCTCTAGAAAATTGGGTGTTGCTGATTTTATGGATGATTTTTTGTGAGAAAAGAGTCGATTGCACCCCGCTCACACAAAAATCGTCTCTTGATCATGCAATGCCGAAATTTGAATAATTTTGAAAAAACCAAAGCGTTAGAATAGTCAAGCAGAAATGGAGTGAGCCAGCCATTCTCACTGTTTCCGATTGTGTTTACTTCAAGGAATTTAATTTTATGCCAAAAGCTACTTGGAATGGTGCTGTTTTAGCTGAAAGCGATCGCTGCGTTGTGGTCGAAGGCAACCAATACTTTCCTCCTGAGGCGATTAACTCAGACTATTTTCAGCCCAGCGATACCCACACAACTTGCCCCTGGAAAGGGATCGCCAGTTACTACAGCGTTGTAGTAGACGGACAAGTTAACAAAGATGCTGCTTGGTATTACCCTACGCCTAAAGATGCCGCCAATAACATCAAAGACCACATTGCCTTTTGGAAAGGTGTGAAAGTCGAAGCTTAAATACGATTTTCCGTGGTTCCAACCGGGCATACTAGCCAAACAGGGCATTACCAATTGCAAGACAAATCACGTTTTGATATAGAATTCTGCTGAATGCTGCACGAGGGTTAATGCAAGTACAAAGTCCATCCCATCCGCCTACACCCATCCTTTTGGATACATTGCCCGACATTCCGTTTGCGGGCAATGTATGTCCACGTCGAGCACGGGTGCAGATTGACATGCTATTGCTGGCGATCGAAGCGCTGGATCTGGGTGGTTCTGAAGCCCTGCTGGCGACCGCCAAGGAATTGGAATTACAAGATATCGTCAAAAACCGGGTTGCACTGTGGCGGCTACGCAGCTCTAACCCGTTACGCCGCCATGGCAGCCAGCGACGAGAGTTAACTCAGCCCGAAGCCAAAGCGATGGTGCTAATTGGCTGTAGTCTGGCGCGGCGGCTAACGGCACTCGTTCGGCAACTGTTGTTGGCAGCTCAGCAGATCAATGAGAAAGAGCTGTCGTTTGACCACCATTTCCGGCTGGCGGAATATTTAGAGCGGTTCCGAGCACACTTTCGTTCGCGGATGAATTCCAAGCGAGCGGCGGTCATGCTTTATGACAGCGATGAAAAGCTAAACGATTTGGCGCTTAATTTACTGCGGCAGTTGCTGTTTTGCACTGGGACATCTGGAGCACAGCGAATCTGGTTTAGCCTGTTTGATGGAGAAGTAGTATGACGATTCAGCGTCAATACAGCCTACCTAATTGCAAGCTAATCGTAGAGGGGTTAGCAGACAGCACAAATGCCAATGCAGGCGTTCGCCCGGTGATGTCTGTAGTTACTAATGTCGAGTGTCGGTTTTTAGGAAGTGAAACTGTTTTAAGCGGAGGTCGAGACTTTTTAGAAAGCCTGGCGATCGCCGTTAGCAACTATGCCCAAGAATTTTTAAGCAGTGTTCCGCATCCCCACCACCGTGAGGGAAAAGCAAATTTAGTTTCTCTAGAGCGGATTAGCACCGATCTTCATCGGCTTAAAGTTGAGGCTGAAGCCCCGTCGCTGGAGATGAATGGCAGTCAGGTAGCCGGACGACGAGTCGCATCTCCTCCGGTTCAAGTTGATTTGCGTACAGGCCATCTATTTGACTTGGTAGATGCGATTGATCAACTCTTTGCAGACACTCAGACGGTTCCTGATTTGACGCTTCAACTGAAACCCGTTTCTAAGCGGTACGCGGTGACTCACGAGCCTATGACAAAGCAGGCGGTGCCTGCCGCCATTGGGTTAGCCAGTTTAGCCGCAGCGGCGATCGCCCTCTTCTTTGTGCCCATTCCCGAACGCCGTCCCCAGAGCGCTACCGAGCCGACTACACAGTCTTCGCCAGCGAGTCCTTCGGCGATCGCCGCTAGTTCTCCCGGTGCGTCTCCAGATGGCGAGCCAACATCCCCCCCCTCTGCGATCGCCGCTGTTCTGGCCTCGCCATCTGCATCCCCAGCCAGTGCTGAAGTCACCCCTGAAGCCAGTGCTTCAGCTAGTCCTACAGAAACCAGTTCACCCAGCCCAGCAGCGTTAAGTGGTGCATTAGATAGTTCGCCTGAAATTACCGACCCAGCGCAGCTCAGCACCCTGAAGCTGCAATTGCGAGACAACCTAGCCAGTGCCTGGACACAGCCAACTGACTTTCAAGAAGATTTGGTCTATCAAGTCTCGGCAGCTCAAAATGGGGACATTCTTGGCTTTCGATACATGAATCAGTCGGCGGTAAACTACGCCAACCAAACCCCGCTCCCCGATTTGCAATATAAGCCCGCAGAGCAAACTGATCCAGAACCTGTGGGGTTGTTTCGCGTGGTGTTTACGCCTGGTGGTGTTGTGCAAGTTAGTCCTTGGTATGGCACACCCGACCCCGCGCCATCGCCCTAAAAATCGCGACTGATTCCTAAACTTTGTAATGCCCCGCCACTAAGTAGTTCAACCTACATAAAAACCAAATCCTAAAACCCTGCGCCGCCCGCACAGCGGGCGGCGCAGGGTTTTAGGATCTTATATTTAATTAAGCCTGTCTACTTAGTTTTGTTAAGACAAAAGGAATGGGTGTGGGCTTAGCCCACACCCATTCCTTTTGCCCTCCAGTATCAACGCGCCTGAGGGCCTGCCCAAACGTTGTTTATAACTTGCCCAAAGCTCATAGGCTGGTCATGCAGGGCAAGCTTGGTTCGCCCAAACATGTCAACCGAACATAACTGTGTATCGGGATCGCCTAAGTTGCAAATTCGAAACAACGCTTGGTCGGGATGAGTCTGGCTCCAACCCAACAAAATGGCGTTGGTGTAATGCACTCCAGTGGGTGACGACGTACGGACTTTTCTAGATTGCTGATCCCAAATGACTGCGTAATCTGACGCAATATCTGATCCGAATAATGACTCAAATTCCCTTGCTAGCAGGCGATCGCCTTGGGCTGACCAAGCAACGGGGATCAATATAGCAATCATGCCTGCTTGATTCGGTTCAACATGAGGAGCAAACGGGTTGTTAGAAAATGGAGAAGTTGCCGCTAGCGTTTGCAAATCTCGAGTTCGTAAGTTTTCTACAAACAACATGCTGCTGACTTGACTGTGAGCCAAGTCTGAGCCAACTTGCATTTGCACCCGGCTGTAGGCAGCGTAGTGGCCATCAGGCGAAATTAGCGCCTGGGTGCGGTAATGACGGAGTTGGGGAGCAGCCCAAACGCTATAGTCTGACTCATATTCTGCCTGGGTTGCCAGCACCCAATTCCAGGGAATTGGATAGGGACTATCAAGCGGATCAAGCTGAACAAATTGCTGTGTCATGAGTGTGATAAGAGCATATTAAAAATTGAGCAGAGTAAATTTTATGAAGGCTCTGTAGCCTTAAAACCGATATGTGTCTAGGGCAAAATCAAGCCTTAGAACGTATACCGTTGAATAATGTTGCGGGTGCAGAGTCCCGGCAATACCCGTCAAAGTCTTGATTTTTCGGTTGAAATTCGTAAGTCCCATCCTAGATGAAATCAAGGTCAGGCTAATTTGGCCTGACCTGAAGCAGTCGGAATAGAGTAACTCAACCTCTAGAGGCAAGAACTAAAAGATCTTGCCTCCACAGGCCGCTAATTTTTTAGAGAGACGATTATGTGTACGTTCTAAAAAATCAGCACTCTACTTACAGCGCTTTGCGCTTGGTTAGGTGCAGGTTATTTTTTAGAAGCCGCGCTCCGCGAGGCTTCTAAAAAATAACTGTGGTTTACGCAATTGAAAATTGCTGTAAAACATCACCAGTGTTGGAAGAAAATAAAACGTTAGGCGGGGCGATCGCCATCTCAGTCAATCTGGTTGGAGCGACAGAAATATCAACGGCTCCATTGAATCAACTGATTAGCAAACCTAATACACCTAGGTGCCGATGTACATCTAATGTGGCAATGGACTAATGTAGCGATGGAACAAATTGAGCGACATAAACCAGGGGATTAAGCCGAGACAATCGTTCCGAGGAAAAGTGTTTGCTATACCTAAAACGCTGTGCTGTCTTTAGGTATAGCAATTAATAAAGGTGTTCAACTAACAGATCCAGAAGTCTTTAATAGATTTAACATCGGGCGATCGCCAACCGAGAATTCAGGGAAAATTTAGATGGAACTTCTGGATCAGCGAATCGCTGTCGAAGCTAGAAAATGACTCAGACAGGAAGCTTGCTACTGAAATTTCACCAACCTGATCAAAAGAATTGCAGTAATTTTGGAAAAACCTTGGAATCTTTGGGAAATATTTGGTTAACTAAATAGTTTCCCGACCATAACAAATTGTCTCCGTACAACTATGATTGGGTAAAGCAAGCGGGTCAGGTTGATGGGTATACAGATTGTCCTCAGCAGATCCCTTTATAGGGAAGAGATCTCATTGGTCTCTCTTAGAGATCATCATTGGTCTCCACAGAGATCTCGTTTATCGGAAGGAGTGAATAGTAATGACCGCTGCGCCTCAATCGTTTATCCCCAGTCGCCCACCTACTTCTAGAACTGCGTTTAAGACGGCCAGTCGTTCCGTTCCCGTTGAGCCTAGCTATAGATCTGGTAAGCTGGCTCAATTTTCGGCCACCCAGGTGCCTGTCAAGATAGAGCTAGCCCCTACTGCTCCCAAGTCATCTTTCTCCCAATCCATCCCGCTTCGTCTGGCTACACCGTCCCAACGAGCGAGTGGCACTCCAGCTACAACTATTCGTCGGCTACCTCACCCCCAGTCATCTCCAGGCTGGCTGCGGCTGTTAGTCCTGCTTCAACGTAGTTCTGGCGGTCTTGCATTATTGTTGGGAGCTTCGTTGCTGGCAGTTTATGGATGGACGGTGTACATCCAGCAAGTTTGGGGGAAGGACCATAACAGCCTTCAGGCGCTTCAGCGGCAAGAGCGTCAGCTAGCGGTGGCCAATGAGATCTTAAGTAGTCATCTTGCTCAAGAAGCCGAACAGCCAAATTCAGGTTTGGTATTACCTCAGCCGGGCGACGCGATTTTTTTGGAGGCTCCTGCTCCTATCTCTCCTGTGGTGGCTGAAGCAGCGCCTATCCTTCAAGATGTAGCCCCGCTTCCCGTTAACTCTCCCCAAGGATACTAAGCTTGTTCATTGCTCCTATTGCTCTAATTGCTCATGGCTACTGGTGTTCCTCCATTGTCGGGTGATGGCCGTTTCTCTCGCTCCCCTAAGTCTGGGCAGCGGCGCGCTCCCGTAGAACAAGGCAGGCGATCGCCCGGTCAACGTACAGGCCAAGCTATGCAGGCGATCGCACCCTCTCACCAGAGCCGTCGGCGGCTAGCTGGAACGCGATCGCGCCCCAATAAACTGCCTAAGGGAGGCGATCGCCCTCATGCGGCGACTCGCAAGACAGCCGTTCGGGCGCTGCCGATGAGCAAGCTCTCGCCTACGCTCTCTGCCGCAGCAACTCGCAAACTGCAAGTCCGAATTTGGTTGGTGTGGGGCGTGTTAACCCTCAGCGCTCTGATTTTGATTGGTAACTTATTTCGCCTGCAAATCGTTCAAGCTAGCTGGCTGCAAGAAAAGGCTGTCGAGCAACGGGTTGTGGAACTACGCCCTCTCCTGCCTCGGCGCACCATTGTCGATCAGCAGGGCAACGCACTGGCAGTTGACCGGCTGGTCTACACCCTGTACGCTCATCCGGCTATGTTTAAGCAGCCCAGTGCGGAAATTGCAGCTCTTTTGGCACCCATCTTGAACCGCTCGGTGGCAGAGTTAACCACTCTGTTTAATCGACAAGACACTGGCATTGAGATTGAATACACCATATCAGAAGATTTGGCAGACCGAATTCAAGCTCAGGCGATAGATGGGCTAGAGTTGGTGCAACGACAACAGCGCCTCTACCCTCAGCAAGATTCGCTGGCAGAAGTCGTAGGTTATATCGACGTAGACCGCAAGCCTCAGTTAGGGGTGGAATATACTCAAGATGCACTGATAGATCGGTCAGCACAGGCAGCGCGGTTTTTGCGTGCGGGCAACGACACCCTTACCCCTGGCATCGTTCCCAATACCATCTTGCAGCAAGATGACTTGCAGCTCAAACTGACGGTTGACAGCCGCATACAGCGAGTAGCCCGCACCGCTCTCAAGCAAAAAATGCAGGAGTACGGCGCAAAGCGGGGTGCGGTTATTGTAATGAACGTTCAAGATGGCGCAGTGCTGTCGCTGACCTCCGAGCCGACGTACGACTCTAACCGCTATTTCAATTACGGATTAGAAAATCTCCGCAACTGGGTATTGACTGATCCCTATGAACCTGGCTCGACGTTCAAACCGATTAACGTGGCGATCGCCCTAGAAACAGGTGCCGTCCGTTCCGACGAGGTGTTTAATGACGAGGGCAGTATTGCGATCGGCGAATGGACAATTGAGAACAACGACTATGCCCAAAATGGAGCCAGAGGTGCTCAGAGCCTATCCGATATCGTCAAGTATTCTAGCAATGTAGGCATGGTGCGGGTGATGCAGCGGCTCAAGCGGGATGTATTCTACGATTGGCTAGCAAAAATCGGCCTGTCGAAACCTACGGGCATTGATTTACCCAGTGAAATTGCTGGACAGGTAAAATCGCGCGACCAATTTCTTGCTGATCCAATCGAAGCGGCTACGGCTGCCTTTGGGCAAGGGTTTACCCTCACTCCAATTCAACTGGCTCAACTACACAGCACGCTGGCAAATGGAGGTACCCTAGTCACCCCATATGTAGTGAAAGGACTGTACGACTCTACAGGACAGCCTCACTGGCAACCTAAACGTCCCGAAGCTCCCCGTCTCTTTTCTCAAAAGACAACGCAGGCTGTATTGGACATGATGGAAGGCGTGGTTGAAGGGGGAACTGGGCAGGTCGCTCAAATTTCGGGTTACCGAATTGCAGGTAAAACTGGGACAGCCCAAAAAGCCAGTACCTCCGGGGGCTATTCCAATGCGCGCATTACCAGCTTTGTCGGCATATTTCCAGCAGAACAGCCCCGCTATACCGTGCTGGTAGTAGTAGATGAACCGCAAGGAGATGACGCGTACGGATCTACTGTGGCTGCCCCCGTTGCGCGCGCTGTTATGGAAGCTCTGATCACGGTAGAACAGATTCCGCCTACTCAACCCCCGACTGAACCCATTGAACAGACTGCTGAACCGAGTGAGCAGTAGCGCTAGTTACAGGCGAGTCAACTTATAGGAGAGTTAATTCGCCTTGAACATCAAGCCGCTTAAAGTCGCCTAGGCTGAGGTATCGATCGGCTAGGGTTTCGGCGATCGCCGGGGTAATCCAGCCCATTTGCTTCAGCAACTGTGTGGCTACGGCATGTTTGGCTCGCTTAGCCCCGTCTAGCACTTTAATCACCAGCCCCAGTCCTTCGCCGACACGAGCGATGCACTGCACCCCTTCCGCTCCCGCTTTACTGACCAACTCACCCGCCGTCAGTCGCATTAACTCGGTGTCAAATTCACCCTCTCCTGCTACCAGAGCCGGGTTATGGGTCATAGCACGGCTAATCCGCTCTAAGTCAAGATTATTGCCAGACGCAAGTTGGGCGTAAAGCGTTGCGATTTGCGCCAGTTGCATGAAGTAAGTCGGTGCGCCACAGTCATCGTGGACGGCAATAAATTCAGCAGCGGGCATTCGCAGTAGATCTGAAACTTTTCCGAGAACTAATGTTTGCACTGGGTGATTGCGTTGTAGATAATCGCCCAAGGGATAGTTGAGCTGGCGGCAAACGGCCAACATTCCCGCGTGTTTACCAGAGCAGTTATATTGCAAGGGGCTATGCTTGCCCTCTGGGATGGGGCATCGCAGAGCCGACGGATCTACGTCGCATCGCCACAAAATGTTGAACACCTGGCGTACTTGCTCAATACTACCCCGGTGAGAACTGCACATAATAGCAAGATCTCGGTCGGTCAAGCCGTAGCGTTCTAACGTACCAGAGGTTGTTGCCGCTAATGCCTGAAAAGGCTTTAATGCTGAGCGAACAAACGTTGCCGTCTCAGCACTTCCTGCCACTGACAACAGTCGTCCTCGGTCGTCGGCAACGGCTGCCTGCACATGGTGCGTTGATTCAATAATTCCCTCTCGCAACAGTCGGACTTCCAACTCTGCGGCCTGTGTCCGTTTTCCCCTAGTCATCCTGAAAACCTTGACATCGTTAATGGGTTCAGTAAAATTCGGTTTCCTGTTGCTTAGAAATCAGGAATTAATTGCTTCCTGCTGCACTAGCAACGCTCCACCCTACCCAGCCTAGCAAGAACAGTACTGCAAAAAAAATTAGCGTGCTTTTTAGTCGTTGCAGGATAGGCTGAATTTGATAAGTAACAATTAAGCGATCGCGCTGTAGTACTTCTGCTGGCTTGATCCAGGTTTGCCCGTCATACCAGCCCGACTCTTCATAGAAAATAGTTTCTTTAGAAAGGCGATCGCGCACATACCACCACCCTAACCCCAAACGAGACAGAGCCAATAAGGGCAATACACAAGCTCCCAAGGCACCGCTTAAAAAAAACTGCACTGGATGGCGATTGGGGTGGAAACTAACGGCGGAAACTGGCCCAGCCAGCAACCAACTCAGACTCCAGAGAATGAAAATAGGCTTGAGATAGCCCTGTAAATCCAACATTGCCCAGCGAAAAAACCAGGAGCCTGACAAATCCTGGAACTCATTCAGGGGCTGCTGTTCAGCAGGAATCGGACAGACAGGAGCAGAAGATTTCATGTCAATGGACAAGTGGTTTACCTAACTCTAGCGTTTTATTATGTCAACGTATTCACAGAAATATTCGATTTCAGAGCCGCCATCTATCAGAATGGCTAGCCTCTTGCGCGAATCGTTTGGTCGGGTTCTGGATGTGTTGTTTATTTTTTAAAAGTACACTGAGCGCATCTTGATTAACTACGACTCATGACCCATGAAAGGTCTGCGCTGCCCGCGTGAGGCATTACAGCGATTTTCAATCGCCTAGAAGCCACAGTTGCTAAACCAAGTTGGGGGTGAAGGTGAATGCAAGCCACCCACTTGCTACTTTAGTTTGGACTAACTTTGAAGAGAGAGGCAGTCAATGAGAGCCACCGACTGCCGTAAGGTCAATGAAGTATTCATCACA
>Ga0335394_10002253_pt1 | contig 21679 bp, 22 predicted proteins | sample MAT03_FD_205741 | JGI IMG/M metagenome (GOLD analysis project Ga0335394, IMG submission 205741) | Freshwater microbial communities from Lake Fryxell liftoff mats and glacier meltwater in Antarctica - MAT-03 (spades assembly) (version 2) ...
ATGTTGTGTTTTAAATTTTGACGGATTTCTTTTTCGAGTGTGGTGAAGGGGAGCATGAGTGAATTGTACCTGAAAGCTATTTATACCAAATTGGACTATTTTTCTCTTGACAAGATCTGTGTTTTGCGTAAAATAATAACGAACGTTCGTTCATTTTTTATTCGGAAGGAAGCCATGCCTGAAAAAACCAAAGATGTACCCACGAAGGGTGAGACGACAAGACTCGCCATTGAAGACGCTGCTGTGGAGCTTTTTCTTGAACATGGATATCACGCCACATCCATGCGCCAGATTGCAGAACATTCAGGGCTTGCGTTGGGCGGTATCTACAATCATTTTGCCAGCAAGGATGATCTTTTTGAAGCCATCATTGTGGATAAGCATCCTTATAAGCAAGTACTCCCTTCAATTCTCGTCGCAGAAGGGGAGAACGCAGAAGAGTTTCTGCGAAATGCGGCCCGAATCATTTTTGCCGAATTGGATAGCCGACCTGAGTATATTAAATTGATGTTTATTGAACTGATCGAATTCAATGGCAAGCATGGCGCAAGGATAATCAAAGAAGTCTTTCCTAAAGTTTTCCCTATTTTTGAAAGACTGGTTAAATCTCGAAAATCGTTGCGTACTTCAAACCCTGCTGTTCTTCTTCGCTCATTTTTTGGCATGATCATATCTTTTTATATTACAGGAATGGTGATGAATAATTCTGTCCTTGCCAAGCTTATGCCTGCAAATAGCTCAGATGCTTATATAGATATTTTCCTGCACGGAATATTAAAGTCAGAAGGATGAAAGAGCAAGGATGAAGGATGAAGGATGAATTCAAAATCAAAAAAAAACAAAGTCCAAAATCCAAAACCTTATCTTTTTACTTCTCATTTCTTTCTTCATCCCTTATCCTTCATCCTTCATCCTTTCTATTTGGAGTTCTCATGTTTAATTCCCGTATTTCTTCCGTTGTTCGCAAAGAGTTCTTGCAACTCTTCCGCGATCCGCGCTCACTTGCTCTGGCGGTGGTCATGCCTATCATCCAATTATTTTTGTTGGGATATGCTGCCACATCCGATGTGCGGAATATCCCTCTCGCTGTTTGGGATCAAAGCAAATCGCCGCAGTCGCGCCAGTTGTTGGATGCTTTTCGCGCCGCCGACTATTTCACCATTGATTATTTTGTTGGCTCAACCGACGAATATCAAAAATTGATCGAATCTGGCGATGCGCGTGTGGCGCTCGTCATCCCCGCCGATTATGACATCCGCCTGTCGGAAGGCAATGCAAAAGTATTAATGGTATTGGATGGCTCAGACGCCACCATCGGCGCCACTGCATTATCCACTGCGCGGCTGGTGGGGCAGTCCTTCGCCACAAAAATACTCAGCGAGCAAGCCGCTCTCAGTGGACGTTCCGCGCCGTCTGCGCCGCTCGAAGTCCGCACACAGGTTTGGTACAACCCCGATCTCAACTCCGCTTATTTCATGATTCCCGGCGTGATCGGCATGATCCTTTCCTTCATTACCACCATTCTTACCGCCACCGCCATCGTACGTGAACGCGAACGCGGCACGATTGAGCAACTGATCGTCACGCCCATTCGCTCCTGGGAATTGGTGTTGGGTAAATTATTGCCGTATGTCATTTTGGCTTTCGTCGAGACCTTTGAAATTATTATCATTGGGCGGTACTGGTTTGGTGTGCCAGTGCGCGGCAGTCTCGCGTTGATCATTCTCACATCAGGCCTGTTCCTCATGTCGAGTCTCGGCATTGGTTTGTTCGCATCCACCATTGCCAACACACAGCAGGAAGCCATGCTGACCGTCATGATGTACAACCTGCCAAGTATTTTTCTGTCAGGCTTTTTCTTTCCAATTCAAGCCATGCCCAAAGTGTTGCAATGGGTTTCCTATGCAATTCCACTTCGTTACTATCTGGTTGTCATTCGCGCCCTGCTGCTCAAAGGGGTCGGCTTCGAAGCCATTCAACGTGAAGTCATCGCGCTTGCCATCTTTGGCTTCGTCATCATGACTGCCGCCGCGCTGCGCTTCCGCAAGCGACTTGATTAATACATAAAGGAGATTTTCCATGAATCGTAAACTTCCCCGCCCCGTTATTGTAATTGTTGTACTCGCTCTCATCGCCGCCCTTTATTTTGGATTTGCCAACCTTAAAGGAAATGGCAACGGTGAATTAACCGCCTCAGGTTCCATCGAAGCCACCATTGTGAACATCTCACCGGAACTCGCTGGAAAAGTTTTAGCAGTGGATGTTGAAGAAGGCGCACTCGTGACGACGAACGACGCGCTTCTTCATCTGGACCCAAGCCTGCTGACTGCCCAACGAGCCGTTGCCGCCGTTCAAGTGGATTCTGCCAACGCCGCCCTCGCATCTGCGCAAACCAAATATGATCAAACTCTGCAAGCCGCACTCTCGGCGCAGGAAGCTTTGCGTGCCAAAGAATTACGCTTCTCCGCACCGGATGAATTCAATCAGCCCGCCTGGTATTTTGAACAAAGCGAGCAAATCGCAGCCGCCCAACTTGAAGTAGATAACGCCAAAGCCGCTCTCGCTGACTCACTCGTCAATCTCGATAAAGTTGTCACTGACCTAAACAACACTCAGTACGTCAACGCCGAGAAAAGACTCTCCGAAACACGTGCCGCGTTTTTAGTCGCAGATACAGTTAAGAAACAAGCCGAAAATGCCGCAGAAGGCAGCGGCTTGAAAGACGCCGCTTATGATTATTACAATCTTGCCCTCAATGAACTCAATGCCGCGCAAAATGCTTTCAACGACCTGACCAACACAGAAGCCGAGGATAATATCCAATATGCACGCGGACAAGTCATCGTCGCCCAGCAGCGCTATGACGCCGCCTATACCCGTCTGCTTTCACTGCAAACTGGTGCACAATCTCCCGCCGTGATTTCTGCCAAAAACGCTCTCGATCAAGCGCAAACTGCTGTCACACAAGCCCAATCCAATCTTGATTTGATTGATACGCAAACTGCCAAACTGGATGTGTTCGCCTCTATCGATGGAGTCATCTTGACTCGCAATATCGAGCCTGGTGAATTTGTTCAACCAGGCGCGATTGCACTCACCCTAGCTGACCTGACCAACTTAACCATCACCGTCTACGTTCCTGAAGATCGTTATGGGTTGGTCAGCCTCGGCCAAACTGCCGAAGTCCGCGTGGATTCCTTCCCAGACTTATCCTTCACTGCCACCGTGGTCCACATCGCAGATCAAGCCGAATTCACCCCGCGCAATGTCCAAACCGTGGAAGGACGCAGTTCCACCTTTTACGCCATCAAACTGAAGATCGACAACCCCGATGGTAAGTTGAAGATCGGTATGCCAGCGGATGTGGTTTTTAAATAATGTTGAAGGTTCCAACATTAAAACGTTCGAACGTTATAGAGGTATCATGGCAACCATTACACGATTTGAAGATATTGAGGCTTGGAAGACTGCGCGAGCATTAACGCGTATGGTTTATGCGTTTACCGAACAAGGAAAATTCTCTAAAGATTTTGGCTTGAAGAATCAAATTCAACGCGCAGCAGTTTCTATGATGAGTAATATTGCTGAAGGGTTTGAAAGCCGCACACAGCCGCAATTTCTTGAATATCTTGGTAGAGCAAAAGCTTCTGCTGGTGAAGTGCGCTGTCAGTTATATGTTGCAATTGATTTGCAGTACATTACCCAAGAAGAATTTAATCAGGTTTTTGACTTGGCAGATAAATCGTCCCGCCAAATTGCGCGTTTTATGAACTACCTTGAAAACCATCCTCAATCCCATCGTGTTCGCGATGAAGGCGCTGAATATGAAGTCTAACGTTTTGACGTCCGAACGTTTCCACGTTCAAACCCTTGTAAGCGCAACTAATTTACACAAACACTTCGGCAATACCCACGCTGTGAATGGCGTTGATCTGAACATCAAATCGGGCGAAATCTACGGACTCGTCGGTTCGGATGGCGCAGGAAAAACCACCACCATGCGATTATTGGTTGGTGCATTGTTACCCACGCAAGGTGAAATCACCATCTGCGGCTATGACTTGCACAAACAAGTGGAACTGGCACGCTCCACCATTGGTTATCTCTCACAACGGTTTTCGATGTATGAAGATCTGACCGTTTTGGAAAACATTCGCTTCTTCGCCGAAATACGCGGACTTTCTTCCACAGAATGGCTGCCGCGCTCAATGGAAATTCTCGAATTTGTTGGGCTCGATAAATTCAAAGACCGCCGCGCAGGTCAACTCTCTGGCGGCATGAAACAAAAATTGGGACTGGCTTCCGCATTGGTTACCCGTCCGCGCTTGTTGTTGCTCGATGAACCCACCACAGGTGTGGACCCCGTCACCCGCCAGGATTTTTGGCAGTTGGTTATCAAACTCGTCTCGCAGCCGATAGCACATAATACGGAAAACGCAACACGCAACACGCAACAAGAAGGCGTCTCCGTCATCATCTCCACGCCTTATATGGATGAAGCCTCGCGTTGTCATCGAGTTGGTTTTATGAAAGCAGGCAAAATCATCGCTGAAGATACACCGTCTAATTTACGGGCGCGCTTCAATAATCGAGTTCTCGAATTGCGCGGCTCTCCCATTAATAAATTGCGTCATGTTGCGCATCAAGATGAAGATGTGGAAGATGTCGCGGCATTTGGTGACAAGCTGCATGTGCGTGTCCGTGAAGGAAAATCTGATCTCATCCTGAAGCGTTTGCCTGACGAAATTAAATCCGCTGGCGGCACCTTAACAGATTTGCGCATCATTCCGCCCGCGCTTGAAGATGTTTTTATCGCCTTATCGGAGTCGCATCATGACTGACCCAGTGATCGTTGTAGAAAATCTCACGCGCCGCTTTGGCGATTTCGTAGCTGTCGATCACATCAACTTTGAAGTGCATGCAGGCGAAGTGGTCGGTTATCTTGGCCCAAATGGCTCTGGCAAAACCACTACGATCCGTATGATGCTTGGTTTGCTAAAACCAAGTGACGGTAAAGCCACTGTCCTCGGCTATGATGTTTTCAAACAAAGTGAAGAAATCCGCGCGCGCGTTGGATACATGTCGCAAAAGTTCGCCATCTATGACGACTTAACGACTCTCGAAAATTTGACATTCTACGGCGGCGTGTATGGGATTACCGACAAAAAACGCATCCAACATACCCTTGAACTGGTCGGCCTTAAAGGACATGAGTCTACACTGACAAGGGATATGTCCACTGGCTGGCGGCAGAGACTTTCGCTGGGCATCGCGCTGGTGCATGAACCGAAGTTATTATTTCTCGATGAACCCACCTCAGGCGTGGACCCCACTGCCCGCCGCGCCTTCTGGGATTTGATCTATGAGTTGGCAGAAGGCGGCGTGACCATTTTAGTCACCACGCATTATATGGATGAAGCCGAATATTGTGAAAGAGTGGGTGTCATGCGTGACGGTAAATTGTTGGCGATGGATACACCGACAAATTTGAAGAAAACCATTATCAAAGGAGATGTCTGGGAAGTATATGTTCAGCCGCTGGAGCGTGCTGTAGATCTGCTTTCCAGTATGCCCGGCGTAGACCGTGTCGGGTTGACGGGTGATCATGTACGCGTAATCAGTTCACAGGTTAAGAAAGAGGCGATGCAAACCTTGTTAAGCGGCGCAGGGCTGCGTGTGGATAAAATCGAAAGAGGCGATCCAACTCTGGAGGATGTCTTCCTGACACTGGCTCGTTAAAATCAGGTTTAAATGTTTGCAGGTTTAAACGTTCAAACGTTTAAACCTGCAAACGTGCCTACGTTTTTTATTGTTCGGGGGTGACGATGGCCATGATCAGATAGGCAATGATAAGACCGCCATGTAAGGCAAAGAAACCCAGTACAAATAACAGGCGCACAACGGTGGGGTCCATGTTGAGATAATCTGCGAGACCTGCGCACACGCCCGCGATCATGCGGTTGGACTTGCTTCGGGTAAGGGTTTTGCTTTCGTTCATTTTTACTCCTTTCGTTTTTCTGTTTGTTTATTTGTTTTACGCAGAGAAACGAAAAGAGTTGCACGCGAGATTTATTTGTGTTTTCTGCCTTCAAAATAATTTGCCCCTGCCGCATAAAGCAGGAACAAACCGATCAGTATAAAAAATACGGCCTGCAAGCCAACGAAACGATATTGAATGTATCCAAACCAGACGAATAAAACTCCGACCAGCCCGTAAAAAATGGCGTTGCGTGTGTATGACGATTTCACCCGCTGGGATTGGAATAGAGTGCGCGCCGTAAGCTGTTCCAATTGATGAACATTACCTTCATGGCGTGATTTGCAGGCCAGAACATCATCCATCACAGCGGCGCATTCGGCGCACAATCCGCGCTGACAGTGTTTGCATAATCCAATGGCGGGTTTCTCGGGGTGATAAAAACAATTCATTTTTTGCTTTCCTCTTTTTTCTTTTTACTTTTTACTTATCACTTTTCTACTACAGGATGTCTCAAGACCGTCTTCATTTTATCAGGTGCGGCTTTGCGCGGGTCGCTGAGATAGATTTCATGGTGTTTGCCTTTGGGTCCCACGTTGTCCTTCAATCCATTCTCCGCCATGAATTCTTTCATGCGCTCCATGGTGGCGGGCTCCGTAGCGTATGGTCCAATGTGCATGGTCTGTACACATAAGCCTTCTTCAAAATGAGCCAGCTTTAATTTGGAAAGCATTTGGCTATCGCCTTTTTTCTTGCGGACCTGCTCCCGTGCTTCCTCGAAAATATCTTTCGTGATGATGTCTGGTTGCATGATCATCAGTGTGTAAAACCAATTGTCTTTCACGGTGATGTCGAAGAATCCATCTTCGACCCACCACAAACCTTCAAGCGCCATGACGGGATAGTCTATGGCATTCGTCTTGTGTTTCTTTAGCATGAACTTCATTGTATAGCACAGACTATACAAGGCTTGCGTCGCTTCGGCAAAAGCGGGGGATTTGCCCGGCTCGGAACTTTTTTCGATGGCGCCATCTATCATTACAAATTGCAGCTTGGGTACTTGCACCACTTCGATCTTTTTGACAGATGGTTGATACAGATGTTTGAATTGTTTTCTCAAATCAAGTATTTTCATAGTTTCTCCTTTCCATCCTTCATCCTTTTCGAATCACATCTTTTCCATATTTGTCTTGAAGTTTATCCACCACTTCCTGCAACTTACGGGACTTTTCGCTTCCCACGTCCCACAAGCTGAGTTGACGTACCGGGGCGCCGATTCCGCTGATGCCGACTCCGATCAAACGAACGGCTTGATTCGGCTTGCGGACAGTTTTCATCAGTTTGACAGCCGCATGGAAGATTTCGTCAGCGTTGTCTGTAGATGTGGGCAATGTAATTTGTCTTGTCAACGTAGTGAAATCAGACCAACGGATTTTCAGCTTGATAGTTTTTCCCGCGAGATCATTTTTTCGTAATTGACGAGCCACTTCCACAGATTGTTCGCGTACTGTTTTTTCAAGAGTCTTTTCATCGCGCACATCTACATTGAAGGTGGTTTCCTGGCTGATGGATTTGGTTTCATATTCGGTGACGATGGGGCGGTTGTCGATGCCTTGTGCGTGTCGCCACAGTTCGCGTCCGTTTTCGCCGAAGAGACGCGCCATTTCATTTTCAGGCCAGTTGGCAATATCACCAATGGTGTGAATGCCAAGCTCGGTTAATCGTGCGGATGTTTTTGGCCCCACGCCCCAGAGCATATCCGCTGGCAGGGGAGCGAGGAATTTCGCTTCATCTCCTGCGGGGCAAAGAGTAAATCCAAAAGGTGGCTCATTCTTTTTCTTGCTCGATTTTTTCCCGACTTCGGTGGCGATCTTCGCCACAAGTTTATTGGATGCGATTCCGATTGAGCTGGGTAAATGCAGTTCGTTTTTAATATCAGCTTGCAGATTAAGTGCGATGCGTGTTGCAGAGTCGTGCATGTCTGAGATGTCGAGAAAGGCTTCGTCAATGGAAATCTGTTCGACCAGAGGAGTCAAATTATGTAATTTGCTCATTACTTTTTCTGAGTATTCGCTATATAAATGATGCCTGCCTGAAACGATGATGAGGTTTCTGCATAATTGAATCGCGCGCGACATGGGCATGGCGCTGCGAATTCCAAGTGTGCGCGCAGCATAGGAGCAGGATGCAACTACGCCGCGTTCGTTTGGTTTGCCGCCCACTGCGAATGGCTTGCCGCGTAACTCGGGATTTTGTGTCTCTTCGACAGAGCAGTAGAATGCATCGAGGTCTACATGAAGGATGGTGCGTGGCATGTTGTCATTATAGTCGAGGTGTGGAAGCAGCTTTTGGATGAAAAGATGGGGAAAAATGACCATGAAATTGTCCTGTTAAGATATTGAACAATCCATTATTAAAAGTTATACTATATAGAGCGTATAGTCAAAGGGAACTTTATACGTTTTTACAACGTTATTATTTTGCATTGATTTGCATGGAGGAAGAAATGAAATTTCTATCAAAAGTTATAACCGCCGTAATTTTACTGGCATTGATGCTTGCCATCGTGCCTTCGGCTACGCAATCTGCGCAGGCCGCGACATGTTATTGGGCGCAATTTGTTGCAGATGTGACCGTACCTGATGGTACGAACTATGCACCGAATACAGCCTTTACCAAGACCTGGCGACTCAAGAATATCGGAACGTGCGCGTGGAACAGTAACGATGTTTCTTTGATCTTCGCCAGCGGCGAGCAGATGGGCGCGCCTGCTTCCTCTGCCTTGCCGGTGACTGTGAACCCCGGTCAGACGGTGGATATCACTGTGAATATGACCGCGCCCAGTGTTGCCAAGAATTACTTTGGCTTTTATAAATTCAAGAGCGCCCAGGGCGGCGAGTTTGGCATTGGGTCAAACGCCAATAAATCATTTTGGGTTGAGATTAATGTCACTGCATCGGCTGGCACAGGCTTTGACTTTACTGAAAAAGCCGCTGAAGCCAAATGGACCAGCGGTAATGGTACGAACGCATTGACCTTCCCCGGGACAGATGGCAGCGCCAATGGCTTTGCTTTGAAGAAGGATAAACCCAAACTTGAAAATGGCGCCGAATTGGCACAGGCAGGACTGCTCTTTGTTCCGAACAATGTGAACAATGGCGATATTCAGGCAGAATACAAACCTTTCAAAGTGCAAACTGGCGATCAGTTTCAGGCTACGATTGGTTGTGAATATGGCGCAACCACATGTTATGTGGCCTATCGATTGGATTACAAGATTGGTTCGGGCGCTGTAAAAACTTTCTGGACCTTCCGTGAAAAATATGAAGGCTTGAGCTATAACGTTAAACTGAACCTTAACTCATTTGCAGGTCAGGATGTGACGTTTATCCTCGTGACCTCTGCCTATGGTTCGCCCAGCGGCGACCGCGCCATGTGGGTTGCTCCGATTATCTCGCGCGCTGGTGGAGTTGTTGCAACCAATACACCGACCCCATTGACCGGCACCCCGCCGACACCCACTCCAACAGGATCTGCAACTTCTGTGCCAGCTGCTTGTGATCGGGCACAGTTCGTGAAAGATGTGACTGTGCCTGATGGTCAAACCTTCCAGCCTGGTGCAACTTTCAGCAAAACCTGGCGGCTTAAGAATATCGGCACATGCACATGGACAGGCTACAGCCTGTTGTTCGATACAGGCGAAAAGATGAGCGGCCCTGATTCTGCCGTTATCCCAACCTCTGTGGCTCCCGGACAAACTGTGGATATCACCGTCAATCTCACCGCCCCATCAGCAGTCAACACCAAACCGTATCGTGGGTATTGGAAGTTGAAGAGCAATAGCAATGTTCCATTTGGTATTGGCACAGGCGGCACAAAATCTTTCTGGGTCGAGATCAAGGTGGCAGGAACGGCAGTAACACCAGTAGTATCGGTCACTCCTGGAACACCCGTCACACCCGCGACTCCGATTTCAGGCACAGTCTATGATTTTGCTGCCCATGCTTGTGAAGCAAAATGGTTTAGTCTCGCAGGCGAACAGCCATGCCCCGGAACCGAAGGCGCTCAAAACGGTTTTGTGTTGGTCACGAATCCATCGAAGCTGGAAAATGGCACAATTGATAATCGTGCAGGTTTGTTGACCTACCCGCAGAATATCAATAATGGATACATTCAAGGTATTTATCCATCGTATAAAGTAAAGGCTGGTGATAAATTTCGCACAATCGTAAACTGCGAAGCCGGCGCTACATCTTGCTATGTGGTCTTTAAATTGGAATACGCGCTCAATGGCGATTCCAAAGTTTTAACACAATGGGCTTTTGTTGAAAAATATGAAGGTCAATATTTCAATACAGCCGACGTTGGTGATATTAGTCTCAGCAATCTGGTTGGGCAGGATGTGAAATTCATCCTCAGTGTCTATGCCACTGGCTCACCCAGCGGCGACCGCGCCCTGTGGGTAGCCCCCATGATTTATAACTCAGGTTCGGGGTCAGTGCCTGCGACCATCGCCGTCACTGCTACCAATACACCCGTGCCGACCACGGTCACACCGCTGCCAGTCACAGCCACCACTACTGTCACTCCGTTGCCAGTCACAGAGACACCCACTCTCATCGTCCCAACTGCCACGGCGATAGTGACCGCCACTCCCACGGTAACTTTAACTCCGATACCGTAATCAAATAACGAAGAAAAAAAGTTCCCGTTGTCGAAAGGCAGCGGGAACTTTTTTACATACGCATCTTTTTTTCTTTTGAAAAGGAGACTTCTTAATGAAACACATCCTGTTTTTGGCATTAACCTTCCTCACAGCTTGTTCCACCCCTCAAGCTACTCCCGCATCCTACTTTAACACCCAGCCTGTTCCAGCGATTCTGACAACGTCCACTACGCTGCCGCAGAGCGCTTCGCCGACTCAAATAGATGCAGGTGGGATAATGCCTGTTGTAACAGAATCAATTTCAACGTCTAATGAAGAAGCGGGGGAGTTGTATTTCTTCCTCCAGCCGAGGCAGAGAACGGCGGGCGAGTCGATTCAACTGGCAAAAATTTCTGGCATATGTTTGGTGGATTCCGCTCAATGCCCGCCTTTGCAGATCGTGAATGTTCCCTTCCCATTTAGTTTTACGCTCAACGCGTTGAGTTGGTCGCCGAATGGAAAGTACGCTGCTTTTTCATATTCAGACAGCCTATATGGCTCGCCGACAAAAATGTGGTTGTTCGATGCAGTCTCAAGTACATGGGCCGCGCTCGCAGAGTTTCCATATATAGACCCGCCCTTCTGGTCAGCGAATGGCGAGTGGATTGCGTTTCTTGCCCGTGATGGCCTTGGCGGCGAGGATGTATATTTAATCCATGCTGATGGTTCGGGGCTGAAAAAAATCGGCGCCGACCTGCCTGTGAATGACCGTCCATATATTATGGATGGCTGGTATGCCGATCAAGTGATTCTGCGCTCGGCATTGACCGCGAATAAGGTGTATTTGGTTAATACAGATGATGGGCTTTCCCGCGCAATGTTCGACTCTCCCATTACCAAAAACGTATTGGTTGCCGCGCCAGATGCCAGCCTGCTTGCGTATGATGAATCTGAATACAATAGTTCCACGCATATATTAAAAGCAATCAGCTCCGATGGCCTGAGCGGATTAACACTGGCAAGTTTTAGCGGTGGTGATCGTTTATATCCCATTGTTTGGGCGTATGATAGTTCGAAACTTGCATTTGTTTATTATAAAGATGCCAACACAGGCAACCCAAGCGCCGAAATTTACATGGTAAACCGTGACGGGAGTAATTTATCATTGGTATATAGAGGCGTAACTATTGGGCATATAATTTTTTCTCCCAATGGGAAATATGTAGTGGTGGAAGAAACCACCTCCGCTACAGGCGGCCATTTGTTTGCGATTAATCTCGCAACATTGGAGACGAACATAGTGCAGGCGCCTGGCCTTTCCACTGATTATGATTGGTACGCGCCTTCATGGAGACCGTGATATTAAATTCATAAAGGATTTTCAAACATGAAAAAGGCAGCTTATTCATCGCGATGACAAAAAGAAAACCAATATAAAGTAAGCGCAACTGTGAATTACACAGTTGCGCTTACTTCTCACTTCTCACTTCTCACTTATTACTGATCTCTAATCTTCCCGCCGTCCCTTGGTCACAATACGAATCGGCGTTCCTAAAAATCCATACTCCATGCGGATCTGATTCTCAAGATAACGAATATACGAGAAATGCATTAGCTTCGGTTCATTAACATAAATGAGGAAGGTGGGCGGGTCAGAGCGGACCTGCGTGCCATAAAACATTTTGAGCGCGCGGCCTGCATGGCCCGGGTGTGGATGCGCATCTTGTGCCTTGTGGATGATCTGATTAATGGTGGATGTAGTCAGGCGCGCGAGACGTTCTTCCTGTACACGTAAGGCCATCGGCAGTACCTGATCTACACGCTGGCCTGTCTTGGCCGAAATAAACAGGATCGGCACATAAGACATGAAATTCAATTCACGTTGAATTCTTTGCGTGTACTCTTCCATGGTTTCGTTGTTCTTTTCAATCGCATCCCATTTGTTGACCAACACCACGCACGATTTCCATTCATCCAGCACGAAGCCCGCAATATGCGCGTCTTGTGAAGTGATGCCTGTGGTCGCATCGATCATCAGCAGGGCCACATCAGCACGCTCAATCGATTTGAACGCGCGCAATACGCTGTATTGTTCCACGCCGTGATCGATCTTACCGCGGCGGCGAATGCCCGCTGTATCAATTAACGTAATGGGCAGCCCGCCAAATTCCATTTTGGTGTCAATCGAATCACGGGTTGTACCCGCGATTGGGCTGACAATCACGCGTTCTTCACCAGTCAATTTATTGAGCAGGCTTGATTTTCCCGCGTTCGGTTTGCCCACCAGCGCAATCTTAATACTATCGTCTTCTTCTTCCACTTCTTCCGGCGCGCGGAAGGAAGCCACGAGCGCATCCAAAATGTCACCGGTGCTTGTGCCGTGCAACGCAGAAATGGCGTAGGGTTCGCCTAATCCCAATTCGTAAAATTCAGCAGACTGGTCGCGCCGTTCTTTTGATTCGCATTTATTCACCACCACAAAGATTGGCGGCCAATACGTGCCATCTGGCAGCTTCTTTTGTGAGCGGCGTAGAATTTCAGCCACTTCGCGGTCTGGCGCGGTGATGCCTGATTCACCGTCATTTACAAAAAGGATCGCGTCTGATTCTTGAATGGCAACCTGCGCCTGCTTGCGGATATCGTCAATGAAATCCACAGAGCCGATTGAGAGCGGGGTTTTCCCGCCGTGTGTTGGGTCAATGCCGCCGGTATCCACAATGTTGAAGGAACGGCCATTCCATTCTGAAACGCCAAATAAACGGTCACGGGTTGTGCCGGGGGTATCATCTACAATGGCTAAACGTTCACCTGCAAGACGATTGAAAAGTGCTGATTTACCGACATTCGGCCGGCCGACAAGAGCTACGATTGGTTTCATAATAAAGTACTGCTTTCCAAACTTACATAAGATTAAGAATTAAGCGCCTGTCCGATACATACTCGGAATGCCGACTTTCGTCTGCGTGGCTATGGCGTGGGAGTTATGGTAATCGTTGGCACGCCGCTCAGAGCGATGACAACTTCTATTGTATTCGGTAATATTGATTCTACAACAATATCCGAGATTAATACTTCCACTTTGGCAATGACCTGATGTGTACCGGGCAGCAGGTCGGTCAGGTCTACCGTCACCCGCACATCCTGACGGGTGAGTGTATCCAGCAGGGGCAGAGGCCCGGAGAGAATCACATCCACTGTCAGTGGCAGCACCTGAGCGCTTAATCCAGCACCGAGGCCGGTGATATCCACTTTCTCGCTGGCGAGTGTCACACTACTTTCAATCGGTGAAACGCCCACTTGTATCAATACAGTTTGTTCGCCTACGATCGAAATTCCCTCGGGCAAATTCAACGCGATGCGCGAGTTAATATCTTCCTTCGCGTTTTGTAGATCCAATGCCTGTGTTTCCAAAACGCCGGGCAGGTCATTTACAAGTTGCGGGTCGTTTGCAAACACGGTCACCACAGGCGGGAATACAGAAATATCTGTCAAACGATACCCGCTTGCAACCCGTCCGTTTGTGAGAACTTTTACCGCAACATCCCGATACCCGCCCTGCTGGCTGACAGGTAACGTAACATGGATTGTTTCCGGTGAAACCGTAACACCCTGCACTTTTTGTCCTTTTTCATCCAGCGCCTCGATCGGCAATATCTGATCGAAGTTTTCACGGATGCCATTTAAATTAATGGCGACACGGGTCCGCGTCACTTTCTGGACCTGAGACTGGGCGCCCGCAATGACAACTTCCACTGGCTCGAGGTTGGTTCTACCTACCTGATACCCAATCGCAGGTTCTCCAGTCAGGCTTGTATCAACGCGAAAAGTTTGCGCCGACAGGATTTCGAGCGTGAAGATAATTGTTCCCGGCCCAATAGATACGATCTGTACCGGGCGGGCATTGATCTGTATTTGCAGGTCGAGGCTGTGCTCTCCGGAGCTTAATCCTGAAATATCCAGAATGGCTTGCACGATCTGCGGGTCTGCGTCAATCAGATTCCAAACCGAGCGCGGCGCGCGGAGTGTTACTTCTACTTCTGTTGGAATTCGGCTGCTGATCACAAGGCCTGGATCCTGACCAATGATTTGCAACGGCACAGGAGATGAAAGCAAGCGCGTTTCATCCGGGTCTGCTGATGTGACTGCGGCTACCCATACAGCAATGGATAATGCAAGCGCCCATAGAAACGTGCGGTAATTTTCAGAGATCCATCGGAACATTATTTATCTTCTTTTTTAGAGAATAAACCGGGTAATAGTCTTTCAAGGATATTGTCTTTGTATTTTTCGCCATGCGGACGAAAAAAAGCAAGCAGGATATTTTCCAGGCGGTCCGGGTCTAACCGACGTAACATTCTACCCGCATGTGCGATGGAAATGGCGCCCGTTTCTTCCGAGACCACCACTACGATCGCGTCGCTGGCTTCTGATGTGCCTAACGCTGCCCGATGACGCAGTCCCATTTGGCGTTCGGGGCTGCGGTTCAAAATTCCGCTGGCAGAGAGGGGCATGACGCACGCCGCCGCCGCGACTCGCGACCCGACAATAATCACGCCGCCATCATGTAACGGTGTGTTTGGGTAAAAAATTTGCAGGAGGATTTCAGGGGTGACCCGCGAGTTTATTTGTACACCGCTTTGGATATATTCTTCAAGGTTATCCAGGCGCTGCAGGATGATTAACGCTCCGTGCTGGCGGGCGGATAATCTTGCCACCGCGCTGACCACTGCGCGGATGGTCTGCTCAAGGAGCTGGTCAGTTGATTTAAGGGTGACAGGCCAAACGGTCCCGGCCCGACCGAGCCGTTCGAGGGTGCGTCTGATCTCTGGCGCAAAAATGACCGGGATGGCAAGCAGTAATGCAGGCAGGGCGTTCCGCGCAAGCCATGAAAAAGCGGGAAGTTCCACGAGGCTGGTGAGTAGAATAATTCCAACGACGAGCAGAATCATTCCACGCAATAATGCCATGGCTTGTGTGTCGCGCAAAGTATACAGCAAGCCGAAAAAAATCAACGTGACAAGCAGAATATCAAATAGGCTTAGCCAGCTGACGCGTTGAAATATGAAAAAGAGGTTGTTGAGGAATTCAGTCACGGTTGTAGGTAACCAGAGAAACAAGCATAGGCATCAGGGAGTGGGTTTGCCTTCTTCCTGGTTGCCCAATCCCTAATTACCTGATTCCTAAATTGGGCGCAAGACACGATCCTGGCGCAACTGTTTAAAGAAGAGCACGCTTCCTGCGGCTAACACCAATGCTTCGGTTGCGGAATCCTGCCAGGCTTGTACGCCAAGTGTTTCTGCTGTACGTTTTTCGTAGCCCAGCTTTTTCCAGAGGTCTTCCTGGGTGGAGAGTTCATCCATAGAGAAAATGAGAGAGGCTTCGCTTTGCAGTTCACCTGAAGCGCGTTCGACTTCGTTGATTAAAATTTCGAGCGCTTTTTGCGGGTTGATAGTTTCTTCGAGAAAAATATCTGTGGTGCGCGTGACGAGATTTTCCACCTGCCAGCCCGCAAGGCCGACCGTTTTTCCATCGAGTTGTAGAAGCATATAGGCTTTTTCGCCAAAGGCTTCCATTACGTTCTCGGCGGTCATGTTACGCTTTCCCTTACTGAGGCGTGTAATCAACTCGGCTATGGTGGATGAGTTTTTTGGTTTGCCGCGCCGTACTGAAAATTCTCCGCTGGTTGTAACCGGTTTCTTGATGGAGGATTCTGTATCTGTGCCGCCTGCGCCGGGTACCGTTGATTTCCATGACGCGCTAACCTGTTTCCATAGATCGTCATAGGAACCTGTGTTTGTAATGACAATGTTGGCCAGCGCCACTTTTGCACTTTGCGCAGATTGTGTGTGTATTCTTTCCAATGCTTGATCACGGGTCAGGTTGCGCTTGCGAATGAGCCTTTCAATTTGGACTTCTTCCGGGGCATTCGTGACCCATACAGAATCGCAAATCTTTCGCAGGTCACCTTCAAGTAGTTTGATGGCTTCGATGACGATCACGCGTTGGGAGGCGCGTTGAATCAACATTTCTGAAGCCTGCCGCACAAGTGGGTGGACGATGGCTTCCAGCTGACTTAGGGCTTCGGAGTCGTTGAAGACTAGGTTCCCAAGTTTGGTGCGGTCTATCTCGCCGTCTTTATTGATTAACCATTTACCAAATTTATCGACTACCTGTTGATAGCCCGGTGCACCTTTGGCGTATGCGCGATGGGTGAGTGCGTCTGCATCTATTGTGTATGCGCCGAGGTGCTCAAACATACGGCGTACCACGCTCTTACCAGTGGCGATATTGCCAGTGAGGCCGATCACGAATTTGCCGGGCCAATTACTCACAGTGTATCCTCGTTTTGATGAAAATGGATGATAGTCTTATTTTAATGTCTTTTCTTGAAATGTCCACCTTTTATTAGATTTGGTGTTCAAGGCTGGGAAGGAGGGATGAGGTTGACTCTACTCCTTGCTGAGTGTATCATCCAATTCACTCAGGTTGGTTGGGTAGTCGCGGTCCTGTAAGATTGGGATCGAGGAAAGTCCGCACTCCATGGAGCACGGCGTCGGGTAACACCCGGGGCAGGGTAACCTGCCGGATTAGGGCCACAGAAACAGACAGCCGTCCCTTCGGGGCGGTGATGGTGAAAAGGTGGTGTAAGAGACCACCGGCATCTGCCGTAATGCAGATGGCCAGGCAACCCCCGCCAGGAGCAAGGCCAAGCAGAGGTGAAATTGTCTTCGGACAATGGGAGGCTGCTCGTCTCCGCACAGCCTCGGGTAGGCTGCAACGAGCGATGTGGCAACACAGCGCCCAGAGAGATGACTACACAGGTGGGATTGTCCCGTAAGGGCATTCCGCTGGACAGAATGCGGCTTATAGACCAGCCTGAGGTACTCTTAATTTGGGACATTTTTTGGGTCTGCACTTTTATAACTGAATACCTAAACATGGTTTTATTCCTCTGTTGAGTCAGCCTGAGTATTAAAACGAACACTATTCATTGCATGTCGTACAATTTCTATATCAGTGATTTGAGTGTAATGCCTTGGCGCTGTTGCTTTATCTTTATGGCGAAGAACTTCACTGATAACGTTCATTGGTACGCCAATAGCAATCATGTGATGAGCAACAGTGGATCGAAGTTTTCTGGGATTTATATCCTTCACACCAAACACATCCCCAATTTGTTGAACAGCTCGGTATATGTCTTTTCTGTCCCAGGGTTTTTTACTGCTGCGGATAAATAAATACTCATCCTGTTTTAAGTGCTTCACATAATTTTTCAACGGAGACAACAAATCCTGGTGAATGGGGGAGTATTGTGTTTCCTGGCTTTTTGTATCTGTCAAAATTAAAATACCTCGGTCAATATCAACATCCTCTTTACGTAAGTTTGCGACCTCACCGGGACGTAATGCTTGAAAGCCAAGCAAGCTGGCAGCAAGGATTTGCTGTAATTTGGGACGTTAATAATCAAATTTCAGACTAAAGATCGCTTGAAATTGTTGCTCCGATATCTTTATTGGATGGGAAGGGGTAATAGGCTGTTCTGCCAACTTAAGCAGTTTTCGCAAATTTTGTTTGAACTTTATTGGCAAAAACATTGTCCCATCTTCTGTTGGAAATAGTAAATTGCCAGATGGAAATAAATTGCTGCGAAATGATGCATACTCGTTCAAGTATTGAATTGCTTGTGCTGATTTCAAGTTGGGCAATTCGTCCACCTTTAGCTGCAGCGACTTTTGTACAGAATAGCCTGTCTCGCGAACAACATTTACGATTGATATTTCCCGAAAAAATCGGAATTCAATCAAATTTTGTGAGCTCATTTGTTAACCTCTTCATTAATGTGATGTAATTTTTTTCCATCAGTGGTTGAGTTGGATTCCTTCTTTTCCTCAGCCTGATGTGACAGGCTTGAATTGAGATCGGCGCAGGAAAATTATGCTTGTCGTGCAGATACATCCAAAATGCATAGAATCCATGTAGGCGGCGCTCAATGGTCGAATTCTGGTTTCCTGCTAATCGTAAAAACGTTACAAAACCGCGAATGTGATTTTCGTCAATTTGAAATGTTTCTAGACTCGGATCGACTTTTTCGCGGAAGTAGTCAAGATAGCGATTTACATCGTGTATGTAATCCACAATCGTATTGTCAGTAGCATCTCTGACGCCCCTCAGGTATTCAGGAAATTCTTTTAGGTATTCGTTGATTTTCATAGCTTTTACGTGTAGAATGAATTTGTTCTCGTTACGCAACTATACCGCACGTCTGGAAAATTTGCAAGTCAAGGGTAGACCTTAAAATGGAAAAACTGGCTAGCTGGCTAAAGAACAAACGCATCAAAAGCAAACTTGATGTCAGAGAACTGTCTCTGCAAAGTTTTGTCGCGACCTCTCAAATCAGTCGGATTGAAAATAATCTGTCCGATATTACTGTCAAGAGTCTGGTGGGTTTGGGATATGGGCTTGACTTTGGTTTGAATGAAGTCTTGAATGAATTGAAGATCCCTCCGTATCTTCCAAGGTTTAAAAATAAAAAACGGCCGGGCGTTTTGATTCCCAAGATTGAAGACGCATATTCAATCTGGCTTCTTTTTCGTGATGAAGCACAGAAAGCGAAGGGGTTGATGTATGACGGGTATTATCAGGTTCAAAATATCATAGGGGATGAAAATGTCAGCAAAATGATCCAGGCATTTGATGCAGCATGGGAAGCATTGCAGGCACACTCTGATATTTCAGTGCCTTTGCCATATCCGACAGACTTGGAACTTAGCCACTTTGAGGGGATTTATACCCATGGGGGAGCGATTACAAATCGTGATCTTGGAATACGCATGGATCAAAAGCGACTTGAAATGGGATTATCTCAAAGGGAACTGGCTAAAAAGACGGAAATTTCCCACAGTGTATTATCCCGATTCGAAAACGGGAGTATAGAGCGGGTTCATTTTAAGTATGTTGTTCGGATTGATCAAGCATTGAAGATGAATAGTGAATTGCTCGCCCTTGCATGGGGAGCAGGCGAATATGCGTCGGGCATTTCTTTGTTGAAATATATGAATGAAAAAAACGTGGCGCAACAAAAGCTGCATTACATGGAATGGGAACAAACCGCCAAGGCTTGGGCTGATGCGTTCATAACGATTTGTCGATGGCATTATGTGAAGGAAGTCTCTCCGCTTTGGTGGGAAACCGTGCAACGGGAAATTGAGTTTTATAAACGTTGATGCCTGTAAAATCTACGAATGAACCTTTTCTGAGTAGTAAAAAAATAAGATAGAAAGCATTTTTGTTATTGCCCCGCCTTTCAGTTAGCGATTATGGAAGCATGAAATATCCCTGCCCATCACCGCAGTTGGTAAAGTCAGCAATCTCAATAAAGTCATGACAATTAATAACAAAATGTGGATTATGGACTAACCACTGGCTTCTACAGCTCTCTAGAAGAGACCGAAGAAGTTAATATGTAAATTTACCAGACCAGTTGAGAATAAATGGTGTCATTATTCTCAACTCCTTAGGATGGAAATTGTGATCGTTGACCAAAACCACCCTTCATTGTTCAAACTAATTGTTGATAAAGAGATCAGCCTGCGCACGTTCCATCCAGAGGATGCCGAAGGGCTCTTTCAACTTCTGGAGCAGAATCGTGCGCGTTTTCGTCCGTGGATACATCCAAAAACCCTGCACGAGACAGCCAAAGCTACTCGCATATTTACCATTGAATGTTTCTTTGACCGCCTTGAAGAGACGGAGGAGTCGCTTGCTCTTTTTAGGCAGTATTCTCAGGATCTGGACGGGCATTTTCTTTCCCCAAGACCGTCACTTGAAATGGGGATTTGGTACCATGGCAGTTTGGTTGGTTTTATCTCCGTGCAGAACTCGTATGACAGCTACACGGCCGCTGAGTTTGGTTATTGGCTCGCTGAGGAATGGGTGGGAAAAGGGATCATTACACGTTGTGTCAGTGCTTTAATGGATTATAAAATTGCCAACTCAAATATCGAACGATTTGTCATCCAATGCGCAGCGACCAACCTACGCAGCCGCGCTGTTGCCGAGCGGCTCCGATATCGTTTACATATGATGCAACCCAACGGGGAAGTCGTTGGCGAATTTGTTTATGATCGAGCGATCTATGGAATTCGCGTGACTGCGTGGCAAGGGCGAAATAAAGCGAATAGCGATAGCAAATAGCGCAAATTAATAGTTTATGGTGCTAGTGCAGACTCTGCTTCAATCGGCCATTATGGGCAGGTGGCGTCATCCTGACTGGAGGGATACGGTAGTGCTGAAAAATACTGCATCCATTCATTCCTTGTAAAATTACGTCCAACGATACGGCATGGACTATCAGCCCATGACTGAGAGTCCATCTCCCATAGAATCAATGAACTGCTTGAGATTGTTGCGGTTGCAAGATATTTTCCATCTGGACTAAAAACAGGGTTTCCAGCCCAATCATTGTGCTCAGAGAATAGCCGTCCAATCACCTACTGAGAGGAGACATCCCAAAGAATAATATAGGAGGCCTGGGAGGCGACTGCCCGAGTTTTTCCATCAGGGCTGAACGCCAATCCGGTCAAGGTAACAGCGCCATTTCCATATAATGGTTCTCCGATTGGTTGAAATGTTTCACTATCTTGCAAGATCACATCGACACCATTGCTCACTGCCAGAAATTTTCCATCCGGGCTAAATGTTATGTCGCTAACCCAGGAAATATCTTTGGTCACTAATTTTCCATAGGCTTTGAGCGTACTCATTGGAGAAGAACGTCCAAGATACTTGCTGACTTCCACCAAAGACATGCCATTGTGGAACTATGGACATAACGAGTTGGGTAATAGACTCAGGGTAAACTCCACACTGTCCATTGCCGACGTAAAGCAAGCCAGTCGCCGCGTCCATGACTCCGCCGTAATAGCCGAAGGCGAAATTGCCCGTGCCATAGTTCCGAGGGTATCACCCCAAGGAATGTATAAAGTGGATAAGACTCTTTAGAGTTGAAAAGGGGTTAGTTTAAGGTGTAGTGATTTGTTAAGGTTTGAGCCTGAAGG
>Ga0335394_10002257_pt1 | contig 21668 bp, 6 predicted proteins | sample MAT03_FD_205741 | JGI IMG/M metagenome (GOLD analysis project Ga0335394, IMG submission 205741) | Freshwater microbial communities from Lake Fryxell liftoff mats and glacier meltwater in Antarctica - MAT-03 (spades assembly) (version 2) ...
GATACCGAGGAGGCAATCGGGCTTCTGATGCCATCGGGTTGAACGGGTAAGGGCTGAATGGGTTCTAGTTGAAAAGGGTCTAGTTGAATTGGATCTAGTTGAATCGGGTCTGCCGCGTCCATGGAAACAGCCATTACATCCAGGGTCGCGGGTTGCAGATCGGCAGACGTGTCTGGTGCTGCAAAGGCCATAGCGTCTGGTGTCGCAAATTGAGTCGCCGCTGGGTCAAACGTTGGGGCAAAAGATGGCGCAAAGGCTGGGGCTGCGGGTACGGATGCTGTGCCTGTGCCGGTGACGGGTCGCCGCTTGCTTTGATCGGGGTCTAGAATCCACGGGGTAGGACGCGCAGACCCCAGGGTAAAGCTCTGCGTAATGGTGAGGCTAAAGGTGAGGTGAATTCGCACAAAGAGGATTTTAATCGACGCTCGCACCGAGACTTCCGCCGTTATGTTCAGCAGGATCGGCTGGTACGCCTCGACCACAAAAAGCACGGCAACGCGGACAATTACCTCCACTTCTACCTGGATCACCTCAAAGTCCACCATGCCCCACAGCCGTCCAACGATCGCCACTCCACCCTGAATTCGGTAGTACTGGTCGGTTGCAGCGTCGGGATCAGTGGGGTTGAACCAGGCAATTACCCCCTCTAAAAGACCCTGGACGGTAATGCTCAACTCGGCCTTTAGCACACCCTTGTTGAAGGTTTTGCCCAAGCCAATCTTGAGTCCGATGCCAAATTCTATAACAGGGTTAAATTTGCCATTGGTGATAATTGGGACACTGGTGGCGGTTTCGGCACTCAGCTTGTTGAAATAGAAGCCCCCTGCGCCTGTAAACGGAAACGCATCGATCGCAAAAGAACGGGCAAAGTTGAATTTCCAGGGGAACCCAAAATCGAGCTTGAAGTCTCCATTTGTGTAAATATCTACCACAATGGCGGGCAGCGTTACCGATACCGCTCCAAATTCTAACTGGCGCATGGCATCGGGCAGCACTAGCTCAATGTGATAAACACCAACGGTGTCACTGATGCGGCGATAGAGAATTTCAAAGACCAGTCCGGCAAAGATTTTGGCTTTAGTTCCAGACAGCCCAATGCGAACGCCATAGAGCAATGGGTCGTTGAAAATAACGCTCATGTCTAGCGTTCCAATGACGCTAAACTGTGCCCCAATTAACCAGCCACTGTCGGCATTAAATTGCAAGCCACTTTGCAAGTTACTGGCGATCGCCAACGGGTTTTTATTCTTATCTGCTGGCAGAGCAGGCGGAATCATCGTTGCCCGCAGAGCCGTAATGACCTTGGTGACGTTGGTCAGCTCCGCCAACTGTGCCTGACTAAACGAAACATGCTGCCCAACGCCCAAGTATCGCAGGTCAAAAATGGCACTCCCCTGCCCAGGAACCGCAGGCGGCGGCGCGTTCATGGTGTCCCAGGCGAGAGGTTTGTTGTTATCGTGGACTGTGTTGAGAAACCTTCCGGTGAAAGCGATGTCCACACTGCGGGGTTGTACAGTGCCATCTGGGGCAAGGATGCTATCGCGGTAAACTAGCCCGATCGACGTAATAGAAATAAAGCCAAGGTTGACGGCTGAGCTTGGAGTATAAACCGCTTTAATTGTTTTCTTGGTAGTGTTCAGCTCAATCGACAGCCCAGCCAGAGAAATGTTATTCAGCTCGTTCCAGGGCGGGTCTAATTGAAAATCATCCACAGTTGGATCGACCAGACTCACCAAAAAGGTCAGCACGGTGCCGAGGGTCATAATACCGCCCGTGCGGAAGGTGAGGATTGTATCGCCCCCCACTCTAGATTGATAGGTCGCCTCCACAATAAACGTGCCGATCGTGAGTCGAAACATCAGATCTTTGGTTCCTGGAGTTGGCTGTCCAGCAACTGGGGGAGTGGATGTGTCTGCAACAAACTTGTAGATCACCTCAAGTTTGAGATTCTCGAAGTAAGAAATGGTAGTCTTCAGGGTGCCGATGATCTGTTGTTCAACCCACTGAGTGCCAACTCTGCGGATACTCAGACCCGCCGTCACTACAATTGGCTCTCCATCTGCCAGGGCAATTCCCGTATTCCACTCCACCGCCCCCCGGAAGGCAAAACTCTGTACCGCACCCCGCACAATTTCCAAATACAAATCGGAGAAGGCGAGTTCTTGCAGCCCAAAGCCGCTGATCTCCACCCCTGCCACATCTCGCACCAGATCGGGCAGACTGATGCGATCGATCGAGCGGCAGATCAGCGTCCAGTTTGTCTGGACAACAGGTTTAGGGTTGGTGTTAGTGGGATCTTGACCGGGCAGGGCAGGTTGCTGGGTGCGACCATAAAAAACACTGACTTCAAAGCTGCGGTTAAACAGCGCTAAAACACCAACGAATTGCAGATCCAGATTTTGGGCACCGTAGTTCAGCGAGAAATACAGCGATCGCACTTCGAGTAAGGTAGCGTCAGTAAAGTCAACATCGATACGCAAGACGTTCTCAATTTGCGCTTCAATCCGGTAACTTTTAAATCTGGGATCGGCAAAAATATTGAGTTGAGAGATGATCAGGCTGTCGTCTAGATTGGGAATAGTTGAGCTGAAATGGGAGATTAAACTACCAACCGGAATAATGCTGCCCGGTGCCAGTTGACCCATTAGCAAAAACCTGGGCAGTTCAGCATGGAGGTTTAGCAGAGTATTGCTGATTTGCAATTGCCCATCAATCATGCAGGTGACTTGCCGTTCTTGCGATCGCAGCGGTGCATAGACAAGCCAGTTAACTAACAGCGATCGCACAGCCAACACATCTGGAATTACCGTCCAAGTGCTGGTGGAATTAATGGTAAGAGAAACGTAGTTTAGCGTTCTGCTGCGGATGGAAAACCCAACAACGGCTTCGGCGATCGTCAACCCGCCAAACTCTTGTAGCGAATCGGGTAAAGACGATGCTAAATCCGTGTCTCCAATTAGGCTAATGGTGTCTCCTAAACTGGGCAAATTGAAGTTAGTAAACCGTCCGGCAATGACGATAAAATCCGGTATGCTACCAATTTGAAAGGGAATAAAAAACTCTACTAATGTATTGGCGATCTTGAGTTGCATCACCACTTCAACTTTGGAGGCGATCGCCGTTTCTTCTCCACCCTCTTCTGCCGCTGCTACTTCAACCGCAGCCGCTAAAGCTTCGTCTGAGCCTTCGTCAGCCGCTGGTGTTGTTTCTCCATCAGCCGCTGGTGTTGCATCGCTATCGGCCTCGGTATCTACAAAAGATTTGTCTGTAAAACTGCTGTAGAGATTCAGTCGGGGATTTTGAAACGCCAGAGATTCTGAACCGAGCGATAGAGGAAACACTGCGCTCAAGTAAAACTCCAGGTTCTCATCTCCCGCAGACAGCAATCCGCTGATCAGAATTGGGGTTTCCGGGCTTCCCGTCAATAAACCAAGCGGCTCCAGCACTCCAGACAGAGCCAGCTTCGCCATAAAACTTAGGCCGCGCTCAAACGCCGTTTCGCCATCCTCAAAAGGAGTCGATGTCAGCACCAGCGCGGGCTTGATAAATTCCAACAGGTTCAAATAAGACGTTCGATATCCAGATTTGAACGGATCAAAACTCAGGTATTTCGCCAGATTTGGGAAGCTGTGCTGAAACGTCCAATCGCTGGGTAAATACAGGGTCAGTTGTAGGTGTAAGCTGTCGTTAATCTCCAAAAACACCGCCTGTACATCCACCTCTTCAACCTCCAGAACAGAGGCTTGGCCGCGAATGGTGGCGGTGGTGTCGGTAAAAGCCAGGATGGGCTGCTGAATTTCCAGTTCTGATGTCTTCAAACAGGCCGTCAACAGCCCAATAATGTCTGGCGAATCCAACAGTGCCTCATCCAACAAAATTGGTTGATCCGCTGGGAGGTTTTTCAGCTCAGACTTGAAATTTTGGAACGCCATGAGTTGCACCTTCGAGTAAGACGAAATTCGGTAGGGCGAAACATTTGGGTGTCAGTTCTTGCAAGGCAATGAGACCTATCTACCAAGACGTTGCCCGTACAGAGGAGAGGTTGGATTACGGTTAAAACGGGTCGCGGGAGTCGGCATCTTGGCGATCGTAATCAGCTTGGTTAAACGGATCGCGAGGATTAGATGGATAGGGAAAGGTGAGTTTTGAACTGATCTCCTCGCGCAATCCAAAATTTGCGATGGGATTTCCCCACGTTGGGTCCCAAATTGCCAAGGCTCTATCCAGGTTCAACAATTGAGTAAAACGGCTGGATTGTGTTGCGTTACGGGATAACCGATCGAGGGGAATGCCACAATAGTGCGCCCACAGATCTCGGCGAAATTTTTGCACAAAGGATGGCGCAGATTTGATAGGAAACGCCGCTGCCGGATTTGCTTCTTCTGCTGGGGTGGTGGGTAGCAGGTTGTCTGGCGTGGGAAGTTCCAGGATGCCTGTAGAGAGTTCAATATCGGTGTAGAGACTGCGGCGCATACAGTTAGCCGATCCTACAGCACACCAAACATCATCAATCATGGTGACTTTACAATGAACGGTATTGCCATACCATTCTCGGAAGCTGATATTGCTGAGGGTATTAGTCCAGGAGGCGGGGATTTTGCCAACTAACCGATTGTTCAGGGCTTCAGTCAGAAAATTGCTGGGTGGATCGGCAGGGTCGGCACCAAACAGCAAGATAATTTTTAGAGAGGGCTTGGCTAGAAGGGCAACCGCTAACCAATCCATTACCTCCATTGACGTCAATGCTTGATCAGCAATAAAGATATACCGTTTGGCTGCTGCGATCGCCGTTTTTAGAGCCACCTTAAACTCAAATACTCCCTGAGGGGCAAAGCTTACAGGTAGGCGAGCGTAGGCGGTTTTAGACCCTGCATAGGCACCAACCGTCAAATAAACTGCTCCGACACCCAAGTTCAGCCGTTTCCCCCCCACACGGGGACCAAATTTTTTAGGCTTGTAACTCTCAGGAACCAGGAACTTGCCACGCTGTCTAGGTGTGGCTCTAAAGTTCATTTTGGGAATGGTGCGTAAGATCTGCACATACTGGCGACCCGTATTGGCAGGCAAATTGACCGGCGCACGGGGGGCTAGGGCAGCCCAGGCGGGATCGTGAGAGGCGATCGCGTCATTGTTGAGTTTGAAGCTTTCAACGGGACGCGTGAGCTGTTCATTCCACATCTCCCTAAAAAACTGCTCCACAGCACCTGCTGCTGCTCCGTCAATCCGCACCCCAACATCGTGCCATCCGCCCCCTTGCCACTCATAAACTTCAAAGGTGAAGCCTTTTTGTTTCATCTGGTAGGTGCCTATTAATGCCCAACCACCATCGCGACGTTTGCGATACCAGCTTATTTTCCATTCAGTCTTCGCTGACCACGATTTAATCAACGGTGCGTATTTACCATCGGTAAACCCGGCATCAAAGCTATCTTCAATAGCCTGCTGGACGGCTGTCCGGTCGATTGTCGGTCTGATAGTGGCTTCGATGGTAGCTTTGTTGATAGTGGTTGGATCTACTCCTGTTGCCTTGAGTCGGTCAACCTCTGCTTCAACTTCCTCGGCCACTTCTTCTTCTATTGCCCTCGGCAGATCTTCCTGTGCCCAGAGCGTCTTAAATTCATCCTGCATGCCTGTGAAGATTTTATTATCGTCAAACCATGTATAAGCCGCATCAATGTTATTTTGATTACCCAAATCAACAGTAAACTTAAGAGCCTGGTTGACCTCGGCTGGCGTTAGACCGGGTACCAGTAGACGACCTTCCTGGGGATCGAGTCCTGAAACATACGCTCGCATCCGGGTTTGATCGCCACAGACCACCATTTTGTAATGCGCGGCTCCAAAGGTATGTGCCAGCAGATTCAACACCACATTTTCGGCAGGCAAGCGCTTTCGCAGCGCAACAACACTCAACAACGTATGAAAATTGTTCCATCCCATGCCGATTTTTTCTTCGACTCGCTGATTCGTAATAAAGGGCGAAACCCACGGCATGACCCGCACATCAACTCCTCTATCGGACATTTCAATGAGTCGCCACATCAGAGTCTGCGGGGCACCGGGTGCCTTTATACCCGAAAAATTAGGGTCTTGGTTTCCTTCTTTAAAGTCCCAAGAATCGTTAATTCTCAACCTGCCCGTAAAGGTAGCTAGCCCCAAACACCAGGCAGACATGTAGAAAAAACGTCCAGGTGCTGTGCTACTGATCAGCGTTGCCATCTCTTCTTCTACGGCATTAAAGTAGGCGACCCCATCAATTAAGGCCTCAACCCGGTTATTTTGCATCAACGCTGCGGTGTTTTGCCGGGGTGCGGTTTCTCCTGGCCCAGCCCGGTCATAGGGCGGGGTGGCGGTGGCACAGTATTGACTGATCAGGGCAGCAAGGGGATTGGGTGCTAGAACCATAGGACGGTAGGGGGGTAGGGGGCAGAAGGTAGCTTACGGATAGGCATGACTGAGGCAAGCACGGTTGTAGGAAAACAGTTGTGGTCACTCTTTGGCATAGGCAGCGTACCAACCGACGGTGTTGTTTTCGGCTGTGCCACCCGGATCGCCAAAGATAATGATTTCGGTCTGAGCGGTAGGCGGAATCGACAGCACCATAAATTTCAGCACAATATTTTTCAGCTTGAGCAGGTAGCTAACCTGTCCACTGTCGGTTTTGCCCACCACTAGTTCAATGCTCTTAAACGCCAGCTTGAGAATGCCCTGAAGGGTAATCTCTCGTTTGCCGCCCGTAGAGCCAGGTAACTTTAAGCCAATAAAAAGTTTGCCTTCTGACCCAGGACTCCAAGCAACCAGGAGAGTGGCAACTAACCCGGCTTTACCTGCCAATGCCCCCAAACTGCCTAGTTGCAGGTCAAAGGTTAGCCCGTACCACAGCGGGTCGTCAAGCTTGCCAGAGAGCGGCGCTTTAACGGGCATATAGCCAAAATCATCGGTTTTTTTACTGCCCTGAGAGTAGAGTAGCCCGGTGAGTTTAAGCGGAAATTTAGCATATAGACTGTCTTTGCGAACTTCGCTGCGTTTGGTGTCAAACAGCAGATTGCCTGGATCGAAGGTAAAGGTGCGTCCCTCTGGTTTGCTTTTTTGAAAGGCCAACTTGACGGCAAGGTTAGAAAAGCTGAGGAATTTGTTGTTGGGTTTTGTCGGGCTGGGTGGGGAATCGGGAGAGGAATCGGCACCGAATGAGAGTGCGTCGAAGGGTTTTTGTGGGGTGCCTAACTGCTTAAAGTTCAACCGTCCCCAGAAGGTGAAACGACCTGTAATTAGGGTCGAATCGGTGATGGGTTTAGCAATAGGGTCGGTGGAAAACTGTGCTTTGATGATTTCTACCTGGTTAAGCACTTTACTTTGAGGCAGGACAAAATGGTTTTCGCCGCTAAAGCTGAAGGCGTAGGTGGTTTTGCCGTTATGGTTTTCAGCGGTGCCTTTGAGCAGCACTAGGTTGCGATCGCCTGGCCCATCAACCAGTTTCGTTTCCTCGTCAAATAGTCGGTCTAACGTAACGGCGATTTCGCTAGAAAAGGCTTTGACCAGGGAGTTTTGAAACAGAACTCGCAGGTTTCTGACCTCAAAGTCGTATCCGGTGCTGCTAGGCAGCGGTACGGTTTCATTTTGGTAATCAATTAAGCCAAACAGAGACGATTGTTTTGCTTCTAAGGTGCCATTCTTTGGTTCGATCGGTGTCGTTTCAATGCCAAGATACTGGGCATAAAACTTCTGTTCGTCAATTCCGGCTGCGATCGCCAGCAATTCTTCTGGCAGGTTTTCTGGAGGTACCGGAACATTGAGAGCCAGGATACCAGACCAGGTTTCGGCGCGAGCAATGCGTGCCAGAGGGCCGTAGTTGTCCCGGTCTTTTTGCGGAGTGCTGGGCTGGTCAACCCGATTGATGGCATCCTGAAACAGGTTCACTAAGCGGGTGCGAGTGCTATCCAAATTGCCAACAAACGCCTCTGGATGCGACCAGGCTTGGGGGCTTTGCAGTAGATCTAGCAGAGGCTGATCAAAGAACTTGAAAATTAGGATCGTGCCGTGCTGTTGCCAATGATCAGGATCTAGATCAAACGTCCAGCCCTGGATTGTGAGCTGATTGTCTGTTGCAAAATAGGATTTTAGGGTGTTGGGGTTAGAGATAACCAAAAAAAGCTGGTTAGATTGCAGAGCAGCCCGTAGAGGCGATCGCCGCTCAATTGCTTGAAACTGCACCGGGTCGCCATCCGTATCCTTTGCTAACAGCAGAGACATTGTTTCGTAATCTTTGCTGCCTTGCTTAAAGAAGGTGGCTAATAACCCCTGGGGAGTGGTGCCAATAGCGGGTGCATCCGATGGAGCTGCCGGAAATGGGGTGTCGTGATCGGCATGGAGGCTGATAATTTTGCGCCGCTTGGGGTTCAGCAACTCCACTTCAAGCTGTTGAAAATCCACCATTGCCCCCTGCACGCCTCCGTAGGGCAGGAGTGGAAATACAGGTAAATCGCCGCTGCTAGGAGCAGACAGAGCCGTGGTTGGCACTTCCATAAACTGCAAAAGGTCGCTGTTACCAGCCGTTTTAGCCAGTGAGGAAGCCCGATAAAGCACGGCCTGCTCAGGTTGGGCGTAGTAAAACGAGGAACCACCTGTCTGTTGCACATAGGCCCAGGCCGTAGTGGCTAATGGTGTCAGCGATGCTTCACTGGTTTCTGGTCTGGGTTTGCTATCCCGAAACACTTGCTGAAACCAGGTTACCAGTTCACCCAACGTTTTGAGCCAGGGAAGCTGCTCGTTTTGCTTGAAGGTCAGTTGGTAGTCTGGTGGAAAATAGGCCGCCAGAAACATCTCCAAAATGGCTAAACGACCTCTGTGGTCGATGCCCAAGTCGTCGAGTGCTGCATTTAGCTGCAATTCTGTGGATGGAATGGCAGCGATCGCACTCACCTGCTCTAACAGCCGTTCGGTAATGGGAGCAACTGCCGCAAAGCTGGCGGCAAAGGCATTCTGTCCAGATTTGAAGCAAAGCAAACTGGTTTGATCCGGCTCTAGCTTAATGTATTCCACCCCAGACAGCCCGCAGAGTAAATTCTTTTGCGGGGTCTTGGCTGCCTCGCTGTAGGGCGGAACCGTCATCTCAAACTCGCCCACAGGCACGAGGTAAAACGGGTCGCGATCGCTAAGCTGATTGGAGAATGGCATCGTAGCAAAAACCAAACGGCTACTCTGATCTCGCGGCGTTAGATGAATGGTGTAGCCAAGATTCGTACGGTAGCCAGACGGAATGGCGGTTGTCTTGCTGCCATTGCTAGGATGAACAAACCCAAAATAGGTGCGCGTCTCATCCTGGGGATACAAAAGATCCAGCGTCGGATATAGGGTCAGATCTTGCTGAGGATTCAGATCTTGCTGAACCCTCTCGTAGTACTCTAACGCCGCCTGATCTTCACCTAAGAAAGGGTAGCGGTAGGATTGAACTGCAAAGTCGGTGTCGGTAGGCAGCACCTCTGGATCTTTAAAGAAAAGCCGCAGCCCACTATCCAGATCCGCCAGTTCTGCATAGTGCGTTGCACCGGGCTGGGGTCTGCGAAGCGTCAACTCCAACTGTAAACAGCCAGCAGCGCCACCCTGCAAGGGAAGCCTGATGGTGTCACCAACCCCCCGTAGATAATTCTCGCCAAATCCAGTGGTTAGAGAAAAGCCGTCTGGGTCGCTGTTAGTTCGTGTTAGCACAAATCCATCGTTTGTGTCGTTGAGCGTTACCCGACTGCCTCCAGCCACAAACAGGGAAAAATTGCGGAAATTGAAATGGGTGGGCTGACTCACCACATCCACACGAGGCTCAGAGGTTGGCTCAATTCCCAGCGCAGTTAAGCGCCAGTCGGCTCGTGCATCTGTGGGATTTTCAATCCAGAGAAACCGAGTGTTGGCAAACACCGTCTCGTTCAGAAGCTGGTGCAGTTGGGGTTCAAACGTAGACTGCGGTAACGCCTGTTTGGCGATCTTGAGAAACAGATATACGCCATCGGCATAGGTTGTCCAGGTTTGTTCTAGCGTTAGTGGGGTGTCTGAATTGCCTCTAGATAGGAAGGCGATACAGTAATCGTCTGGGGCGATCGCACCCTCGTCTTGATCTAGAAAGTAGAACGCACCACCCGCCTCTAACCTAGTAAATAATGAGGTAGACATATAAGGTAGACACAGTTTAGAGGGAAATTCTAGAAAGAGACCTTAGAAGGAGACCTTAGAAGGAGAAGCGATCGCCTTTGACTACGGGCATGTCAAAAATATCCATGCCGTTGTCGTATCGGCGGTAATCGTCGAAGTTAATGAACTTATAGGACGGGACGCTGTTTACCCCCTCATGCACGAGACGGCAGGGTCTAAAACTGCCTTGAAAGCTTCGCAAATCCTGCTTGAGCGAGTCTGGCGAGTCTTTGTTCCACAAATTGCTAGATGGAATACTGGAGTAACGTTCGAGTAACTGACGGAGGGTAGTACCAATCGGCACATACACAGGTTGATCCTGAACAAATACAGTAATTTCTGGAACCACCACTACCCGTCCCCGGAAGAAGAAACTAACGCGCTTATCGGTGTTGGCAACCGTGCCGCTCTTTTCAAAAAACTCTTTGGTGGCAACGTCAATCTCAGCCAAATTCAGCGCGCCGGCGATCGTTACCGCTCGTTCTGGACGACCCGATGCAACAAAGAAATTGCTTGGATAAAACAGGCGGTAATAGGGTTGGCGGAATCCTGGTTTGAGCAAATCTACAATACCAGGAACACCCAGTTTAGAACCATCGGTTTGAATGTCAGTTTGAATTCGAGCGATGAACGGATTGAACCCCATCAGATACAGCGGATCTCCTACATTTTGTGGATGTAGGTAAGTGGTTAAATCGTAGTAAGACGTGCCGCTACCGACAAAGCCACTGACAGCCGTTCGATCGATCGAGGGGACATTTTGGTAGTTCTGGTAGTCCACCCGTAGTCGCATACCGGGCTGTAAATCTAGGTACTGCCCTCCTTTGGCTGGCTCCATTACAAAGCCGTAGTAATAGTACAAAATCTGATCCAATAGCATTGGCAAACGTTCGGCAATGCGGCATTTAATCAGATTGATTGCACCAGGTAACAATCCGCTTTCCGTGTTTTCTAAATCCGCTAATTTTGCCAAAAATGCCTGATAAGCCGTGTTGAGATCCGTAGGCGATTTGTTGGCTGAGTTAATGATCAACTTGCATTCGGAAGCAGATTGATTCAGTTGAAAAATAGCAGTTGGATCGGCTGCCTGTTGAGTGGTCAGAGAGAAAACTTTGGGAAGAATAGTTTCGATTGGCTTCGTAGATAAGCCTGCTCCATCGCCTAGATAAATTCGTGGCTTGTTCTTTTCTAGATAGTAGTCAGCCGCGTTTTTAAAGGAGGTGGCCAGGATATTCGCTGCATTAGCTTTCGCTTCTTGGAGAATTTTTCCTAACAGTGTGTGGCGCGTTGAGGGCGGAGCAGCCAGAATGAATTTTGGCACCGTCAGATCTCCGCTGAGGGTTGCTGCCTGCCATTGCAGCACACTGGCAATCTGCGATAGAAACCCAGCCGTACTTAGCTCTAAAAGCAATTTTGCGATCGCCCCTCGTCCTCGCATTTGATCGAGATTGACCGCCGTATGCGGCTTGTGTGAAGAGCCCAAGATGGTGCTGAGGGGTAAATCGAACGGTAGGGAAAAGGGCAGGTCTTGTTGTTGCCAAATGAACTGGTGATCACGCTGAATGGCCGTTAACACAACGGGTTCATTCAACCAGGTTCCGTTCAAGGTCAGCCGTCCGTCTGTAAAGGCCAATTCGGCATCAAGCAGCGTAAAGTCAGCCAACTCCACCTGGGCTGGGGTTGAGGAATGCAGTTGCAGGCGACCATCTGGCTCAATTTCAATTTGAGCATCCTGATCAATCTTCACGGGCGACCAGTCAGGAAACATGCTAAATTTTCCGTCTAGGAGGAGGCGATCGCCTTGAGCTTGGAGATCTCCTGCAAAAATTAGCGTGGTTAGGCTCGTCAGAAAACTTTTGCCCTCTAATCGATTTAACTGGGGCAGAGCTGCTGCGGGTGCCAAAACTTGACCGATTGCATCAAAATTGAGCGTGCCCGCCTGTTCGTTGCTATCTGCACGCTTTAGCGGCACATAACCACCCATTAAAAGCTGCCAAAAAACTGCTCCAGTGGCAGCCTTCAAGCTGAACTGGGTCAACTTCAATTTGCCAAAGTCATCGGTTGACGTGAGGGGTAAAGATGTAGAAGGGGTTGGCAAGCTGAGCGTAAAGACTCCACCCTCAAATGTGGGCGTTAGCGACAAAGACTGCCCAAACAGCGGGATCGTAACGTCTTTTTCAGCCTGCCATCGACTTTGGGGTTCCCAGCCATCTTGGGCGCTGATGAATCTGAACCGGAGGTCGGCGCGGTCAAACGTTAAGGGGGCAACCACAACCTTAGATGGAGGAGCAGGGCTAATGCTAAACCATAGCTTACCCGCGTCAATCCACAACTCAATCGGAAACGGCCCTTTGAGCGGCGGCGGAATCACTGTTACTTTTGGCTGATCAGCGGTTTCAAACGTAACGCCTTTACCAGCGGTTTTGTCCGTTTCAAAGTTCCAGGATGGATTCGGAACAGAGCGGTCAGCACTCAAATCAAGTTTAGACAGGGCGATCGTACCCAAGCCTCTGAGAAACAGTCGCCTGTCCGCAGTGCTCACAGGTAAAGAAAGCCGTAAGCGATCGGCAGTTAAGCTCACGGCAAACTCTAGCGGATTTTCCCACAGGGTGGCTTTTACCCGGCCTGACAGTAGTTCTGCACCGATCGCGGTTTTGTTCCAGACAAGGTTCACTTCATTCAACAGCAGGTCAGGCTCAACAATCTTCAGCCCGGTCTGGTTGAGGGAAAACTGACCGTTTTCTAAGTTGACGGTCACTGGAAATGCGGTGTCTAGTGGTGCAGGAACGTTAACCATCGTCAATGTGGCAGTGAGTTGAACCGTCGGGTAGTAGCTGCGAACCACTTCCTCTTTGGTCAGAGCACGACTGTAAATTGCCACCCTTTGGTACTCGCCTACCCAGGGTCGTTCGCCGGTCAGCTCATTGGCCAGCAGCAGACGAAACGCGTCGTCTGGATTAGACTCACCAGAAAAGATACTAAATAAGTTGCCCTCAAACTTACCGCTGACTTGCTCAACACTGTTGATGTAAATTTTTGCAGTCCCGGCTTTGTCACGACTATAAATAACTTGAGATAGTCCAGGTTTGACTGAGCCACGGGGGGTTGTTAACGGCAACCCGTTATTGGGATTACCGTTCCGATTCGTTTTATCGGCAGTGGTTCGCAAACGCCCGATATACACATCTGCCGGAGTACCGTTGTTCATGCCGTGCATTAGCGCAACATAACGATTGCTGATGTTTTGAGAGAGAGAAACAATGCGGGCTGGCCCTCGACCCGCGTCGTCAGGCTGGCTGTCAGGTACAGGTTGGCTCAGGAGACTGGGTTGAATCCAAGCTTCGATTGTGATTTCGTTACTGCTGCGACAGGCGTTGATCAGCTTGGTCGCTTTATCTTTAGAACGAATGCCCGCAGAACGAATGCCCGCTCCAGCAGTCACGGCTAGACCACGCGGTTTTCTTTGAACCTTACTCGGATCGCTAACCTCTAGGTCGATGATGGATTGATCACCTGGTGAATTGCGGCTAGAACTATCGAACAGGGTATTGCCCGATCCTTCATCGAAGGTGTAGAGAACCTGCAACCCTGCCCATTTGTCATCGGTTGTCCCTACTTTTAAGGTAGTTAAATTCAAATTGCCAAGGTCGGCGATCGCCAGTGCTACAGGAAACTGTTCTGGTTCAAACACTAGCCCTTCAGTTTCGACGACTTTGGGCTTTAACAAGATAGTTTGACCAAACAAAACCAGGGTGACTTGACCCCCTACAGTCAAAGTTCCCCCAGCTTTAGATTGCGTAAATTGCAAGCTGAGATCCTTAAACGCCGTGTTGCCACGCTCAGCAAACAAGCCTGCCTGAGAAACACTTAATGTGAACTCGTCTGCACTACAGCTCAACCTCAATGGCTGAAAAGCGGCATTAGGCGTGGCCGGCAACGAAACTAATGCAAGATGCCCGCCAGCAGTAGTAAAACTGCGTCCACCAATCTCGTTAAAGATATCGAAACGACTTACTGACGTTCCACTTGAACCCAACTCGTAGAACTGAATCGTGCTGTTGTAGACTTCATATCTCAGAAATCGTTTCTGAACACTTGTCTGATCCGTAGTTATATCAAGGGCAATACAACCACGACCAATCATCGCTCCATCAGGCATGTGGGCTTCTCCTTGCGATGCACTTCACTTAAAAATTAGAAATATTTTACATTCTGCTAGGCAGATAAGTAGTTCAACCTAAATAAAAACAAGATTCTAAAAGTCTGCGTCGCCCGCGCAGCGGGCGGCGCAGACTTTTAAGGTTTTATATTTAATTACGCCCATCTACTTACGAGCCTACTCAAGTTGCTTACGAAGGTATTGGAATAGTGGTGTTGCTGATTTCGGGCATGAACTTCTTTTGAAAGGGTCGCGGAGCGGCTCTTTCAAAAAAATTATACTCAGATTAAGCAATGCCGACTAGTAAGCTGGTTTTATTCCTCACCAGCATACTATTCTTTAGCACGGTATTTAGTTTTGCTAGATACATCAGGGTTAAGAAATAGGATAGTCCTAAACTTGTAAGGATTTTCAGATGGGCGGACTTCGCCCGCCCATCTGAAAATCCTTACAAGTGGCTAAGTAGGTGGGCTTAAGTAAATATAAGATCCTAAAACCCTGCGCCGCCCGCTGCGCGGGCGGCGCAGGGTTTTAGGATTTGGTTTTTATTTAGGTTGAACTACTTATTGATGCAATGATTTTTTGAAGCGCGGGCAAAGCCCGCGCTTCAAAAAATCATTACCAATTTAGGACTACCCGTAAAACAATGTAATCACGGTGTAATTATTACTAGTTGATGAATACCTTACTTCCTATCTGTGAACAATTAATTTTTATGAAGCTGTATGGCGCGGTTGAACAATAAGCTAGAAAGTAGCCGACATCGAACACAGGGCATCGAACCCAGAAACGTACGTGAGTAACTTTAATTTAAGTGCTTAAAATTCGGGCAGTGGTAGTGGTATTGAGGTAATGATTTTTTGATGGGCGGGCGAAGCCCGCCCATCAAAAAATCATTACCAATTTAGGACTGCCCGGGCAGTGTGGACATTCGAGTGACTTTTACTTTTAAAATACTGACCAAAAAGTCTAAACCTATGATCCTCAAGATGAGAAGATTTGTAGCTTATCTGCTTGCTGCTTTTGCCGCCATTCTGTTGTTCAATGCCTGTGGCGACAATACCTCAACGCAATCTGAAAACACCCCTAAACCACCTGGCTTTGAAGTGAAAATGCTGGTAGGCAGTGCCCTCCACGACTTTTGTACTCAAGCTGCCGATCGCTTCAATCAGCAAAAGCCTAAGCTGCAAAGTGGTGAAGAATACTATCTTGCTTGTGAAGCGCAGGGTAGCGGCGATGTAGTGGCAACGCTGGTGTCTTTAGCACAGCAGTTTAAAGCCGGAACCTTACCCGCCGACTCTCCCGCATTTCCAACTCTGCTGTCGGTAGATGGTGAAATTTATCAAGGCGTTTTGAGCGATCGCATCAATCAACTATTTCCGGGGCAAAACTACATCCCGGCAATTCCCGATTCGCCGCTGCTTGCCAATAGCCCGATGGTGTTTATGGCTCCGGCAACCCTGGCTCCCGGACTGCGTCAAGTCGATGATTTATTTAAGACGTTGGTGAGTGCCAAAACGCACCAAGATATTGATGCCGCCAGTCAGCCATTGCCCATCCACTATGTTCAGACTGCGCCAACCAAATCTAACTCTGGCTTGCAAACGCTGGTGGCTCAATATGCCTCGGTTTCTGGTAAGCGTCCTGAGCAAATGACCGATGCAGATGTTAAGCGCTACACCGCAGACGTAAAAGCCATCCAGGAAAAGGTTACCCGGTACGGGGTTTCCACCACGTCCCTAGCCAAGGCCATGGTACAAAACGGGACGTTTTGGGCTTCAATTGGGTCGGTCTATGAGTCGTCGGTGATTGCTGCCAATACAGGGCTATCTCCAGGGCAACCTAAATACGAGGCGATTTATCCCAAGGCAACGTTTTCGTCAAATATGCGATCGATCCTGCCTACTGCTCCCTGGGTCAGCCCTCAAGAAAAAGCGGCTGCCGAGCAAGCGATCGCCTATCTACAATCTAACGAAGCGCAGCAGATTGCCACGAATCTAGGGTTACGTCCCGGAACTCCGGGGGTGGCGCTGGGTGCCAAGTTTACTCCAGAATTTGGGGTGAATCCTCAGGCTAAGTACGATTCCTATCGTCCGCCTCAAGTAGAGGTGGTAGAAGCCATGCTGACCGCATGGGAACAAATCGCCAAGAAGCCATCGCTGGTGGTCATTGTGGTCGATTCATCAGGCTCAATGTCGGGGGACAAAATGCCCGCTGTGCAGTCAACGCTGCAAAACTACATTGCCGCTCTGACTCCCAACGATCGCATTGCCCTGATTGATTTTGACAACTCAGTCCGTCCTCCTATTCCCATAGACGGTACCCCTGGTGGACAAGCTCAGGGACTAGAATTTATCAGCAGTTTGACGGTAGATGGCGGTACTAGTCTCTACGATGCTTCGCTTTATGCCCGCGACTGGCTCCAGCAAAATCTTCGCCCCAACGCCATCAATGCAGTGCTTGTATTAACAGATGGTCAAGATACGGATTCCAGCATTGGCCTTGACCAGCTCACTGGTGATTTGGCAAAAAGCGGCATCGAGAGCGATCAGCGCATTTCCTTCTTTACCGTAGGCTATGGCCAAGAGGGAGAGTTTGATGCCAGTGCCCTAGAGAAAATCGCCCAAACGACGGGCGGCTACTACTCTAAGGGCGACCCAGAGAGCATTTCACGGGTGATGGAAAACTTGCAACTGGAGTTTTAGGCGGATGAAGTTTGCCAATCCTCTTTACTATCCTTTGCCGATTTTGATCGGTGCGATCGCCCTGGTGTTTGGGGTTCGGGTTGCCAAATTGCCGAGTTGGGTAATGCTGCCTGTTGCCGGGGCGATCGCAACTGCTGGCGCTGCCGTTCGCCAAGGGCAAGAACCGGAAACGTTTAATCTAGACAATCCGGCTTTAGCACGGGAACTGCTGGCGGTGCGAGAGCAGGCGAAACGGCTAGCAGAAAAAGCGATCGACCTGCGGGCAGAGGCGGCGCGGCTGCTCCCCGATTCGCTGCACCTAGAACTGCTGGCATCGGTGCAGTTTGCCTGCGACCGAGCGACCGAGCTGCCTCAAAAAATTGACGCTTTGGCTCAACGGATGCAGGGTAGCGATTCGCTCTTGTCGCCTGAAGATTTGCGCCAGCAGCTCGTAAGCGTGCAAACTAAGCTAAAAACCAGTTCGGGGATGGTTAAAGGGCAGCTCAATCAACTGGCGCAGAGTTTACAGCACAATATCCAGCTTGCCCAAGCTGGAGAAGACTCTCGCCAAGCCCAAATTGCTAACCTATCGACGCTAATTTTAGATTCTGCGGGCATCCTGCAAGCCATGCAAAACAAGCTGCGATCGCCAAACCTGGCCGATGCACAGCAAACGGCGGAACTGCGATCGCTCAGTGACGAACTCAGTATTTTTCAAGAAAATGTCGATCTGCTGATGACTCCCTCATCCTCATGAAAAAATCTAAATCTCGATTGACCCGTCGGGCGCTCATTTCAAGCGCCATCATTTTAGCGGCACTTGGGCTTGCCTATGCTCCCTTACCCGGCATCACCCAATCGATTGTGATTGTCAGCGGCACAGAACTTCAAGACCCGTTGCAGGCTCTAGAAACCCAGTTTGAGCAGGCCTATCCCAACATTCAGCTCGATCTAAAGTTTCAAGGGTCTCAAGATATTGTCAACAACTACATCGACGACAAAAATGACTTCACCCCAACGGTGTTAATTCCTGCTAATGCCGAAAGCCTGACGGAACTAGAAGAACGCTGGCGTGCTCAGAATAGCAACGATGCTGCTTTTTATGACGCACCCCAACCGATTGCCAAGTCTGTTTTGGTGGGTATTGCCTGGAGCGACCGAGGCAAAATTCTATTTCCCGATGGGCGCTTTGACTGGCAACGGCTGCGATCGGCGCTGCAACAAGGGAACTGGGAAGCCATTGGCGGTGAGCCAAGCTGGGGTAGCATTGACCTGGTGTTGAGCGATCCAGCACGGTCGAATAGTGGTCAGTTAGCTCTGGGATTATGGGCGGCATCTGAAACCGGCAGTCTGGATGTCGGCAGCCTCAATAGTCCGGCGATCGCCTCTTTGTTTAAGCTGGTAAAACAGTCGGTTTATAATCCTCCGCGCTCGACCGATATTCTGCTGCAAGAGTTCATCGCGCGCGGTCCCAACGACGCGGATGTGGCAGTCGTTTATGAAAGCATTGCGCTGCATCGCTGGCAACAGTCTATGACAACCCAAGGCAAGCCCTACCAAATTTACTACATTGATCCGACGGTTGAAACGGTTTCGACAGCGGCAATTCCTCGACGTAACGTTAGCCAAGCTGCTGCCAACGCGGCTCAGCAGTTTTTAGAGTTTCTCAGTCAACCCGAACAACAGGCTGTGTTTATACAACATGGTTTCCGTTCAGTGAATGCATCACTGGACTTACGATCAATTCCCAATAGCCCCTGGAGCCAAACTATTCCTGGTGTTGAGGTGAACCCACCCGGTGTTAACCCCACACCCGATCGCAATACGCTAAATGAAATTATTCGCCTGTGGCAACGGGGATAGTGGGGCTGCTAGAAAGCCTATTAGAGGATGTTTTAAAAGTCTGATTGTTAGTAGCAAAACGTTTTAGATCCCCCTAAATCCCCGCGCTGGCGCGCCGCTGCGCTAGAAAAAAGGGGGACTTTGAATCCAGTTCCCCCCTTTTTATAGACGCGAAGCGGCTTCCCGAAGGGTAGGGGGCTAGGGGGATCAACAGGTGCCTAAAATCACAGCAGACCACTTTTCAAACATCCTCTTAGATCCGTTGAGCTAGGGCAACACTACCTGTTTGAATCAATCCAAGTAACATAGATTGAGTCGAGTAATGGGTCAATGTTCCTTACACCGACAATGACGCGGATGGTTTCTTATGCCAGAATGCATCCAAGTCAGTGATTCGAGCAGGATCGATTAATGGTAGGAGCAATTGCAGGGATTTTAGGAGACTGGGCTATTACAAAAGCTGCTGATGTGTTGGTTGAGCAGGCAGGAAACCAGGTTAAGAATCGGTTGAATAAGGATGAGCTTAATCAGGCGATCGCCTCTGGGGTTCAGGCTGCTACTAAGGCTGAAGCATCTCTCACTCCAGAAAATGGATTGTTCTACCATTGTGATCAACTTCAGATTCGCAAGTTTAAGCAAACGGTTTTTGGTGATGCAACCGTTCAATCGGAGTTGCAGCGACCCTTTTGCAATCAGGGTAAGCCCAGGCTGGAATTTTTGCTTGCTGGGTTCAAGCAGGTGGAATGTGACAGTGGGTTGAGACTCAACGATAAAGGACTGAACCCTTGGTTAGAAAACTTTATTAATGCCTACTTTGACAAAACCAGTGCGCTTCAGTTTCAGATTGCAAAAGCAGATTATTGTGAACAACTGGCGAACTGGTATGACGATGTAAAGTTTGCCGGAATTGCGGTAGAAGGGGCGGTGATCGATGAAGCAAAGGAGCTTCAGAATATTTTTGTTATGCCAGATGCGATCGCTGAGTTGAGGAGCGATCGGTCAAGAGTGTTAGGTTCTGTGCCGTTAGAACTCAGTAGAGATTTTCTGGAAGAGCTGATCCCAGTTAAAGCTGGAAGAGAACGTCAACAAGACTTGCTGCAAGAACAGCGGCAACAGGCACAGCAAGCAGAACAGCAGTGGTCAGGGGCAAAGGTTCTAGCCTCTCAGCTATTGCGCCAGAGTGACTCTAACAAGATGGTATTGTTAGGCGCGCCGGGGGCAGGTAAAACTACACTGATGAGCTACTTTGCCGTCATGCTGGCAAAGGGAGAATTGGAAACATTGGGGCTTGCCGCCGATACTGATTGGCTACCCATCCTGATCCGGATTCGAGAACTGGCACTGCATCCAGAGATGAGTGTTCTCGACTATGCCAGATGGTTCGCTGAAAATACGATGTCCTGTATAGCGTTGCCAGGGGGATTTTTTGAAACCTGGCTGCAAGATGGTAGGGCACTCATCTTGTTGGACGGGTTAGATGAGGTGGCGGACGAAGGCAAGCGGCAGGAAGTTGTACGGAAGATAGAAAACTTTTTGGGGCAATATAACCAGAACAGGGCGATCGTTACGTCTCGGCCTGCTGGATATCGACGTGATTTCTTTCGCACTATCGAGTATCCCCACTACCAATTGCAGCCCTTTGACGATGATCAGATAGAACAATTTATTACTAAATGGTATGACTCTCGCACTCCTGACCAAGCTGAGTCAGAGCGACGTAGGGACAGTTTAAAGAAAGCGCTTCAAGATAACGATCGCATTAAAGCGTTAGCTCGAAACCCACTGATATTAACCATCATTTCCCTGATCCATCGCTATCAGGCAGAACTGCCCAGAGATCGATATCGGCTCTATGACAAAGCAGTAGACACTTTACTGACAACATGGGACGCCAGCCGGGAGATTACAAATCACAAAGCGTTGCAATATTTACAACTGGATGATCTACGCCGCCTGATGGAACGGTTAGCCTATTGGGTGCATACCCAGGGGGGCACTGGCGACAACGAAGGCGGCACACTAATTGACCGGGACGAACTCATCACCCAATTGAGTCAATATATTCAAGAACAGAAGGGGCTAGAGCGTAGTCAAGCAAAAGCCGAAGCAAAGCGCTTTTTACAACATATTCGCGATCGCACTGGTTTGCTGAACGAACAGGGGCAAGATTGCTATGCCTTTGTTCACAAAACCTTTCAGGAATACTTGACCGCTCAAGAAGTTCGCGATCGCCAGGAAGAAAGCTTTGAGGTTGTCTTAAAGCATATTCAAACCCATCTGCATGATCCGCACTGGCGCGAGGTTCTGCTGCTGTTGATTGCCCAGCAAAAACGCAGCAATCCTACCAAATGTCTCCAGTCCATTTTGGATGCTCCAGATCCTTATGGCAAATGGCTGCACCGCAATCTGTTTTTTGCGGGCGCTTGTCTGGCTGAAGATATCGCCATTACAGACGAAACGATATCGAGGAAAATTTTGGATGAGCTGGTGGCACTAGAACTTAGCGACTCACCGCTTGTTTCTAGTGAAATCCGCAGTCAAGTTTTTCAAACCCTAAGCAACCTTTATGAAACCAAATTTGAGCAGCCAGCACTGCAACGATTGCCGAACGCTCCAGCAGGCAAGATTGATGCGATACGACTGCAAGAATATCGGGCTGCTTTGGGAGACAAGGAAGGGGCGATCGCCTCATTACTAGCATTAGTGAAAAATGAAGATAGCAATGTCCGAGGGAGTGCGGCGACTGCCATTGGTAGTCTAGGCCAGTCTTCAGATGAGATAGTCGGTGCCCTGCTGTCTTTGTT
>Ga0335394_10002258_pt1 | contig 21667 bp, 12 predicted proteins | sample MAT03_FD_205741 | JGI IMG/M metagenome (GOLD analysis project Ga0335394, IMG submission 205741) | Freshwater microbial communities from Lake Fryxell liftoff mats and glacier meltwater in Antarctica - MAT-03 (spades assembly) (version 2) ...
TAGCGGTCTTAAGTCTTGTGCAAAGGGGAAAACTTGATTTAGATATGGATATCAATGAACACTTGAAATCATGGAAATTTCCTTACGATAGCTTGTCAAAAGGAAAAAAAATATCACTTGCTAATCTGTTAAGCCATACGGCCGGGTTAAGCGGTCATGGTTTTCCGGGATATGAGATAGGTGATACCATTCCTTCGTTGATTGAAATTTTAAATGGAATACCCCCGGCTAACTCAAAGGCAATCCGGTCTGAATTTGAGCCTTCATTGAAATATAAGTATTCAGGAGGCGGAACTACTATCTCGCAATTGATCATACAGGACGTAATGCAACAACCATATCATCAGTTCATGCGAAAAACAATTTTCGACCCGCTTGGAATGAAAACAAGTTCCTATCAACAACCGCCTTCCGCAGCGAACAAAAATTTGCTGGCAACCGGGTACCGAAGCAACGGAAAAGTAGTGCCCGGTAATTACCATATTTATCCAGAACAGGCAGCTGCCGGACTGTGGTCAAATCCAAGTGAATTGGCCGCCTATGTCATCGAAATTCAACAATCGTTGGCTGGCAAATCCAATAAGATACTGTCAAAGGAGATGGCTACAAGGTATGTAACTCCTTATAATTCGAAATATGTAACACCTTATCCTGATGATGAGGTTGCGTTAGGTGTTTTTAATCGTAAAGTTGGAAACGAAAGATATTTTACACACGATGGATCGGACCGGGGTTTTAAAGCAAAATTCATTGGAAGCATAGAACATGGTTATGGTGCCGTGTTGATGATAAATTCAGATAGCAGGGAAATCCTTGAAGAGGTGGTCAATGCTATTGCGTTTGCCTATAAGTGGAAAAATTTTCTTGATCCGGATAAAACAGTGATAAAAGTTAATAGCGGAATCTTAAATTCATACGTAGGCAAATATTTGTTCGAAAAAGAACCCATGTCAATTGTCAAAGAAGGCGAACAACTATTTGTCCTCGTCAATAATATCAAAATGCAAATGTGGTTTACATCGGAGACCGAGTTTTTTAATTTAGAACAAAGAGCAAATACGAGATTCACAAAAGACGACCAGGGAAAAGTAAATGGATTCGTTTATAAAGAAGAAGGTTTTGAAACAACAGCAAAAAAGATAGAATAGCAACTGCCCATAGTAAAGGGTCTCTCGCCCGCATCGGTGTTTATGCGGAGCCAATGAATAATGGCTCACCAACAATAATCATTTTTCATTTTCATCACAACCTCCTACTTCAGGCCTCCTTCAAAATATTTTATAAGTAAAGTAACTTGTGACGGTGATGGTTTAGCTTTCAAAAGACTGCAATTTTTGTGGAAGGTTTAAATCGTTACCACCCTTTCAAAAACCCAGTCGTTAGTTTTAAACAAAACTAATCTTGCTCTGTTTGTGTTAAGCTAACTTAGTAATCGATTTCTTGAATTTTTAGCCCACCTTTATTTTGAAACGCAACGAAATAGTTTTAGTAGCATTAATGGCTCTTCTTAATTTTACTCACATTCTGGACTTCATGATTCTAATGCCGTTAGGGAATATTCTAATGCCCAAGTGGAATTTGAATAGCTCTCAGTTCTCAATCATCGTTTCTAGTTATTCCTTGGCTGCCTTTGTAAGTAGCTTCGCTGCCATTTTTTTTGCTGATAAGTTCGATCGTAAAAAATTATTGTTGGTTGCCTATTTTGGTTTCTTGGCTGGAACATTTGGTTGCGCATTTGCCACCGATGGCAGCACAATGGTAATTGCAAGAGCAGTTACAGGAATTTTTGGTGGGCTGATCAGCGCTCAGATCATGAGTATTATTGCCGACATTATTCCTTACGAACGCAGAGGTCAGGCAATGGGATTGCTGATGGGAGGCTTTGCTTTGGCATCTGTTGTTGGTGTGCCGTTTGGGTTGTACTTAGCGAATAAATTTAATTGGTATTTTCCATTTTTGGTAGTAGCCGGTGTAGGCACTTTATTGTTTCCGTTTTTGATTCGATACGTACCCAATGTAACAGGGCATTTATCCAACCCAATTTTATTGAAAGGAAGAATTGAAAATTTTATTAACATATTTTCCGATCCAACTCAAGTTACTGCCTTAGCGTTTAGTTTTATTTTGATTATGGGGCATTTTCTTATCATCCCACTTTTCAATCCGTATATGGTATATAATGTAGGCGTTCCTCAAGATGACACACCGTTGATATATTTGTTTGGTGGCATTAGTTCGTTGATAACAGCTCAGCTAGTTGGAAAATTGTCAGACAAATATGGCAAACGCCAGATATTTGTTTTGGCTGCAATAGCATCCGTCATTTTTATATTGATGTTAACGAATTTGCCTCGAATACCGGTTTACTTAGTTTTAATTATTTTTTCTATTTGGTTCAGCACCGCGACAGCAAGAACAGTGCCCGGTCAAGCAATGACAACACAAGCTGTATCTGCAAAAACACGCGGCAGCTTTATGAGTTTAAATTCCTGTATGCAATCATTGGGCACTGGCTTCGCTGGGCTAATAAGTGGATGGCTAACTTTTAGCGATGCTAATTTTGCAATTCACCACTATAACTATTTAGGTTACCTAAGCGTAGTGCTCATATTGATTTGCATCGCACTAGCTACTCGATTGGATCGCCTTCTTATATTGAATGGGGTAAAATGATCTATGGGCTATCACTATTCCGTAATGAATTTTTATAAGTTCGAATTTTGGAAATCCTTCAGTATCTGATTCTTTAAATTATAGTCATTCACTTATGCAAAAGGCTTATCAATAGCAACGCTTGGTTGCGTAAACCATTTCGCTCCTGCATCAGTCATGTAGGCACAATCCTCAAGACGGATACCAAACTCACCATAGATACAAATGGTCGGCTCCACACTAAAGCACATACCCGGTTCAAGAATTTGTTTGTTGCCAAGCACCATGTTGCCCCATTCATGGCCATCCATTCCTATTCCATGACCAGTGCGATGGGGAAGGCCCGGTAATTTGTAATCAGGTCCAAAGCCGGCATCAATAATTACTTTGCGCGATGCGATGTCTACATTTTCGCAAGGGTCGCCCAGTTTTGCTGCTGCAAAGCCTGCGGCTTGTGCTGTCTTTTCTATATCCCACACTTCTCGTTGTCGCTTACTTGCCTCACCAAAGACAACAGTTCTTGTAATGTCAGATGCGTAGCCACCAACACTGCAGCCGCCATCCATCAACACAACATCACCTACTTTAAGTTTTTGTGGCACGCTGCTACCGTGCGGGAATGCTGTGAACTCACCAAAGGAAACAAATGCGGCACCCCGTGCACCTAATTTCGAATGCGCTTGTGAAACAATGTTTGAAAAGTCTTGTTGAGTCATTCCTTCAGTAAGCATGGCAATAGCCACTTTATAAGATTCAAGGGTAACTTCATTGGCCTTTTGCATTAAAGCAATTTCTGCAGGGCTCTTAATAATGCGGCAAGGAATTGTAATTGGATCAGCACTTACATATTCTAATGCAGGCGCTTCTTTGCGGATGCCATCAAATAAGAAAAACCGAACGCGCTCTTCCATACCAATGCGCCCCGACTTTAAGCCGAGGTCTTTAAAAATTTGCGCAACTAACTTGTAAGGACTCTCATGTTCTTCCCAAACTCTTAGGTCGGTACCCAATTTCATCAATTCGCGGAGTCGTTCTTCTTCAAAATGTGGTCCTACATATTTTACTTCGCCTTTGGCCGGTATAATAGCGGCCATCATGCGTTCGCTATTGCCCCACTTAATACCGGTAAAGTATTCCATGGTAGTGCCGCCATCCAGATAGATCGCATCGATTTTACTTTCTGCCATCAGCCGTTGTGCTTTTTCTATTCGAGCCTTTCGCTCGTCAAGAGAAATGGGCACGATGTCACCGGTAATGGATTTTAGATTATCCAAAGGACTGGATGCCTTGGTTTCAGCAATAGGAGTTGAACAACCCGATAACAATGCAGCCGCTCCGGCACCAACAGCAGAAACGCGAATAAAATCTCTTCTTTTTATTGACATTGAATAGTTTTTTAGGATTAAATATTTTTTGAAATTATGAGTTACTAAATGTACTATTAATCCTTCATCACAAGATGCTTAATGAAAAATTCCATCATACGATCGCGGTTTAATGCCGTGTGGCCGCCATCAGGTGCTAGTTGAACTTCAATACTTTTACCAGCTTTCTGCAATGCATTTATAAATTGTAGAGAGTTGGATGGATGTACGTTATTGTCGGCAGTGCCAAAGAAAACAAGTAGTTCTCCCTTTAGATTTTTTGCCATCGGCATCAGGCTTGAGGCTTCGTATCCTTTGAGATTGTTCTCGAGCAAATTCATGAATCGCTCTGTGTAGATGTTATCGTAGTTTCTCCAATCGGTAACGGCTGAGTTGGCAACAGCTACATGGAATACATCGGGATAGCGAAGCAGTAGGGTAGCAGCTGTGGTGCCACCATAGGAAGTTCCATAAACACCTATTCGGGTTCTATCGATATATGAGCGACTATACAGTGATTTTACACCAGCTGCGAAGTCATCCATCTCCACTATGCCAAGGTTGCCATATAGTTGATCTAATAGTTTTTTACCTCGACCGCCTACATTACGACCATCGATGTTCAATACAATGAATCCGTATTCGGTGAGTGCATCCGGAAACGCAAATGTTTCTTTAAAAGCATTGGTAGCGGGCCCCCCATAATTACTTAAGATGACGGGATACTTTTTTGAAGGATCAAAGGTTGAAGGAAAATGAATCATTCCGTGAAGTTGGGTAACGCCATCCGCGGAAGTGAATGTAAAGACTTCAACTTTTTTTAGTCCTAATTCTTCAAACTTGCTCATGTCGCTCTTGGCTAGCTCGGCAACTACTTTCCCTTTTGCATCAATAAGATTAGTAAACGGAGCAGTGTCGTGAGTTTGGGCAACATCAACAAAGAATTTATTATCAGGCGAAAGTGTAACCGAATGATCAAATGCAGGATTAGTTAATCGAACATTTTTTGTGCCGTCAAGTTTTACTTTATGCAATTGCATTTTCATGTGGTTATCGCCACTGCGCGCCATATAGTAAAGCGTGTTTTCCTTTTCGTCCACCTTCACAACGCGCGCAACTTCAAATCCGTGGTTGGTGATGGCATTGATAAGCTTGCCACTAAAATCGTATAGGTAATAATTATTAAAACCACTTCGTTCCGAAGCCCAGATAAAACGCTTGCCATCTTTTAGTGCTTCCATCTCTGGAGTGTTTTTGGTAAAACTGCTTAACCACTCTTCATGCACTACGGTGCGACTTTTTCCTGTTGTTGGATCGGCCGCCCGAAGTTCCATAATATCCTGCTTGCGGTTCGTGCTATGGTAAAGCAATTCTTTACCATCGGGTGTCCACGACATTCCATAAATGTATGTACCTAATGCACCATCATTAAATGGCTTACCATCGCGAATGTCAAACTGAGTTACTTTTTTTGAATCCACATCGTATACCATCAAATCTACAGGAAGGTTTTCGGCACCAACTTTTGGATAGGCTTCAATTTCCAGAGAGTCTTGAAGATTTAACTGATTAAGAAGTACATAATATTTTTTTACATCCTTCTCATCAAACTTATAGAAGGCAACTTTCTTGCTGTCGGGGCTCCACCACATAGCGGAGGTTTGACCAAGTTCTTCGCCATACACCCAGGTAGCTATGCCGTACTTAATTTGGTTCTCTTCATTTGCATCTTTGGTAACAACTATTTCATGGCTGCCATCGGCATCACTGAGATACATGTTTCTATCTTTTGTGTAAGCCTTCAATTTTTCATCAGGTGAATTTGCAAAGTCAAATTGCCGCCCGCGTGCGGGTCGACTTAAGTTTCTGGGTTCTACTTCTGGGGCAGCACCAACTTCCGTCACCTTTTTGGTTTTAACTGTGTATTTGTAGATTTTTTTATCTTGCTGATATTCAAATGAACTTCCGTCTTCACTCCATTTAGCAGAAATGCTTCCCAGTTTTACTGAAGTTCGAATTTGAGGCGCCACCTTTTGATACTGGTTATAACCGGGCATGCTCTTTAACTTATCCTGAGCATAGGTAAGTGAACTGGCAGCAACGAATGCTGTGGTTAATAGGAACAGGAATTTATTCATGGTGATTGGTTTATTATTCAGGCCCTAATACTAATACTTTTACGGATAAAAAGCAGCAAGAAATAGGTTGGATGGTGACATGTCAATCTAGGTTTGAGCTTTAGAAATAACCCTACCTTATACTATCTTTAAAATTGAAACATGAAAGTAATACCCCTATTAGTTGCAATTGCGCTGCTTGGTTCTTGCAATCAAGAATCGAATAGCAATTTATCGAGCAAAAAAATTAGCGCAGTACCCTTAACCGAAACCTCGTTAGTGATTTTAGGAACCCTGCAAGATGCTGGCTCGCCACATATTGCCTGCACGAAAGATTGCTGCAAAGAGTTGTTTCAAAACCCTGATCAAAACAGAAAGGTAGTTTCTCTGGGTGTTATTGATCCTGAAAATAAAGTCAGCTATCTTTTTGAAGCAACACCTGATATTAGTGTTCAGATGAAAATGCTGAAGCAGTTTGGATCAAAGGAAACGCCTGATGGAATTTTTTTAACCCATGCGCACATTGGTCATTATAGTGGCTTGATGTATTTGGGCAAGGAAGCTATGAATGCGAAAAGCATTCCCGTGTTTGCTATGCCGCGCATGAAAAAATTTCTGGAAGAGAGCGCACCCTGGAGTCAGTTGGTTTCTACTTCAAATATTTCGATTAGAGAATTAGCAATTGGAAAATCAGAACAGCTTACGCTAAATATTACAGTTACTCCATTTACCGTTCCGCATCGGGATGAGTATTCAGAAACAGTTGGGTTTATAATTGAAGGGCCGACCAAAAAAGCATTGTTCATTCCTGATATTGATAAGTGGGAAAAGTGGGACACAAGCATAATTGAAGAAATTAAGAAGGTAGATTATGCATTTATCGATGCCACTTTCTTTGATGCCGAGGAAATAGATAATAGAGATATTCGAGAGATTCCACATCCTTTTATAATCGAAAGCATGGAGCTGTTTGCCAACCTTTCGTCAACTGAAAAAAAGAAAATATATTTTATCCACGTTAATCACACAAATCCTGTTTTAAATTCTGATAGTAAGCAAGCCAAGCAAGTTATTGACAATGGGTTTAACCTTGCGCAGATTTATGATGTGTTTAGGTTGTAATTCTAATCAATATGAAATTCTATTACCTGATTTTATTGAGTTTACTGATTGCTTGCTCTGATACGAGAAAAGAAATTCCTGTTCAGGAGAAAGACTTTTGCGCGAGTATTCATAGGAATGATTCGGTTACTCTTTCCAATGAGTTGGAAGACATTGCTGATTTGATGCAGACCAAGACAGGAGTATATGTACTCGAAGAAGGCGGTAACTCCATGGTAACGCGCGCGTGGCTTAGTGAATATGCCGAACAGTCAATCGATATCCAATATTTTATTTTTTCTTTTGATAATGTGGGTCTTATTGCCTGCGATTATTTATTGCGGGCAGCTGATAGGGGCGTGAAGGTTAGAATTCTTGTAGACGATATTATGGTGGATGCAGATATTCAGGATGTGCTTACACTCGACTCGCATGAAAACATAGAAATAAAAGTTTATAATCCCGGTGTTAACCTTGGAAAGAATTTATACAGCAAGGCAAAGAAATTCCTTACGGATTTTCGATCTGCCAATCAGCGGATGCACAACAAAACGTTTATCGTGGATGGTAAAGTTGTTATAACGGGCGGTCGCAATATTGCCGATGAATATTTTGACTATGATCATGAATATAATTTCAGAGATCGCGATGTGCTGTTTCTTGGAAAGGCAGTAGGGGATGTAACTGTTTCTTTTACTGAATTCTGGAATGATAAGTTAAGTGTGCCGGTTTTAAATTTGACAGACGATGTTCCAAATAATATATCCGAGAAAACCCGGTTCGATCGACTTCATGCTTATGCGTGCAATCCGGAAAACTTCTGGCCACAAGTGCGCACCAAAATTGAAAAGCTACCAAGTGCTTTCGCTTCCATTAAACAGAATGATGAACTGGTTTGGCTTGATAGTGTTTCCTTTGTTTCGGATGCACCTGGGAAAAATGATGGATCGCATGGCTTAGGAGGTGGAGGGATTTCAACCAGTGCGTTAATTGATCTGGTAAAAAATGCCAAACATACTATCGATATCCAATCGCCTTATTTGGTTACTTCTGCATTGAGTCGAAAGCTTTTCCAATCAGCAACCCACCGCGGGGTAAAGATTAGAATCTTGACGAACAGTCTTGCTTCCACCGACAATGTGGAAGCCTTTAGTAGTTATCAGAGTGATAGAATGGAACTATTAAGTACAGGAGTTCGGATTTTTGAATTCAAACCAGATGCAGCGGAACGTGTTAAAATGATGACTGGTGAGTTGCACACTACTTTGGCGCATCAGCCGATTTTTGGGCTACATGCTAAATCAATGGTGATTGATGGTAAGATATCCGTGATCGGAACATTCAACCTAGATCCCAGGAGTGCGAACTTAAATACCGAGTGTGTTACAGTTATTCACTCAACAAAGATCGCAGACAATGTTCTTAACGGAATGGATCGAGAGTTTGGGCCGGATAATTCCTGGGAGACAACCACGGAATTTAATCCCGACTCTGAAGTAGGTGCCGGAAAGCGAATTAAAACCTGGACGCGGAAAGTACTGCCCAAGGATATTTTGTGAGTTTACCAAAAAATTAACCATTAAGATAGTTCAGGTATTAAGATCATTAAGAGATTGTCCTCTTCATTTCTTAATGGTAAAATGGTTTATTCTTATTTGTAAGGATAAATTATACTTCAAACGCACTTCGGTAAAACTCTAAGCCTTGAACGTATTCTAATAGTTCAACATAGAAAGGATTCGAACCCAGTGTTGCACTATCGCCAATCATGATAAGTTTTTTTCGGGCTCGGGTCATAGCCACATTGGTTCTGCGGATGTCCCCTAGAAATCCTACTTCAGCTTTTTCATTGCTGCGAACAAAACTGATAGCAATCACATCGCGTTCCTGTCCCTGAAAGGCATCCACCGTGTTAATCGTTATTAGCTTATGCAAGGGTTCCAGCAAATGTGAAGACTCAGCGAGCTTTAGTAAGTAATCAACTTGTGCGCGATACGGAGTAATGATACCCATCGAGATTTTCTGTTCGAGCCATTCTTCCATTCCCACTTCTTCAACTAATTTTTCAACCTGATGAATGAGCAGATTGGCTTCCTCTACATTAAACCGACTCAATGTTTCCGGGTCTTGTTGTTCCGCATACCCACAGCCGGCAGTATCAATAAATTCGATAGGCAATTGATTGGGTCGCAGCAATTCTGTTTTTACAGATGCGTGCGCGACTAATTCATCTTTATAAAAGTAGCGCGATGAAAATTTCATGATCGCTTCATGCATGCGGTATTGAACCTGCAGCATGGTAGCCATTTCCGGATGCTTGGAAATCCCTTTTTCAAAAAGAGTAAGGGCAAGACCGCTCTTCGCAGCTTCGTTTGATTTTATGGTAGGTGGCAACTGGCAATGGTCTCCGGCAAGAATAGCCCGTTGAGATTTCAACATAGGAATCCAGCAAGCGGGTTCCAGGGATTGAGCGGCTTCATCAATAAAAACGGTTTTAAATTTTCGGCCTCGTATAACCGGGTGCGATGAGCCAACCAGTGTGCTGCAGATTACATCGGCTTTTTGAAGTAAGTCGTTGATGATGTAGAACTCCAACATATCAGCGTCCGACTTTAATGCACGCGCCTCTTCTTTTAATTGTCTGCGTTGTGCTTTTTCATTATAGCCAAAATTACGTTTGAACTTGGAAGCTGCGGCCCGTGCTTGTTCCATTTGTTTGCGCAGCGCGCGTAGTTCACCGTAGTTAGAGTGATTGGCAATGCGGGCATCTAATGTTTTGCTTAAGGTTTGTTCGGTTACGCGTGCCGGATGACCAATCCGAACTACATTTAATCCTTGTGTGCTAAGTTTCTCAACCAATAAATCGATGGCCGCGTTACTGGGTGTGCATACCAAAACCTGTCCTTCAATTTTATTTGTAAGAATAATAGCCTGAACCAGCGTGGTTGTTTTACCCGTGCCTGGTGGGCCATGAATAAAAGCCACATCCTGTGTTTGTAAAATCTGGTCAACTGCTTTTATCTGACTTTCATTAAGAATTTTAATTGCCTCTTGATAGTCAACCGTGTTTTCAGATTTGAAGCCACCCGTATTGTTTTTATTTTTTATGTCCCCCAGAAAAATCTCACGCAACTCAGCAACCCGATTGTCTTCAGCTTTTATTACTGACTTCACGGCATGCTCCATCTCCTTGTAAGTCATTTCATCAAACATCACATCCAAACCCAATTGCCCATCACTAATCCAATCGGGCATATCCTCACTGTTAAGGGTGATGGTTATTGTATTATCCTGAACATAATTAATTACGGCATTTGTATGTTCTCTCTCGGGTTTGCCCGATGCATTGCAAAACAGACTAACTAATTTGCCACTTTGAAAACTATGGGGCTGATCGAGTTGATGAATGCGCTGAAGTTCAAGAATAATTCGTTCGCCTGTACCAATGTAATCGCGCATTAATCTTATTGGGTACCAGGTAACACCTTCTTTTACACGTTGCGTTAATGACCGCTGTAACACCTTTTGGCGGTATTGTTCTAAGTCGGCCTGCCGTTCCAGCTTAATAAGCTCAAGCGTTTTTTGAAGTTGTTCGCGGGGAGTCATGTTGTTTTAGTGGCGCAAAGATGCATGCGTATAGACGGATATAAAAATTTATGAAACACCATCTTTATTTTTTATCTTGACAGATATGAGTACGCAGAGTCGACTTCAAAAACTTCAAGCATTAAGAATCCAGAGAATCAATCTGGTGCGGGCTATCAAAGATACTTTTTTTATATCCTTTGGTGTGGCAGCAGCAGCGTTCGGACTAAAAGGATTTTTATTGCCCAATCAGTTTTTGGATGGGGGTGTAATGGGAATTTCGCTTTTGGTAAATGTGGTTACAGGACTAGATCTTTCTGTGTTAGTTGTTTTGATAAATCTTCCCTTTGTTGTAATCGCTTACACACAGGTTTCGAAAATATTTGCAGTAAAGACATTGGTTGCCATTGCTTTGCTGGCTGTCGCTTTGGCCGTTGTTGAATTTCCTATCATAACCTCCGATAAATTACTAATTGCGGTTTTTGGTGGCTTCTTTTTAGGCCTTGGTATCGGACTATCCATTCGGGGAGGTAGCGTGATTGATGGCACCGAAGTACTGGCTATTTATAGCAGCCGCAAAACCACATTGACCGTGGGGGATATTATTTTGATACTTAACATAGTTATTTTTTCAATAGCCGCATACATTCTTAACATTGAAACCGCTCTTTATGCTATTTTAACTTATTTGGTAGCCTCTAAGACGGTTGATTTTGTTGTTCATGGTATTGAAGAGTATACCAGTGTGCTTATTGTTTCCCAGAAGAGTGAAGAAATCAAAGAAGCAATTACAAATCGATTAGGTCGTGGAGTAACAATCTTGAAAGGTAAGAGTGGCTATGGTAAGAAGGGACACCAGGCAAAAGAGGTGGATGTCATCTTTTCAGTAATTACCAGGCTTGAATTGCAACGCCTTAAAACTGAGATTGCTAAAATTGACCCCGATGCTTTTGTGGTTGAAAATAGTGTAAATGATATAAAGGGTGGTATGATTAAGAAACGGGCACTTCAGGACTTTTAATTAAAGGCTTTCATGTATGCATCAATATATTGATTGACGCTTTTTCGCTTGTATTGCATAATGAAGCGCGGGTGAGCCAGCGGAATGATGTTTTCAAAAAAATGATGTTCTGCATTTAATTTGGATAAGAACTTATAATTCTCGCCTTCGCCCAGGCAGTAGGCCGTTTTTGTATTGATACCAAATAGTAATTGTTGAGAGATGCATGAAAGAATAAAAGGAGTTAATCGCTCTGTTAACTTCTTATCATCATAGTAATTTAAATTCTTACCTTCTTTTGTAAAGCCAAGTGGTGATACCGAACTGAAGTAAAAATTCTGATAAAATCTCGATGGACCCCCATAGGCTTTAATCATCAGGTAGATGAAATCGGCTGAGAGCTCTACTTTTTTTGATAGATCATTTTCGACTCCACAAATGGTTTGCAGTTTAATCGGATCTGTAAATGGAATCCCGGTAAGGCCGCCTCCAAATCTTCCAGGATTAATCCCGAGAATTATGCTACGTGGATTTGTATCAGCATAGTATTGTGTATAGAAACGATAACACAAGTTGAAGACTTCAGCTTCTTGATAGGGATTAAGCACGTGAACTCCGCGCGGCAAGGAAGCTGGTGTTTTCAAGTCGCTGAAGAATTTAAGTATCTTTTGTGAAAAGAGATTTGAATCCATCCCTAGAGTTCGAGAAAGGTTTTGATCTTTCGGGATTCTCCAAATAGAATCAATACGTCACCGGTGCGGAATTCAGTGCTTGGTGTAAGGATGCCCAACGTATGCTTTTTTAAACGCGTTGCCCCTAAAATATTTTTCTCTTCAAAATTGCGTTTGATAGAGACCAACTGAATTTCGAATTCATTTTGAAAATCTATATCGGTCACTTTTTTTCCTATTAATCGACCGGGTGCATTAGCTTCTACGATTCGATACTTTTCGCAAACACGATGTGAGTCAATAACGCCATCAAAACTCAATTGGTAGGCCATGCGATCAGCTGAATTTTGTTCGGGATAAACAAATTCACTCAAACCCATTGTCTCCAGCACTGTCTTTTGTAAGGTAGAAGTAACCCGACTTATTATCCGCTTGACACCAATTTGTTTTAACAGCGCTGCAAGCAGAATGATTGTGCCTTCGTTTTCACCAATAGCAATAATCACGGCTTCCGCTTCTTTTAAAGGAAGGTCCTGAATAGCTTCCCGATTGGTAGCATCCATGGTTACTGTATAAGTAATTCTGTTTTTCAACATTTCGGTGCGAGCCGGTACATTATCAATCCCAAAGACCTCATGACCCAATTCCACTAGCTTGCTGCCTAGCGAAGCTCCATAACTACCGATTCCAAACACAATAAATTTCATAGGAGAATAGAGTTAATACATTATTTCTTCAACTGGATATTGATAGGGCTGCTGCCGTACTTCGGTTACAAAGGCCATTAAAAGCGTGAGGGCGCCAACACGACCTATAAACATCGTTAAGATTAAAACAATTTTACTTGTTTCCGAAAGTTCGGAGGTAATCCCTAGCGTAAGACCTACGGTGCTAAATGCGGAAAAGACCTCAAATGCAATTTTTAAAAGACCTTGTTTACCGTCATTTACGGAAATCATAAGCACTGCTAATCCAATAATTAGCAACGAGAGCAGAACAACCGCGAAAGCTTTGTTTATGGATGGTTCCGCAATTCGCGTGCGATAAACATCCGTTTTACTTTTTCCAAAAATAATGGAGCGAAGATTCAAAAATGCCACAGCGGCCGTAGTTGTTTTTATGCCGCCACCCGTGGATGAAGGTGATGCACCTATCCACATGAGTAGCAGATAAATCATTATGGTAGGTAGTGTGAGTTTGCTTATATCAACCGTATTGAACCCGGCTGTGCGAGGTGTCACGGATCCAAAAAATGAGGTGACAAATTTACCAAACAGAGTGGGATGCTCTGCTAGAGAAGCATTTTGTTCAAAGATAAGGTAGGTACAAAACCCAAATACTAACAGGATAAATGTTGTTGTAAGCGCAATTTTCGAATTTACCTGAATGAGGCGTGTGTGGAACTCTTGTGGAGGGTTTTTAAGAAGCCTGTTAAGGATGTTAGTTGCTTTAGTTCGGATGAAAGAGAAAACATTGAAGGTAATCGGAAAACCCATTCCACCTAAAATTATTAATACTGCAATGATTAAATGGATTGGATAGTTGAATCGAATGATGGATTCATGAAGCCCATCAGGAAGGGTTGAAAATCCCGCATTGCAAAAACCTGAGACCGAATGAAAAATAGAAAAGAAAATCTGCTGCTCTTTTTGAGGAAATAGATTTTCATCGATGGAAATGAAAATTAAAAACGCTCCGATCGCTTCAAAGAAAAGAGTAACTAAAATGATTCGACCCACTATCGTGATCACATTGCTCATGCGCTTGCTACTAACCATGCTCTTCAGTGCCATCTGGTTATGAAATGAAACAGTGCCAGCCGCCAGATAGGCAAGCAAACCAGTAAACGTCATTATTCCCAGGCCACCAATTTGTATCAAAAGGAGAATGATTATTTTTCCAACGCTGGTGAAGTGTGTTGAGGTATTAACAACCGTGAGCCCAGTCACGCACACCGCACTTGCTGAGGTGAAAAAAGCATCTGTTGTACTGATGCCTGAGAATGTTGCTTTCGGCAGCATAAGAAGGAGCGCACCCCCCACAATAATAATTGCAAAGCTTACAATAAAAATGAATGCAGTGTTTTGTCGCCTGCGATAAAGGTATTTTAACAACCCGGAGGCTTCTGTGAGAAACAAAAATAATATTCCTGCATAGAAAACTAACTTTCGGAATAGTAAATCAGTCGCAGCATCTGTGTCAGTAGCGATTATTTTTCTTGCCTCGTAATGGAGGTAGTAAACCAGAATGACTAAGACAAAATTGTAGAGATGTGACTTAATATTCTTTATTTCTACCCACTCGGAGATGAAGCGAATAACAAACAGAATTTTAAAACTTAACAACACGAGCAAGAGTGCCTGGTATAATCTTGCATCGTGACTATAAAAAGAATTAAATCCGAAATCATAAATCACCAATCCAACTGCCGCCATTGTGGCAAGGGGTATCAGCGTATTACTTACTTTATAGATAATTTTTAGCGCATGGACGACAGTAAATTTGCTTTGACTTATTACCTGATCGGTGAGCTCTCGCCTCAGCAACCGGTAGAACAAAATAATTTTTTGTTTGGCCTTTTTTAGCATTTTTTAGCTAAGGAGTTTTTACCTGATTCCAATCAAGGTAAACTTGTGTGGAGGTTATCAAGCGATAATAATTTTTATTCTAAGAGTTTTACTAATTTTTTTAGCTCTTCGTGATTCCGTTCAGAGTGTATCCCGTTTGTGATGCCATCTTTTTCGCGGGTGGTTAATCGCCAACTTAGAGAAGCGCGGGTACTGTTTTGTCGAATGCTATCCATCTTTTGTAAGATGGGAAGATAACTTTCAGATTGGTACTGTAAGTCAATTCTATCGATCGGTAGCCTCAACCACGAGTGTGCCTGCCCAATAAGCATGTCGCTGCTTATGTCCTGAAAGTTTTCGAAATTATTGTACACACTGCTGATGGGTTGTGTAATATCATCCATAATTGTTTGACCACTTTTTGCTGTTATCGTGCCAAGCTTGGGAGAATCGCGAATCGAAATAAAAATCACCCCCGAGGTATTTTCCTCAACCCATTTGCGAAATGCATAAAGAAACCTAATCGCATCCGACATACCGAAGTTATCCGAAATACCAGCGTCCATAATTTGTATGGGCGGTTCGGTAGGCAACGTTGTGTTAGGTGTTATGTATGGAAATGTTGCACTCATGCGAAGTGCAGAAAGAAACCGAAGGTCTTCCGAATCTTGTTCCTTAAAGAAGCGAAGAAAATCAATGCCGCTCACCTTTATTTGATGATAGTCGGGAAAGTTCATTTCTTCCGAATTCATAAAGGAAATCGATTTGGAAGCGATATATACTTTGCGGCCATCGTTAATTACGGTAGGCGCAAGAATAACCATAGGTGTTATACCTTGACCTTCAACAGCCGAATACGAGATAATGGGTTTGTCCATTAGTCCTTCAGTAATTTGATTCAACTGATCTTCAAACGTAAAGGCACGGTCACGCTGATAGGCCTTACCTGCATATTCAAATTTTGTAAATCCCACAAACAAATCGTTGGCGAGTAAACTGAAGATAAGCGGATTTAAATTGTCACTTGAAATTTTTTGCCGATGAATGTTGGAGTAAGGTTTAATATCTTCACCCAATTTCTTTCTCAATGTCAATTCACGAAAGTAGCTGGCGCCAATCAAACCACCCGAAGCACCCGTTATCAACACGCTGTTTTCCATCAGTTTGCCGTTGGTTAAACTGTCGGCATGTTGCAACGCATTCAGTGTCCATAACGAAGCGCGCTTGCCGCCTCCGCTCGCACATAGGAAAACCATTTTCGGTTTTGTGTCGCCAAATTTATTGCGCCAGTTTCTAAGTTGTGTTAGAACAACCTGGCGGTCGGCCTCCATTACGGTTCTATCCAGTTGGTTTTGCAGTGTTGCAACGGAGTATTCAACGGGAGGTCTGTTATAATCCAACCCAAAAGCTTCGTATTTTTTTGAGAAAAAATCTTCACCCACGAGATGATTCACAAAAAGAAAAATGGTTAAGCCGGCTGTTGCCGACCAACCACCAAACCAATAAGAGAAAGCACCTGAAAGCATTACGAAAATGGTGAGAAAAACCATGAAGCTGCAGGCGGCAGGAATTTGAAACGCTGGATAATCCTTGAAAATACCCAACACCAGAACCATAAAGAAAATAAATAATTCAATTATTACCAGGTTAAAGTGATTTTGGTCAAATACCTGCAGCACCGTGGCTTTATCGTAGAACACGTTTTCTTCAACCGGCTTTGGTCGAAGCACTCCATTTAAATAGAAGTCAACCCGCACTTGTTTCTTGCGAACGATGTCAAGTTTTTTCATCGCACTGGCACGGGTCACTTTCACATTTTGTTTAATCTTTTCATCGATGCGGCAAACAACATATTTAAAAATATCTTTGTTTGTAAACTTAAAGTAGAGTGAAAATATCAATGTCATCACAATGTATCCGACAAACAATCCAGCTAGGTTGAAAGTGAGGACTCTACTAGAACTGTATTCGTTAGTGATTTGAAAAGCTATTATTTGATATACATAGGTGACTAGAAAGATTACCGGTATAATGCTATTGTTAATCGTGAATTTTTTGAAGGGATTGCTGAGCGTGCCTACGAAGGAAAACCGATGACCGTCTGTAATGTAGCTGGTAATATGAAAAGCCATAGTGAAGCCAGCCGTCAGCAACCCCATCATAAAGAAACTTGTGAAATTTACTTTGTTGAGGTATTCGGGGTCGAGAAATAGATAAGGGATGCCCAGGTACTTACCAAAGTTCCCAGTGATCATAGCAAATAAAACAATCCAACAAAGGATTAGAACGTGATTGCGCCTGAAGTTATTGAGTAATAACTGAATGGGAAATGAATAGAATACTTTGGGTAGAAAGAAGTAGAGTTTTCTCATGCACTTAATTGTTCAAGTTATGAAATTTAGATCATCTCCAAAAACTAGGTAAGTGTGCCTCAAAATTCGTAACTCGTAACCTGTAATTTAATTCCAGATTTGGATAAGACATTTTCCATTTATAGATCATCGGCTGGTTCAGGAAAAACCCGAACCTTAGCAAAGGAGTATTTGAAATTGGCACTGCGATCGCGGGCTGATTACTTCAAACACATTTTGGCCGTAACCTTTACCAACAAGTCAACGCAGGAAATGAAGGATCGCATCCTGGCATACCTGGATGGCTTTGCCAATGGCCGCGATAATGATCTATCGGAAGAATTACGGAAAGAGCTTGAATTGGATGCATCCACCTTTCAATTGTATGCGCAGGAAGCACAAGCCGAGATACTTCATAAATACTCGCAGTTTTCTATTAGTACGATTGATGCCTTTTTTCAAAAAGTGATTCGTTCATTTACACGTGAAGCAGGTCTAGCGGGCGACTATCGCTTGGAGGTTGAGCAGCAGCCTGTGATGGAAGAAGTGATCGATAATTTGATCGATGAGTTGGGTACCAATGAACAGCTAACCAAATGGGTTGTTGATTTTGCCAACGAAAATCTTGTAAATGAACGGGCATGGGATGTTCGCAGTAGCCTGATAAGGTTTTCAGAAGAAATTTTCAAAGAAGAATATCGGGAGATTGAAGTTGAAGTTGAGAAGATAACATCAGTTGATAATTTTTTTCCGGATTTATTGACTAAGCTTAGAAAGCGAAGGTTTGAGTTTGTAAAAACGGTAGTAGCTAAAGCGAAGGAAGCGACTGAAATTATCCAACAAAATGGATTGACCAACGATGATTTTAAATATGGCGGGGGCGGAGTTTACGGCTGGTTTCAGAAAATTGCAAGAATAACTTCTGTTAGTGATTTCAACGAAAAGGAATTAGGTAAACGACCGCTTGGTGATTATCAGATTAGTAAAAATTTTCCAAGTAAGGATACAGCCCACGCAGGGTTGATGATGAAACTAGCGGAGGAAAGACTAATTCCAATTCTGCTTGACTTGCTTGAGTATCGAGAGAAAAACTACAAGGCCGCTATTTCGGCCGATGTTGCATTGAATAACTTTTACTCGTTCGGATTGATCATCGACATCTCGCGAAAGTTAAAAGAATACAAAGAAGAAAACGGCATTATGCTGCTGGCGGATGCGCCTCGCTTTTTAAATGGTGTGATTCAGGATAGCGACACGCCTTTTATCTATGAGAAGGTAGGCTCGTTTTATAAAAATTACCTAATCGATGAATTTCAGGATACTTCGGGGTTGCAGTGGAAAAATTTTCTTCCCTTACTCACTAATGGGTTGGATCAGGGCTTCCCAAGCATGATAGTGGGCGATGTAAAGCAAGCGGTGTATCGCTGGCGCGGAGGCGATCTTAATTTGCTGCAGCAACAGGTTGAAATGGAAGTTGGTGCGCATCGCATAAACAGCAAAGAACTGAATCACAATTATAGAAGCGCGGAGGCGGTTGTGTCTTTTAACAATCAATTATTTAAATCGCTCGCAAACCTTGTGGCGGCTGAAACCGGAAAAACAATTTCAACAGATGCTTATCACGATGTAGAACAACAATTGCATAAGAAGGAAACTGGGTTTGTGTCAATTGAAGTGATCAATGACGAGGATGATCTTAAATGGCGGGACGTGGCCTTGCAGAAAGTACCCGGTTATCTGGAAAGGCTGCAGGGGTTAGGTGTTGCGTTAAAAGATATTGCCATTCTGGTTAGGAAAAATAAAGAAGGCCAGCAGATTGTAAAGTATTTGCTCGATTATAAAAAATCAGATCACGCAAAAAAAACGAATTGTCACTATGAAGTTGTCTCCAACGAATCGCTTCGGTTGGATGGTGCCAGTTCAGTGAATTTGCTCGTTAGTGCGTTGCGTTATTTATTAAATCCGGAAGATGCGATTGCCCGCGCTCAGTTAGGGTATGAATACGCGCGACTGCATGAAGCAGAACGACCCCTTACTGAAGTTTTTGCAGTAAGTAATCAGGTTGACTTTGAAAACAATTTGCCGGAAGGTTTTTCAAAGCGAAAGCCCACACTTAAAAAAATGCCACTCTATGAGTTAACCGAATCGTTGATCGAGTTATTCTCATTAGGAAAAGTAATTGGTGAACTTGCCTACTTGCAATCTTTTCAGGATTTAGTTCTCGATTTTACAAATCGGGAGCGCAATGATATTGGTGTGTTTCTGGAATGGTGGGATGATATTAAAGGTAAAAAATCTATTCAGGTTTCGGGTGAAGTAGATGCCGTGCAGATTCTTACGGTACACAAATCAAAAGGCCTACAGTTTAAATATGTAATCATTCCCTTTTGTGCGTGGGAGTTGGATCATGGTTTCGGTCGTAATCCAAACCTTTGGGTGAAAGCAGAGGAAGCTCCGTTTGACCAAGCAGGTTACTTGCCTGTTAAGTATTCAAGTACCTTAGATGAAACGTTGTTCGCTGACTATTATCAGGAGGAACGCAGTCGCAGTTACTTAGATAATCTCAATTTGTTATATGTAGCGCTTACCCGTGCCGAGCATGGCTTGATTGTGATGGCGCCCGATGCCGGAAAGAAAAATGTAGGTCGTTTGCTGATTGATGGCTTGCAGCAATCTATTGAACTACAATCGGGTTGGGATAGGGCAACACAAACATGGAACAGAGGTGAATGGTCAGCGGCCATAGATAAAAAACCAAGACTCTTGTCTGCTCCCATTGAATTAATAACCTATGCTTCGACAAGCTGGCGCGAGCAATTGGTAATTCGCCAAACCTCAAAAGGATATTTTCAGAAAACAGAAAGCGAAACATTTCAAAAAGTTCGGTACGGAATTCACATTCATACCATTCTTAGCAGAGTGAAGTATAAAGATGAGTGGCAGCAGGTGCTTGAAAGATTGGTGGACGAAGGCTTAATTTCAATAGAAGAGAAGCCACGGGTATTTGAGTTGGTTGAAGAGTTGCTGATAAATCCTTTGATCGCCTCATGGTTTTCAGGACCGTGGAACGTGCGCACCGAAGTACCATTAATTTTGCCAGGTGGTGGCGACAATCGAATTGATCGGTTATTGACTTACGAAAAGAAAGCAGTGGTCATCGACTTTAAAACCGGAGAACCAACCAAAGCCGATCAACATCAGGTGTTGGAATACATAAACATCTTGCATCAAATGCAATTCACTGAAGTGGAAGGATATTTACTTTACACGAAAACAGGTGATGTGGTTTCGGTGCCACCGGGAAAGACAAGCCGAAGTAAAAAGAAAGACGATAAACAATTTGGGTTAGGATTTTAGTATGGAATCATTTCTACGAGAGTTAGCGGTAAAACTGAATAAAGAGAATCCTACGTGGGATGACGTGACGCTCGTTTTTCCAAACCGAAGGGCGGCCTTGTATTTCCGCAAGCACTTGAGTGAGATTATCACACAACCACTTTTTGCACCAACCCTTATCACCATTGAAGATTTTATTTCGGAGATGGCAACAGCGCGCGTGCCTGATAAATTGGAATCGGTGCATCGCCTGCATGTAAGCTATCAGCAGATCATCAATGTGGCAGGTGCGCGTAGTGAGCCGTTCGATCAATTTTATTTTTGGGGTGACATGTTGCTGCGCGACTTTGATGAGATTGATAAATACCTGGTGAATGCCGAGCAACTCTTTAAAGACTTACGAAATCAAAAAGAGCTCGATTCAAGTTTTGATTACCTCACCGATGAGCAACGCGAGTTTCTTACCGAGTTTTGGAGCAGCTTTGATGAAACGCTGAACGAAAACAAAAAAAAGTTTATTGAAGTTTGGGTAAAACTGTTTGAACTCTATAAAACCTTTCGTGCACAATTGGAGGGCGAAGGCCTTGCCTATGAAGGCATGTTGCATAAAAGTGTAGCCGAAGGAATTAAAACAGAGACGCTAAAACGAAATCCGACCGAATTAAAGTTTGTTGGCTTTAATGCGTTAACCAAAGCCGAAGAAAAAATCATAGAGCACTTTGTTAGCCTCGGCAGCAAAGTATATTGGGATGGGGATGATTATTATGTAAACAACGATCGCCAGGAAGCGGGGCGATTCATTCGGGAATATCAACAACATCCTATTTTAAGAGATACTTTGAGTGCTGGCTTTCCTTCTAATTTCAGAAAACAAAAGTCTGTTAAATTATTTAGCTCACCACAACCTGTGGGGCAAACTAAGT
>Ga0335394_10002259_pt1 | contig 21667 bp, 12 predicted proteins | sample MAT03_FD_205741 | JGI IMG/M metagenome (GOLD analysis project Ga0335394, IMG submission 205741) | Freshwater microbial communities from Lake Fryxell liftoff mats and glacier meltwater in Antarctica - MAT-03 (spades assembly) (version 2) ...
ACGAGGAGGAGTTCGCGGAGGCGTTCAAGGCCGCCGGGCTCACCTACGAGCATCGCCTGATCGACGACATGGTCGCCTCCGTGATGAAGTGGGAAGGCGGCTTTTTGTGGGCCTGCAAAAACTACGATGGCGACGTGCAGTCGGACTCGATCGCGCAGGGCTTCGGCTCACTCGGCCTGATGACCAGCGTGCTGCTCACGCCTGACGGCCAGACCGTCGAGGCCGAGGCGGCGCACGGCACGGTCACGCGCCACTATCGCGAGCACCAGAAGGGACGCCCGACGTCGACCAACCCGATCGCGTCGATCTACGCCTGGACCCAGGGCCTCAAGTACCGCGGCAGCTTCGACCACACGCCCGACGTCGTGCGCTTCGCCGACACGCTCGAGAAGGTGTGCGTCGCGACGGTCGAGAGCGGCCGCATGACGAAGGACCTGGCGATCCTCATCCGCGCCGACCACCCGTACCTCACGACCGAGGGTTTCCTCGACGCCCTCGACGCTGGCCTCAAGGCCGAGATGGCGACCTGGGCCCAGTGACCCGCTGAGCTCGTGAGCGACGACGCAACGCACCCGAGCTCCTGTTGGGCTTCGTCCCAGAGACGGAAAAGCGTCTCGTAAAAGCGTGCAGCAACCGCGGCTTCGAGCGTGATGTGCTCGGCCTCGCTCATCCGCTTGAGCAAGGCAACGATGTCTCCCTGATCGTGGATGCGCCCCGCGGCGAGCTTGAGCTCGATGAGGCCAGTAAGCCCAATCACACCCGCATCATCGCGCGCGCGGGCACGGATACCGCTTCAGATGACGTCGACCCCCATATAGCGGCGCAGCACCTCGGGCACGACGATGCGCTCGTCGGCGGTCTGATAGACCTCGAGGATCGCCATCACCGTGCGCCCGATAGCGAGCCCGCTGCCGTTCAGCGTGTGCACGAAGCGCGGCTTGGCGCCGGGCTCGGGGCGATAGCGGATGTCCGCGCGGCGGGCCTGGAAGTCGAGGAAGTTCGAGCACGAGCTGATCTCGCGCCAGCGCTTCTGGACCGGCAGCCATACCTCGAGGTCGTAGCACTTCGAGGCCCCGAATCCGAGGTCGCCGCCACACAGCTCCATCACGCGATAGGCCAGGCCCAACGCCTGCAACATCGCCTCGGCATGCGACACGAGTTCGTCGTGGATGCGTGCCGAGTCTTCGGGCGCCGTGAGATGCACCAGCTCGACCTTCTGGAACTGATGCACCCGCGTGAGGCCTCGACCCTCGCGCCCCGCCGAGCCGGCCTCGCGCCGGAAGCACGGCGAGAAGCCGCAGAGCTTCTTCGGCAGGTCGCCCGCTTCGAGCATCTGCTCGCGGAAGATGTTCGTGATCGACACCTCCGCCGTGGGGATGAGGAACAGGTCGTCGGGGAGGATGCGATAGGCGTCCTCCTCGAACTTCGGCAGCTGGTTTGTACCGACCATGCACTCGCGCCGCACGATGAACGGGGTCAGCACCTCTTCGTAGCCGTGCTTGTCGCTGTGCGAATCGAGGAAGAACGCTTGCAGCGCCCGCTCGAGCCGCGCGCCGAGCCCACGATAGAGCGCGAAGCCATGCCCCGAGAGGCGCGCCGCCGCCTCGAAGTCGAGGATGTTGCGCTTCTCGCCGAGCGCGTCGTGCTCGAGCGCCGCGAATGCGTGCTCGACCGGCGTGCCCCAGCGACGCACCTCGATGTTGTCGGCCTCGCCTTCCCCGTCTGGCACGCTCGCTTGAGGCAGGTTCGGGATGCGCATGAGGTAGCTCTCGATCTCCTGCTCGACGACCTTGCGGCGGTCGACGAGCGCGCCCGAGAACTCCTTGAGCGTGCGATTCCAGGCCTGATAGGCGCCCTTGTCGAACGCCGTCGGCGCCGGTGCGGCGGGCATGAAGCTGGCCGCGAACTGGACCGCCCGAGAGACCGCTTCCACCCGGTATTCGGGCGTCGCGGACGGTTGGAACGACTGGCTCACGAAGTTCAGCGTCGCGCTGGCGGCCTCGCTGGTCGAGATCGCCGCCTTGAGCTCCTTGTCGAGCGCCACCAGCGGCTCGAACGAGTGGCTCTGGTCACGCTTCTTCAGCCGCCGCGTCGCCTCATCGAGGTTGTCGAGAATCCACCTGCGGTCGTGCATCGCTCACTCCTTCACCGGCGGGACGTCGACCCCAGCGGCGGCCGCGACCTCTCCGCCCTCGACTGGCGCGCCCGCCTCGCCTTCGCGCCGCGTGCGGCCACGGCCACCACGGCGGCCACGACCACGACGACGCTTCTTGTCCGGATCGTCGCCGTCAGCCTCGTCGCCTTCGAGCTCTTCGCCGTCGACCTCGGGTCCGTCGCTCGCCTCGACCCCCGCTGCCGCTGCCGCCGCCGCCTCGGCGGCCTTCGCCTCGGCCGCGCGCGCCTCGGCCTTCGCTTCGAGCTTCGCCTCGAGCGCCGCCGCGCGTGCCGCTGCCGCCGCCGCGCGTGCCTCCTTGGCAACGACCGCCGGCGTCGCTTCCGCGGCCGCCTCACCCTTTGCGGACTCCGCCTTCGCGGCTTCGGCCTTGGCCTCGGCGCGCGCATGCTTGCCCGTCTCGGCCTTCGATACCTCGGCCTTCAGCGCTTCAGGCTTGGCAGCCTCCGCCTTCACCGCTTCGACCTTCCCGGCCTCGACCTTCGGAACCTCGACCTTCACGGCCTCCGCCTTCACCGCTTCGACCTTCGGAGCCTCGACCTTTGGAGCCTCGACCTCCACGGCCTCGACCTTCGGCACTTCGACCTTCACGGCCTCGACCTTCGGCACTTCGACCTTCGGCACTTCGACCTTCACGGCCTCGACCCTCGGCACTTCGACCTTCACGGCCTCGACCTTCGGCGCTTCGACCTTTGCAGCCTCCACCTCCGGCACGCTCGGGATCGCCGGCGCGGCCGCTTCGGGGCTCGGGATCGTGAGCTGCTGCGCGTCGACCTTCGGGATCGGCGGCAGCTCGGTCACGGTCGCCGTCGCACGCGGCACCACCTTCGGCGTGCCACCCCGCAGATCGATCGCCCCGAACTTCGGCAGCTTCGGCGTCGGCACCGGCACGACCGGCGTCACCAGATCGGCAACGCTTGGCGCGCCACCTTCGGTCGCGACGCTCACCGGAAGCACCGGCGCCGTCAACGGTCCGAGCGGCTGGGCCGCCGTCGGCAACGAGATGATCTGCGCGCGCACGAACTCGCCCGAGTCGCTGTCGTCGTACTGACCCTCACGCCCACGCCGCGGCTCGCCCTGTCGCCCTTCGCCATAAGCCCCCGCCGGTCGCCCATCGCGCCGCGGCTGCCCGCCATTGCCATTGGCCGGCCCACCTTCACGCGGCGGCCGGTCCTGACGCTCGGGGCGCTCCGCTCGCTCCGGCCGCTCGGGCCGCTGCTGCGAGCCCGCCTCGGCGGTGCCACCCATCTCGCCGTCCTCGCCACCCTTGCCGCGACGGCGACGACGACGCTTCTTCTTGGCATCCGAATCCCCTCCGGCAAGCGCGCCCCCTCCATCGAGGAGCTCGCTGTCGTCCCGTTCGGTCCGCTCACCCGCCGGCCGCTCACCCGCCGGCCGCTCGCCAACAGGCCGCTCGCCCGCGGCGCGCTCAGGCCGCTCAGGCCGCTCGGACCGCTCAGGGCGCTCGGCCCGGTCACCCCGCTCGGGACGGTCCTTCTTGTCCGATCCACGATCCTTGCGCTCGCCCCGCTCGGGACGCTCACCGCGCTCCGGTCGCGCGCCCCGCTCAGGCCTGGCACTGCGCTCGGGCCGATCGGCCGCAGGCTTGTCAGCGGCCTTCTCGGCGCCGCCAGCGGTCTCGAGCTCGCTCTCGGCAGGGCGTTCCTTCTTGCGCTTGCCATCGCGTGCCTCGCGCTCGTCGCGATCACGACGGCGACGACGCTCGTCGCGATCACCTCGGTCCGGCCGATCGCCGCGCTCCGCCCGGTCCGTTCGCTCGGCGCGCGCGCCGCCGGCATCGCCAGCTTCGCCACCTTCGCCCTCGTCACCCGCGAGCTTCAGCGGCGGCAGCCCACCACCGAACCACGCCCTCATGCGGCCCCAGATCGACAGCCCGCGCCAACGCGAGTCGTCCAGCGCGCGGATCCGCTCCGCCTCCGCCAGCAACAGCTCCTTTTGCGCCTTCAGCTCGGCCTCGCGCCGCAGCGACTCATCGGCGTCCTTCTGGGCCCGATCGAGCTCCTTGGCGCGCGCCATGTCGGCTTCGAGCTGCTTGTTCTGCGCATCGAGCTCGGCCCGTGCACCCGCGAATACGCTGACCTCCGCCTCTTCGCTGAAGGCCTGCTCGATCGTGACCTCTTCGCCGTCTTCGAGCTCTTTGCGCTCGACCTCGCTGCGCACGAGATCGATCTGCTGGAGCACGCGCTTGGGCCGCCGCGCCTGCGTCGTCGCCCGCGAGATCAGCTCGAAGAACGACTGCATCGGCGGGCACGCTGACTCTGCCCGTACATCGATCGACGTGCCGGTCTGCTTCTCGAGATCGAGCAGCTCGCGCCGCTTCCGATTCAGGAGGTAGTTCGCGATCTCGACCGGCATCTTCGCCTCGAGATGCTGATGGTTGCCCCTCAGCAACGTCTCCTTCATGCGCCTCAGGAGGTACAGCGCCGACGACTCGACCGAGCGGATCTGCCCCGTGCCACCGCACGACGGGCAGGCCGTGAACGAGCCGCGCATCACCGAGCCCTGCAGGCGCTGACGGCTGATCTCCATCAGCCCGAGTTCGCTTATCTTGGTGAACTTGACCTTCGCCTTGTCGGCCTTGAACGAGTCGCGGACCATGTCCTCGACCCGGCGGATGTTGTCGCGCTCGCGCATGTCGATGAAGTCGACGACGATCAAGCCGCCGCGGTCGCGGATCTTGAGCTGGCGCGCAATCTCGGCGGCCGCCTCGAGGTTCGTCTTGGTCGCGGTGTCCTCGATATCGTCGGTGCGCACGCGCCCCGAGTTGACGTCGATCGCAACCAGCGCCTCGGTCTGGTCGATGACGATCGAGCCGCCCGAGGGCAGGTCGATGCGGCGCGCGAAGATGTCGTCGATCTGGTCTTCGATCTGGAAGCGCGAGAACAGCGGACGCGGGTCCTCGTAGAACTTGGTGCGCGCGACGAACTCGGGTGCGACGACGATGCAGAAGTTGCGCACTTCTTCGTAGGTCTCGCGGTCGTCAATCAGGATCTCATCGACCGACGAGCTGACGTAATCGCGGATCGAGCGCAGCGGCAGCGAACGCTCCTGATGCACGAGACCCGGGCCGCGCTGCTGCCGGAAGCGCTCGTGCGCCTTGGCCATCAGCTGCTCGACGTACTTCTTGTTGTCCTTGATCGTGCCCGAGTCCTGGTCGGCGGCCGCCGTACGCATGATGATGCCGTGGCCTTCGGCGACCTCGAGCTGGCTCATCTCCTTCTTCAGGCGCTTCCGGTCCTCGTCCGACACGCGGCGCGAGATGCCGGCCTTGTCGGAGTTGGCCTCGATCGCCAGCGAACGCCCGGCGACCGAGATCGCGGTCGTGAGGCCGGCGCCCTTCTGGCCGATCTCGTCCTTGACGACCTGCACCATGATCTCCTGACCCTGGTGCAGCACGTCCTGGATCGGCAGCCGCTGGTTCGCCTTACCCTTTGGGTAGAGCTCGGGGATGATTTCGCCCAACGGCAGGAAGCCCTGCTTATCGGCCCCGTAGTCGACGAAGGCGGCCTGCAAGGAGGCGTTCACGCGGTGAACGATGCCCTTGTAGATGTTGCCCTTGTTGTTGTCCGCGCGACTCGTGACGATCTCGAAATTCGAGAGGCGTCCTGACTCGACGAGGGCGACGCGGGTCTCCTCGTGAGCGACGTTGATCAGCAGTTTCTCGGCCATGTCTCTGGTCTCCTTGGAGACCTCGGACGCTCGACCTGGCTTTCTCGCGTGCGTGTGCGGTTCAGGCACCCGCGCGCGTGAGCACGTGACCGCGTGTGCCGGTTGGCACGCAGCGATCATGATCGGCAGAACCGTCGGCGGGACGCACGCACGCCTCGACCGCAAAGCGGACGGGGGCGAGACTGCACGTTGCCGGGGGCAAGACGTCCGGTGTCTCTATAATGGCCCTGGCCTCCCCATCCGAATCCGAGCGTGCATCGCCCGGTCCGGTATCGTCGTCGCTGCCGCTGTCGTCGGCGTCGTCGCTGTCGGGGGTGGTTTCGGGGCCGTCGTTCAACTCGGCGCCATCGAGCGTCTCGATGTCACCATCAACCTGGGTGTCGTGGACGGCGTCGCCGTCCAGCGCATCAGCACCATTCACATCAGCTTGCGGCAGGAGGTCGGGCGGGTCGCCCGCGCCTCCGTCGGCGACGTAGCGGCAGGGCGAGCCTGCCGTACCCGTCGGGCACGCAACATCGTCACCGCAGCCGACTGCCAGGCAGCCGAAGGCGATTCCGCCACCCGCAAGAACGACCCTTGTGAGCCATGCACCCATTCCGCGAAGGCCGCTTGGCGGCTGTCTGCGAGGGGGTACAGGGGCATCCACAGAGGGTTGCATTCGAGGGCGTCGCGACGAGGACAACGTGCTGAATCTCTGGGGTCGTGAGTCGCGCCGTGGGCGCCATGCTCGCGATCCCCGCCGGGTCCGAGCCCTCGGCGCTGCGGGTTGCAGTGCGGGACTCGATGACCCCGATGTGTTCGGGGTCGGGCGGACCTTCCGCTCGACAATCAGCTACATAGCCGTCGCTGGCTGGGCTGTCAACCGACGCTTCGTGCCGCGGGGTCGCAGCATCGGGACGGCACACCGGTAGTCGTCGCGCGCCCGACGGGTCGACTTGTGTTCGGATGAGGTGGATGGGGTTGCGCTAGATGACCCAGGCGGGGTAGACCGATCCCCTGCTCACAAGACCTCACCTTCACGACGGAGGACCGACCTTGTCACGTCGCTCACGCTCATTCGGACCCGGTAGCATCGCTCTCCTCGCGTTCGCCTCGCCCCTCTCGCCCCTCTCGCCCCTCTCGCCCCTCTCGCCCCTCTCGCCCCTCTCGCTCCTCTCGCTCCTCTCGCTCCTCTCGCTCGCGGGCTGCCCGGCCGACACAGCCGTCGATGATGCCTGCGCCGCCGCGACCTGCTCGGAGGATGGCACGTGCTCAGCCGATGACGCCGGAAACCCGGTGTGCACCTGCGATGACGGCTTCACCGGCGACGGCACGACGTGCACCGCGGACAACCCCGACGACCCGTGCGCTGGCGACACCGACTGCGCCGTCGACGCGACCTGTATCCCGACGGAGGAAGGTTACACCTGCGAGTGCAACCCGGGCCTCGTCGGCGACGGTACGAGCTGCACCGCCCCGAACCCGAGCTGCGGAGACCTCACCTTCGAAGGTGAGTGCAACGGCGCGACGCTGCGCTACTGCGGTGACGAGGGCCCGGTCGAGGTCGACTGCAGCGCCGGCCAGGACGCGAACGGCCAGCCGCTCGCGTGTCACCTCGTGTCGTCCGACTACGGCTACGACTGCATCGAGGCGTCGTTCACCGGCGGCTGCGGCGACATCAGCGCCGAGGGCTCGTGCGCCGACGCCGTGCTCAGCTACTGCGAGTCGCAGGAGTCCGGCAACGTCGTCACCGTCGCATGCGCCGACGACGGGCTCGTGTGCGTGGTCACCGAGGGCACCGCCGACTGCGTGCCCGCCGGGGCGAGCGGCTGCGGCAACGTCACCGCGTCCGGCACGTGCGACGGCGCGACCGCGGTCTACTGCCAGGACTACGCGGTCGTGAGCCAGGATTGCGGGGCGACCGGCGAGGTGTGCGGGCGCTCGGACGCCGACTTCCGCTGCGTCGCGCCCTCGGTCGCGAGCGGCTCCTCGACCGTCACCGGCTCGTTCATCTTCGAGAAGAAGACCCTGAGCGAGGGCGGCCTCGGCGCCGTCACCACGAAGCCCGTGCGCGGGGCCCTCGTCACGGTGCGCCTCGCGTCCGACGACAGCAAGATCGCCCAGGATTACACCGGCCTCGACGGCTCGTTCACCATCTCGTTCGAGGCGTTCGGTGACGTCTACGTGCTCGTCACTGCCGAGGGTAAGCCGGGCGTCCACAACCAGTCGGTGCGCGACTGCCCGATGGAGGACTGCGGCGGGATCGGAAATATCTACGGCGCGGCGAGCGCGCCCTTCACGCCGGCCGCGGCGAGCGACATCGGCGAGACGAAGATAACGGTCGCGAGAGGCGTCGCGGGCGCGTTCAACATCTTCGACCTCTATTCGAACGGCGCGGACTTCGCGAAGGCGAACTTCGGCCGTTATCCGCCGGCCCTGAACGTGCAGTGGAAGGCAGGCTCCAACACGCCGGGCGGGACGTCGTACTTCTCGGGCTCAGAAGCGACCATCTCGATCCTCGGCACGCCCGACGACACCGACGAGTTCGACGACCCGGTGCTGCTCCACGAGTACGGGCACTACCTCGAGTTCTACTTGAGCCACTCCGACAGCCCCGGCGGGAGCCACGACGGCAGCCCCACCGACCCGCGCCTGGCGTGGGGCGAGGGCTACGGGACCTACGTCGGGTGCGCCATCGCGGGCGGGCCGATCTACATCGACACGAGCGCGGCTGGCGCCACGGTGACCGACATCCGCATCGCGGGCAACGACTTCCTCGCCAGCCTGGACGAACCGAAGGGGATGCGGCAGCTCGTGAGCGAGTTCCTGATCTCGCAGATCCTCTGGACCATCTCGACCGGCCCCAATGGCGAAGGCGGCAAGGGCGACGGGCCGACGTTCGACGTGCTCGCGAACTACTTCACGGCGCTCGCGTCACCGAACCAGGGTCGTGGTGTCGAGGGCGTCGAGCTGGTCGACTTCCTCGACGGTTGGTTCTGCAAGGGCCATGGCGACAAGCCTTTCATCGAGTCCATCGTCACCGGCACTGCCAAATTCCCCTATGATTACGACGGCCCCGCGAGCTGCAACTAGGAGCAATGAGATGAAGACCCCCATGCACGCCCTGCTCGTCGCGCTCGCCTTCGGCGCGTGCAGCCATCCCGAGGTCGCGCCCGCGCCGACGCCGACCGAGCTCCTCGTGGCGGAGACGCCGATCATCGCCCAGCCCGCGGAGAAGACGTACGCGCCGTTCCTGCTGCGCCTCACCTCGTCCGCGCGCGTCGGCAAGGCCGAGGTCGTGTTGACCATCGACCCGCAGGCGAACGTGCCGAACGCGCACGCGCGCATCCTGCTGCCGCCCGGGGTCGAGTTCGTGAGCGGCGCGACCGAGGCTGACCTCGGCGCGCAGGTGAAGGGGCAGACGTCGAAGCTCGCGGTGCGCGTTGTGATCCCAGATGGCGCTGAACTCATGTTGGCAGGCGGCGTCGAGGTCGAGGCCGGCACCGGTCGCAAGCTCGCGCGCTCGATAACGCTGAGGGTCGGCAACGCCTCGAAGAAGGATGACGCCACCATCATCAAGCTGCCCGAGGGCGGCGCGGTGCACGTCCAGTAGTTGAGATGAGGCCCGCCGCAAAAACAGACACATCAGTTTTCGGGCCTCTGAGGCACCCAGGGTTCTTTGGCGAAGCGATCGGGTAGTTTCGCGGCAGGTGTTGCAATCACCGCGGCACGCGGACGCGGCCGATCTGCCCAGGTCGGGCAGTCGCAGGCAGTCGACGCCACCTTGCTTCGCCAGTGGCGCCATGCCAGGTTGCGCGCCGTGAACGCGCGCCTTCGGCCCTGGCATGTCCTCATCCTCGCGGTCGCGTTGTTTGGGATCCTGCGCGTGCTGCTGCCGGCGCTCGGCACGTTGCCGCGCATGCTCACGGCCGAAGAGGCTGACACGCTCCTTGGCGCGCAGCTCCTGTGCCAGAGCGTCGCCGTGCCGCCAGGGGCTTCAGTCGAGGCTTCGCCATCCTTGCCGGCGGCTTCAGCCGAGGCTTCGCCGCCTCTCGAGGAGCGCCTCAAAGCCGGCTTCGAGACGACCGCGACCCAGCCGCGTTTGGCCGGATTGGGGCCGGACAAGACGGCCCAGCGCGCGGCGATCGAGGCGCCCGTGCCGCGTTGGCTCGGCGCCCTTGGCATCGGCGTGCTGCCGACTCCCGATTCGGCGACCAACCTCGAGCGGGCGAGCAGCGCATCGGCGCTCGCGGTCGCGGTGGCACTCGCGTTGCTCGTTTGGGGGCTGCGCCGCCACGGCTTGCTGGTCGCGGGCATGGCGGTGGCGCTCTTGCTGGCGACCCCCGGGGTCGTCGATGCGGCCTTGTCGGCCGGCCACGGGGCAAGCGCCGTGCTGGTCAGTGTGCTGTTCCTGGTCACGCTGGACCGTGTGCTCGAGCAGCGCGCCGGCTTCCTGGGTCAACTGGCGCTCGGCGCGGTGATGGGCCTGGCACTCGGCATCCACCCGATGGCGTTGATCCTCTATGTGGTGGTCCTGGTCGCGTGGGCGGTCCGACAGGCGGCACCGCTCGAGCCTCCGCCTGCGGCTGCCGCAGCGACTCCCGGGGTCTTGCGCCTGCCCTCGGTGCCGTTCCTGTTGCTGCTGTTGCCGGTCATTGCACTGGTGGTGCTGGTGGCGCTGTGGCCGGCGCTCTGGAGTGAGACCGGCAAGCGCCTCGGGGCCTGGCTGCTCGACGCGGGCTCGACTAAGAGCCCGCCACACGAGGTGCTCGGGCTGGTCTACGATCAGGCGTCGGGCCGAACCGCGCAGGCCTTCACGGCCCTCCTTCAATGGGTCGCCTGGACGCCGTTGCCGGTGCTAGGCCTCTGGCTCGTGGGGCTCGCGCGTGCGCTGCGCCTCGGGCGCGACGGGGCATGGGCGCCGATCGTGCTGCTTGGCGCCTGGCTGGTCGTCGGTGCGCTGGACGGTGGGCTCTTTGGGGGGCGCAACTCGCTGCTCGGGCTCATGTGGGTCCCAACGGCCATCACCGCGGCGCAGGGTGTCGCGGCGACGATCGCGTTCCTGGAAGCACGCCTTGCGCGTGCCCGCAGCGGGCCGGCCGCTCGTCCGCTCGCACCGGTCGCCTGGCTCGCGGGCCTGTCGCCAGTCGTTCGCACGGGCCTCGTGGTCGCACTCCTGCTGCTCGCTCCGGTTCTGCAGAGCGTACGCGGTACGACCTTCGGGATGGCGCGCGCAAGCGGGGCCGAGCTGCGCGCCCCGCTGCCGCTGGGGCTCCTGAAGCACCTCGCGGCGACCCGGCCGTGGTCGGTGCTGGCGCTGGAGCCCCAGCCCGAGCAGCGGGTGCCCGGGCTCGACGCCGCGCTGGACGGGCTGTCGCTCGAACTGCGGGCGGGCTCACGAAACGACGCCGACCTGCTGTTGCTCACGAGCAGCAGCTCCGCGCCAGGCGACCCCGGCCCGACGTTCGCGCATGAGGTCGCGCGCGACCCCCGTCCCGGCCTCATCGTGAGCCTCTGGGAGCGGACCGCCCCGGGTCCTCTGGACAAGCGGCCCGCTCTCCCCCACAACTGATGCGGTCTGGATTTCCTCCGTCGGAGGAAGCCACTGCGTCATCGGCGAAGTCCCCGCAGAGGCGGCCCTCGCGCCCGTGCTCGGAAGAACATCATCTATGTGGCGTTCCATCATCATCGCGCTCGCGCTGATATGCCTGGGTCTCTTGGGCTGGTATGCGGTGCGCAAGTATCCGTATCGGATCGAGGCGGATATCGAGGCGCGCGCCCAGAAGGCGCTCAATGCGAAGGTGCCCGGCGTGCTCGTCGACGTGCCGGAACAGACGCGCACCGCGGTGCTGGCAGGCTCAGTGCCGACCGAGGCCGACCGCGCGGCCGCCGAGAAGCTCGTCAGCGACATCTCGGGGGTGAAGACGGTGATGAACCAGATCACCGTCGGGACCGCGCCGGTACCGGTGCCGCCCGCGCCGGAGGCGATGGAGGCGATCTTCGAGGCGAGCTTCACCTGGACGGGCACGACGCTCACGCTCACCGGCTCGGTGCCCAACGCCCTCATCAACGATGTCAGCTCGAAGGTGCGGGCCTCGTTCCCCGACGCCTCGTTCGAGCGGCGTTACGAGACGACCGAAGGCACGCCGCCGGCCAACGCGAGCGGCGCCATCACGGCTGCACTCTACGCGCTCGGGCAGACGTCGGAAGGCAAGGCCGAGCTCGGACCGCGGAAGCTGTCGATTCAGGGCACGGTCGGCGATGCGGCCACCGCGGCGAAGATGAGGTCGCTCATCGAAGGCGCGGGCGGCAGCGCGACGCTGACAGTGGCGACGGGCGTGGCCGATGTCGCGGCCGACGCGGTCGCTGGGACCGCCGATGCCGTCATTGAAGCGGTCGCCGAGGTCGTCGTGGTCGACGCGGGGCCGGCCGAGGTCGCACCCGAGGTGGCCATCACCCCCGAGGTGGCCATCGCCCCCGGGGTCGTGCCTGGTGGGGCACTGACCGCGGCCCAGTGCAAAACGACGATTCAGGCGCTGATCGAGGGCGACAAGCGCATCACGTTCAAGCCGAACACCGGCAAGCTCAGCGACGAAGGTGAGGCCAAGGTCAAAGAGATCGCCGTCGTTCTCGCGCGGTGCCCGACCGCCAAGGGCTCCATCGAGGGCTATCACGATGACATGGGTGACCCGGACAAGCTCAAGGAGCTGACTCAGATCCGAGCCTACAACGTGCACAAGCGGCTGACCGACCTCGGCATGGACAAAGCTCGTTTCCGGTACGTCGGCCTGGGCTATCGCAACATGCGCTATGGCGGTAAGGCCGGGATGCGTGTCCTGAACCAGCGCGTCGAATTCAACATCACGGTGGAGTGATCATGGGATATCTCGCGACAGAGATGATCGTCCTCTTGGGGGGGGCGGCCGTGCTGGGGCTCATCATCGGTTGGGCGCTGTTCGGGTTCGGCAAGAAGCCGGCGGCGCAGGGTGCGGGCAACGCCGCCAACCCCAAGATCGAGAGCGAGCTCAAGGCAGAGCGGGACGCACGCAAGAAGGCCGAGGCGCGGATCTTCGAGCTCGAGGCGAAGGAGACGAACTTCAACGACCGCCTGCAGGAGCGTGACGCGAAGGTGGCCGAGCTCTCGCACCAGCTCGATGACCTCTCGAAGTACCGCGTGCACTCGGCGGCCGAGATCGACCTGCGTGACCAGCGCATCAATGCGCTCGATGCACAGTTGCGTGAGCGCGGCGGCGCGGCGGCGGGCGGTGATATGGCCGAGCGCGACCGCACGATCGCCGCGTTGAAGGGCGAGCTGGCCTCGGCGCGCGCGGCGTCGGGCCATGGTTCTGACAGCGAGCGGGTGCGCGACCTCGAGCGCGAGAACTCCGAGCTGCGCCAGACGCTCATCATGACCGATGGCGTGGCGCCCACGACCAGTGGTGAGAAGGAAGCGATCATCGCGCGCCTCAATGAAGAGGTGACAGGTCTGCGCGCCGCGTACGAGTCGGCGGAGCAGGCGCTCGAAGAGCAGGACGCGGCGATCGACAAGCTGACGCGGGACCTCCAGGCGACGCAGCACAAGCTCGCGCAGAGCCCAGGCGAAGGGCGCCCGCAGAGTGGGCTGACGCCGGTCTCGCAAACCTCGCCGGTCTCGGGTGTGAAGCCGCGCCCCGATGTGACCGGGCCCAAGCCGCCGACCGCCACGACCCAGACGCGGGTCGAGCCGACGAAGATGGTCGAGCCTGCGAAGGTCGTCGAGGCTGCAAAGCCAAAGGTCATCGAGAGCGAGGCGACGGTCGCGGTGTCGCTGGCCGACCTGGTCGGGCAGATCGATCAGAAGGCGGCGGTCGCTGCTCCGGCGGCGGTCGCTGCGCCGGTGGTTGCTCCAGTGGTGGTCGCTGCTCCGGTGGTGGTCGCTGCTCCGGTGGTGGTCGCTGCCCCGGTCGCTGCGCCGGTGGTTGCTCCGGTGGTGGTCGCTGCTCCGGTGGTGGTCGCGCCGGCCCCGAAGCCGGCCTACGACAGTGAGTCGACGGTCGCGATCTCGCTCGCCGATCTGGTGGGCCAAATCGATCAGAAGGCCGAGCAGAAGGCGAGCCCATCTGAACCTGCGCCCGCGCCCTCACCCTCACCCGCGCCCGCGCCCGCGCCCGCGCCCTCACCCGCGCCCGCCCCGACCGCGAAAGAGCTGCCGGTGAGCGAAGCGACGATGGCGATGTCGCTCGCGGACCTGGTCGGACAGATCGACGTGAAGAAGCCAGCGCCAACCCCGACCCCGGCGCCTCCCGCTCCGTCTTTCGACAGCGAGTCGACGATGGCGATCTCGCTCGACGCCCTGGTCGCCCAGATAGATGCAAAGCCCGCCGCCAGGCCGGCTCCCGCGCCCGCCCCGCCACGGCCGCCCGAGGTCGTCGACTACAACGAGTCGACCGTCGCGGTGTCACTGGCCGATCTGGTGGGCGCGATCGACGACGGCGTGAGCGAGCTCAGGGTCAAGATCAAGGCTGCGCCCGCGGGTGCACGCGATGATCTCAAGGAGGTCCGTGGCATCGGACCGTCGACCGAGAAACGGCTGAACAGCGCGGGGATCGTGACATGGACGCAGATGGCCGGTCTGTCCGAGATAGAGCTCGAAGCGGTCGCCGATCTCCTCAAGATCTCGGTCGACAAGATCAAGCGCGAGCAGTGGGTCGAGCAGGCACGTGCGCTCGGCGGTAATGGCTAAGGAGTTCCGAAGATGACCAATCCCGCGCACACCGAAGTCGAAGTGAAGATGGCGATCAAGGACTGGCACCAGATCGAGCGCCTCCTGGACGGGCTCGGCGTGCCCGAGGCGGCCTTCACCCAGCACAACTTCTATCTCGACGACACCGGACGAAGCCTGCGCGAGGCACGCATCATGTTGCGCGCGCGCGAGATCCAGTTCCCGGTGGGCGCCGCCAAGGGCCTTGGCAAGCCGCCCGTCACCATCACGGCGAAGCGCCGGCTGTCCGCCGCCGGCGGCATCTTCAAGAGTGAAGAGCGCGAGCAGGTGATGGCCTACGACGACTGGCGCGAGTTCGAGTGGGGGCGCAGCGGGCTCGAGACCAGTGGCTACCTCTTCAAGTGGCTGGCAGAGCAGACGAAGTGGGGCAAGCTCCAGATCGTCGGCAAGACCGTCAACCATCGCTGGAAGGTCCGCAGCGACATGTTCCTCCTCGAGATCGACAAGACCGTCTTCCCGGACGACTCGATTGAGGCCGAGATCGAGTGCGAGACCGAGCTCCCCGAGAAGGCCAAGCAGCACATCGAGACGCTTTGCGCCGGCCTCAAGATCGACATCGGTCCGCAGCGAAAGAGCAAGTTCGCGCGCTTCCTCGAGAAGACCGAAGGCATCACGAACTACCCCGACTGACCGAGGATCGCGGCCTACTACGAAGAGGCGTTCCGCGCGACACCGCACGCTGCCCAGGGCCTGCCTGAGCCGACGCACAGCGAACTCATCGAGGATGAGATCGTGGCCCAGGAGTTCCTGGTCTTTCTCGGCGTCGGTCGACGACAGGAGCTACGCGCGGCTCCACACCGAGCCGAGCGGCTGCACGACGCTCGCGCCATAAGCTGCTCGATCGCCGCCCGTGGCCGAGTGGAAGTGGCCGGTCGACCTCGACCCCAGCGATGCCAGCGCGCTCGGGCTGAGCGTCGCGTTCGCCTTCGTGAGCAACGAGAGGTGCGACATCGAGCGCGCGGAGCGCAAGGTGGCTTGGCGAACGAAGTACGCGGTGGGTTGCCGGCAACGCGGCCAAGCGCGCACGCGGCGACACACTCAGGGCCGACAGACCGCCCTCGGTTGGCTTGGAGGGGCCATGCATGGGACTCCGAGCAACCGCTCGGGCGTGGCATGTGACTTGCGTAGCTGGCTCCGCCGCGTATCGCGGCCCGGAGACGGAATGACCCGCACACTCTCGTTCATCACCGCCGCGCTCGTTGTCTCTGGCTGCTCTGCACATCGCGCCGCGATGCCGTCCGGCTACGCCATGCTCCCGAGCTTCCCCGCGCCCGAGGAGCTGGTGATCGCCGGCAGCATTACGCCTCTGGGCAGCAACTCCGCGGGCTACGACATCCGTCTCGGCGGGCGCCTTACCGAGCACCTGAGCCTGGGCGTGCTCGCCTCGGGCCCGCTGCAGGAAGCTTGGGATCCACTCCTGCCCGGTCTGCAGATGGGCCTCGAGGGCAGCTACCTGTGGGAGCCGTTGCGGATCGATCTGTCCATTGGCGCCAGCCAATCGGCGTTCTTCGCGGCCGGGCGGGTCGGTGTCGCCGCCCAACATCGCTGGTCGCGCCAGCGCTGGGGGCTGCGCGGGGCGGCGGCGTTGTTCGGCGCGGCCGCGCTCGGCGCCGGCTGCGGCGAGTTCGTGATGTGCGACGGCGACGGACCCACACGCTCGACGCTCGGTGTCGAAGGGTCGCTTGCGTTCGGAGCCCGCATGGCTGGGGTCGAGGTCGCGATCGGCCCACGCGTCGCCGTGCTGCGTGCCGGTGGGCACGACCCAGAGCTCATCTGGGGGCTCGTCTTCCAGGTCGACGGGCGCATCAACATCAACGCCAGCCCTTTACGCATGAAGGCGCCCGAGCCCTCGCCCATGGCCTATCCGCCGTAGACCGCCTGCGGCCTCAGATAGAAGGCGGCGTTGCCGACCCCATGCTCCGGCGGTCCGAGGCCCGAGGCCTTCCAGCCACCCAAGGGCGCTTCGGCGTCGGCGTCCGTGGTCGATCGATCGAGCTGAACGTTGCCCGCCCGCACCCGGGCCTGGCGGGCGCGTTGCCATGCGGCACGACCAGCCGCGCGCCGTCAGCCTGCGCCCGCGCAAGCACGGCCCGCACCCTTTCGGCGTCTCCCTCGGAGGCGAGTGGTCCGATGCGCGTGGCTTCCTCCCACGGGTCGCCCAACACGATCGCCGCGCTCGCGTCGCACAAAGCAGTGACGAAGCGATCGTACACGGTGGCGTCGACCACGACCCGCCAGTTCGCGGTGCAGCGTTGGCCCGCGAACCCAAACGCGCCCTCGGCTACCGCGTGCGCGGCCGCGGCGAGGTCGGCGTCACCCCCAGACGATGGCCGCGTTGTTGCCGCCGAGCTCGGCCGGTAGCGGGACGCGGCCACCGACTGGCTTTGCAACTCCATGCATTTCCGCGGTCGCCCGAACCGATCGGCGCTCCAGGCGACTCGCGCGTGGCTGATTGCAGAGGCTCAGGGCGTCCGCACGGGTGAGACCTCGACCCAGAAGAGCCCCCGGAAGTCACCGTCGCCGTATCCGCGAGCTTGGCCCTCTGGGTAGAGGCTCGCGCGCCGCGCGCCCACCTCGTCCGCGCCGCTCGCGCCGTGGCAGGTCAGGCAGAGACCTTCGGCGTAGATGGGCTCGACGTAGCCCCAGCGCCCCCCGTCGAGCGCCACACTCGCGGCGACGGCGATCTTTGGCGCATGCCCCGAGCGTCGCGCTCCCAGCGAGGAGACACGCCAGCGCCGAAGCCGCGCACGTCGCCCGCACGCCACGCCCCATCTCGACTTCGCCGTCCGAAGCCTCATGTTTGCCCTCCCGAGTAGCACCGCCTGCATCATTCACGATCAATCTACACGGATGACTCTCGAGTGACGCTCACGGGGAAGCGCCACCGAGCGTCGGGGATGCGACCGACCATCAAAGCGGGCGAAGCCCGCAGGGAGGGAGCGCCCCGACGTCGGTGGTGCAATGGCTGGATCTCAGTCGAGAGTCATCCGTTTAGCGCGCTCACAGCGTCTCGCCCATCAGCGAGGCAGCGCCCTCAGGGCGCCTCTCCCTCTTCAGGTCGCACGCAGTCGTCTCGGTCGTCGCGAAGGCGTAGAATGACTTCGCCCATGAGTGAACCGCCACCGCCCGATCCCTCGCGTGTGCGCGCCGCGACCGCGCCGACCGAGTCCACCGTATCGCCCGCCGCGGCCGGTGCGCCCAAGATCATGGACACGATCGATCGCATCTCGGACGACGTGCCGACGCTCGACACGAGTGCTGTGAAGGCGGGGCGGCTCGACGATACGCCGTCGTCGCTGGTGCATGACTATCTGAAGGCGATGCCAACGTTGCCGCGGGTCGGGTCGGTCATCGCCGAGCGCTGGCGCATCGAACGGTTACTCGGAGAGGGCGGCTTTGGCGCGGTGTTCGAAGGGCGTGACCAGGAGCTCGGACGCAAGGTCGCGATCAAGGTGATGCGGGCCGATGGCGCGGCGCCGACCGATGCTGCAGGACTACGCCACGCGATCACCCAAATCGAGGAACGGCGGCGGCGCTTTCGCGACGAGGCGCGCGCGGTCGCTCGCGCCGAGAGCCCAAATGTGGTGACCGTCTACGATGTCGGCGAGCATACGGCCGGCGACGGGCAGAGCTGGCCGTTCCTGGTGCTCGAGCTGGTGCCGGGAACGCCGCTCGATCAGGTCGTCGCATCGATGCTGACGCCGGAAGTCGCGTTGCACATCCTGATGCAGCTCGCGCAGGGCGTCGCGACGCTGCATGCGCGCGGCGTAGTGCATCGCGATCTCAAGCCGGCGAACGCGATCGTCACACCCGATGGCGTCGTGAAGATCATCGACTTCGGGCTCGCGATCGCGGCCTCGAACTGGACCGAGATCAAGGGTCCGAAGCCGCCCGAGGATTGGATCGAAGGCACGCCGAACTACATGAGCCCCGAGGTCACCGCCGGCGCCGAGCCCGATGCGCACTCGGACCTGTGGGCGCTTGGTGTCATCGCGTACGAGCTCATGACCGGGCGCTCGCCGTGGGGCGACCACCTCATGTTGAGCGAGCTGCATCGGCGCATCGCCGAGGTGGACCCGCCACCGCTCACCGGTCAGTCGCAGAACGTGCAGCGCTTTCACGATGGGCAGCCGCATCGCGGCCTTCGCTTTCACGCGGATGGGCAGCCGCTTCGCGGCCTTCGCTTTCACGCGCACATCGCGCCGATCGTCTCGAAGCTGCTCGAGAAGCGGCCGACCGATCGCTTCCAGAGCGCGGCCGAGCTGGTGGCTGCGCTGGGTGATCTGCGCATCGGCACGGCTCGGACGGCCGCCCCGGCGCGAGACAACGAACAGCCGTTTCGCTATCTTCTGGCCTTCGAAGAGAAGGACGCGGCCTGGTTCTTCGGGCGCGAGGAGATCACCGCGAAGCTCGTGCTCGCGTTGGAACAGCGCGGGCGGCTCGTGATCGCGGGGCCGTCGGGCGCGGGCAAGACGTCGCTCGTGCAGGCGGGCCTCATCCCCGAGCTGAAGGTGCTGCGACCGCTGACGGTCGTGCGCGTGCAACCAGGGCGCGATCCGCTCGCACGCCTCGCGGCCGCGGTGCCGGGTGAACTCTCCGCCGATGACGTGCGCCTACGGCCGGGCCTCGTCGGTGAGCGCCTGCGGCAACACGCGAAACAGACGAAGACGCGCGTGCTCGTGCAGGTCGACGCGCTCGAAGAGCTGATCACCCAGGACGCGCCGCCGGCTGACGTCGAGGTCTTCGGTCAGGCGATCGACGGCCTGCGCGACGCCGATCGGCAGGTGTTGCTGGTGATGGCGGTGCGCGACGAATATCTGGGGCGCCTGCCGCGAATGTCGCGCGCGCTCGAGTCGACATTGCGCGACGCCGAGTTCCTCGGGCCACCGCCGCGCGCGGCGATGATCGCGGCACTGACGCGCCCGGTCGAGCGGCTCGGATGGAGCTGGGAGCCCGCCTTTCCAGAAGAGATGGTCGACACCATCGCGGACCAGGCGTCGCCTTTGCCGGTGCTACAGCTCGCGGCGAGCTGGGTGTGGGAGAAGGGGGCAGCTGATGGCGCGGCCGCCCAGGTGCTGACGCGCAAGCTGCTCGCGGGCGACGGCGAGGCGCTGCGCATCGGCGACGTGCTCGGGCAATATGCCGATCACAAGCTGCGTGCGGCGAGCTGGTCGGAGGCCGACCGCGAGCTGGTGAAGCGCATGCTGCCGGTGATGGTCAGCGCGGAGGGCACGCCGCTGATCGTGCCGATCGAGGACATCGTCGCGCGCTCTCCGGAGCCGGCACGGGGGCGCGAGCTGCTGCGCGACCTGACCGACTTCCGGCTGTTGACGAGCCTGCGCGACGAGCGTGCGCGCGAATGTCTGACGCCAGTGCACACGACCCTCATCCGCAGTTGGTCGCTGATGCGCGAGGCGCTCGAGGGCAGCGCCGAGCTCGAGACGTTCTTGCGCCGCTTCGAGCGTGACGCGAGCGAGTGGCAGGCGAGCGGCAAAGATCCCGCTAAGGTGTGGCCGGCGGCGGCGCTGCGCGACTTCGAGCGCTGGGCGGTACACCTCCAGGAGGTGCGGCTCTCGCACGTGCAGATCGCGTTCCGAGCGACCGTCGAGGCGGCGGCGCGGCGCGCGCGCTGGCTGCGGTGGGGACTGGTCGGCGTGCTCGCGGTGCTGGCGCTGACCGGCACCTGGGCGGGCATCGCGTACTCGTCGCAGGCCGACGAGGCCGAGGCGCAGGCGGCGCGGGCTGAAGCACAGACCCGCGCGAGCGAGGAGCACCGGCGTGAGGCCGATGAGCTCATCGACTTCATGCTCGGCGACCTGCGCCGGCGCTTGGAGAAGATCGGCCAGATCAAGGTGCTGCATGTCGTCGCCGAGAAGGCGCGCGACTACCTCGACGCGCGCAAAGACTCGCACATAAACGACGCTGCAAGACGCGCGGCGGTGCTGCGCAACCTGAGCGCAGTGTTCCTCGGCGAAGGTGCTACCGACGCGGCGGAGAAGGCCGGCCGCGACGCGCTCGCGGTGTCTGAGCAGCTGGTCGCCGCGAAGTCTGGTGACGAGGCCGCCAAACGCGAGCTCGCGCTGAGCATCACCGGGCTCGGCCACATACTCGTGCAGAAGGGCGACAACGAAGGCGCACGCGAGCGCTACGAGACGGCGCTCGCGATGTATCAGGCGAGCTCGGCCGCCACCTCGGACGACGCCGCGGTGCTGCTCGAGTACGTCATCGTCAACGATCGGCTCGGCGATGTGTACGGTCGGTTGGGCCTGACGGAGCGCGCGCTCGCGGTGCAGAAGACGTCGCTCGCGAGCGCTGAGCGCATCGTCGTGGTGGACCCCACGAGCCCACGCGCGAAGCGCAACGTCGTCATCCTGCGGAATAAGATCGGCGTGACGCCCTCGCTCGAGGGCGACGGCGTCGACTCGCGCGTCACAGCCGCCGAGCTGCAGGCGTTCGAAGATCTCGCGAAGGCCGACCCCGAGAGCGCGCTCGCGAAGCACGACCTCGTCATCGGACACCTCGGGCGCGGCAATCAGCTCACGGCCCAGGGCGATCTCGGCGCTGCCATTCCGCAGTACCGCGAGGCGCTGGCGCTCGTGCAGAAGCTCGCGACCGAGGACCCGGACAACGCGCTCATGTTCGTCGACGTGGTCTATTGCCACAACAAGGTGGGCGACGCGCTTGCACGCAGCGGTGATCTCGCCGGGTCGATCCACGAGCACGAGGCCGCGCTCGTCATCGCGACGCGGCTTGCGACCGCCGACCCGACCAACGAGCAGCTCGAGCAGGAGCTCGCGCACACGCTCACCCGCATCGGCGAGTCGAAGCTGCTCGCCGGCGACCTCGCTGGCGCGCTCGTCGCGCACGAGAACGCGCTGACACTGCGCGAGCAGCTCGCGGTCGCGAGCAAGAGAGACGATGACGACCAGGCGCACCTGGCGCGTGCGCTCGGCCACCGTGCCGAGGTGTTACGGGCGCGGGCGGACACGGCAGACAGCGACAAGGCGCACGCGGACGTCGCGCGTGCCCTCGCGATCATGGCGCCGTTCATCGCGAAGCCGGGC
>Ga0335394_10002263_pt1 | contig 21643 bp, 15 predicted proteins | sample MAT03_FD_205741 | JGI IMG/M metagenome (GOLD analysis project Ga0335394, IMG submission 205741) | Freshwater microbial communities from Lake Fryxell liftoff mats and glacier meltwater in Antarctica - MAT-03 (spades assembly) (version 2) ...
CAACCAAACTCTCAATAAATCGATAAACCAGCTTCAAAGAGACCTTAAGCAACGCAAAATCAAGCGTTTAGCCTTTAGCCCACAAGTCGATTAGTCCAAACTCAAGTTAGTAAGTAGGTGGACGTAATTAAACATAAAATTCTAAAACCCTGCGCCGCCCGCTGCGCGGGCGGCGCAGGGTTTTAGAATCCTGTCTTTATTTAGGTTGAACTACTTACTTGAAACAAGTCGTTAGGAGGTCTGCTGATCTGTGATTCCCAAGGATGTTCAGGACGTGGGCGAAACGGGCAGAACTCGGCTAGGATTTTTCTGATCTAGATGCAGGGCTTGCTCTAAAGCGGCTTTTTCTTGGGCGCGCTGAAGATAGGGCTGTAGCTCAATTCCACTCCTCCCCGTCAGAATGCTCAAATTATCCTGGCTCATTCCCCGCATCAGCATTTCAACACACCATGTGTGATGGGATTGTTCTGGAAAACCGGAAGGAACCAGCACTCCGTCTACTAGCCAGGGCCAGCGCTGGCGCAACTCCGACGCGTTCATAGGACTGCCAGCCGCGTTTAAAAATATGGCGGGCTGGTCGTCTTTGCGATTGTTTAACCACTGAGTTAGCGGATTGTTGGTAGAAGAGCCATAGCGCCGTTCCAAAATCCATTGGTTAAGCGGCACCAGACGAGGGCGATCGCCCCTTACCTGTAGAAGATGTTGATCGGTGTTACTCAGCGAATCGGCGCGTTGTAGCCCCGCTAGCTCCTCTACGCTTAACCCAGCTCCGAATAGCACGTAGGCGATCGCATAATCTTGCAGCCCTAATTTTTTGGCTCGTTTCAAGATCTGATGCACTGTTGAGGTTGATACATCGTCTACCCCATTCAGTAAGCTGGCCTCAATGGGAGCATTCGCTGATGCTCCGTCTGCTAATCCCTTTTTACTCGTTGAAATTGCCGTTAACGAGATGTCGGTCGATACCCTGTCTATCAAAGGAGTCTGAGTGACTGGAACCAGCGCTGCGTCAGGTTGGGCGACCGCTCCGTAGAGAAACAGTTCCACTAGACCATCAATAAAGCTGTCCCGATTTTGCCAGAGTTCGCTATATTCGCTAGTAAATTCCAGCACCGCGTAGCCCAGCAGCAGGCTATTAAGTAAGCTGGCTAGCTTCTCTGTAGGCATGCGGGTCTGGAGCTGTTCATGGCGCATCACGGTTCCTAAATACTGAGCCGTGTAGCGGTTTGCTTGTGTTAAACCACGTCCCAATGCTTGACGGTTTTCAATCGGGTAATGTCCGGCTTCTCCAATGAGCGATCGCACAAATTCCTGAATTTGCTCCAATGCCTGCAAATGGACATTGGCATAGTCTTTTAGCGCCAGCGATACACTTCCCATCTGATTTGCCTGCTGCCCCAACGCCATGCCCAAGCGGCTTAGCGCTTCGGCATCGTGCATAACCGCCAGCAACAGCCCATACTTATTGCCAAAATGCCGGAACAGCGTTACCTCATTAACCTCTGCCCGTTCAGCAATTTGCCGTGTCGTAGTTTCAGCCACACCCTGTGTAATGAAGAGTTCAATTGCGGCTTGAATTAGGCGGTGTCGAGTAGGAGTTTGGCGATCAGTCATGTCACATGCAAGTGGCACTTGCATTTAAACGGCAGCGCTGTTATGCTCAGAATGTAAGTAAGACTTGCATAGACTTCTACTGTAGCAATTTTCTTAAAAGGTAGAACTTCACATCCAGCGAAGCGTCAAAAAGCAGCTACTGTACAGCGGTTCCTAGCATTCTTTTCTAGAGCCTGCTATGCATATCTGCTTTGATTCAGAACACCTAGTGGTCACGGTCTAAATTTTTTGAAGAGCATCCTTAGTGCATCTTTCACCAAGTGTAAAGCCCGACTCACTAGTCCTGACTTAAATGATACCCCGTTGGAACTGTTCATCCAAAAACTCTAGCGAAAGTAGCAGTAGCGGATGCAAGGCTGATAAAAAGGAAAGTTTATGACACTCGGCTCTGTTTCATCTGCTCCTGCTCCAACGGTTTCTAAGGAGTACCAGGTTCCTCCCATGAACTGGTTTAGTGTGGGCATCTTTGCGGTTTATCATGTGCTGGCGCTGATGTCTCCTTGGTTTTTCTCCTGGTCAGCACTGGGTGTCATGGTGGTACTCCACTGGTTGACCGCTAGTATAGGCATTTGCCTTGCATACCATCGCTTGCTGACTCACCGTAGTTTTCAAGTGCCCAAGTGGTTGGAATACATCCTGGTTACGATAGGTGCTCTGGCGCTTGAAGGCGGGCCGATCTTCTGGGTTTCTGGACATCGGTTGCACCACGCCCACACTGAAGACGACTACAAGGATCCCTATTCCTCTAGCCGGGGTTTTTGGTGGAGCCACATCCTTTGGCTAATCTATCCTCAAAAAGAATTTTTTAACAAGGATGCCTATCAGCGTTTTGCCCCTGATGTTGCTCGTGACCCCTATTATCAGTGGCTTGAGAGTAACTTTGCGTTTCTGCAAATTGCTTTAGGTTTCGTGCTGTTGGCGATCGGCGGTTGGCCATTTGTGTTCTACGGTATGTTTTTGAGAACCGTTTTAGTGTGGCACGGCACTTGGTTCATTAATTCTGCCACTCACTTATTTGGCTATCGCAATTTTGACGATTCTGGCGATAACTCCCGGAACCTCTGGTGGGCTGCAATATTAGCCTACGGTGAAGGCTGGCACAACAATCATCATGCTTATCCCAACATGGCGAAAGCTGGTTTGCGTTGGTGGGAAGTAGACCCAACATGGTGGGCGATCAATGCGTTGAAAGCTTTGGGGTTGGCCAAGAAGGTTGTTATGCCGACTCCTCAGATGCTGGCTAGATTGAACAAGCCTGTCTAAGCCAATGCGGCGATCGCATCTAATTGAAAAAGACTGCAATTGAATCAAAGGGGACATGGCATAAAGCTGCTATGTCCCCTTTGATTTTTGGGGCTTTGGCTCAATTACAGCAATGGCTAACGGATTAAGCCACAAGTGATAAGTAGATGGGCGTAATTAAATATAAAACCTTAAAAGTCTGCGCCGCCCGCTGCGCGGGCGGCGCAGACTTTTAAAATCTTGTTTTTATTTAGGTTGAACTACTTAACAGTAGCCTTTTGACCTTGAGTTGAGGTGTTTAGTTCGGCGACTGAGTTTGAAGTGACATATTGTAATCTTCGCCGCGCCCGCCGCTACTGAGGCGTACAAAGTAGGTGCCACGGCTCAGGTTGCGGACAATAAAGCCTGATTCTTTATCGGGTCGCACCACCACAGAAAGAGGGGTGTTGCGAACGAAGAGCAACCGTCCTCTGGAATCAAGTAATGAGGTGATGATGTTGCGCCTACCTTCGTTTTCAATCGCAATTCTAAAATCTCGCTTTGTTGAGACTTTGAACTTGAAGTGGTCGAGATCTGTGCCACCTACATCGCCAGAAAAGCTGTAGCTTCTACCAATTGTTCCAATGTTTTTAGCGCTGCTAGGGCTATTGCCGGGGGAGTTTGAGCCAAATATGAAGCGAGCCGCTTGAGTCGGCTTATTGAATCGCAACGGGGAGGCAAGAAGATTGCTAGACATGGGTAGTTGAGCCATAAATTTTGCACGAGCTGACTTGCAGTTGCAGCGTCAGCAAGCTATCGGGGGGCAATGACGATGGCTTTACTATTGATGTCGTTTTTGACTGGATATTGTTCCTGGTAGCTGCCCCAGATGGAGTCACGGCGTTAAACAAGGTTGATTGTTTGAGTCTGACGCACCTGAACAATTAACCTTGTTTAAGCAGTTCAACCTAAATCTAAATAAAAACCAAATTCTAAAACCCTGCGCCGCCCGCACAGCGGGCGGCGCAGGGTTTTAGAATCTTATATTTAATTAAGCCCACCTACTTGTAGCCATAGTCATAAAGCTTAGGACAGGCCAGCGTTATTCCCGCGCAGGCGGGAATCCACCCCCGCACCTATCGAGCAGATCGATTCCCGACTGCGCGGGAATGACAGGGAGGTGTCCTATTGATCATGGCTACCGCTATAAGATCCTCTAATCCGTCATTTTTAACGAAGGTGGGTTGAGGCTGAGGCGGCTATAGGTTTGCTGCATGAATGTTTCTAATACTTGATCTAATTTCACGGCACGGGAAGCTTTAAATAGGAGGCGATCGCCCGGTTTCACCAATACTTGTAAGCGTTCTATGAGGGCTTGGGGGTTGGCAATCTGTTCAGTGGGGATCGATGCGGCTCCGGCTGCTAAAGCATCTGCTGCTTCAGGATCGGCCAGGATCAGCAAATAATCCAGATTGAGCTGCCGAACGGTCGTGCCAACCTGATAATGCAAGTCTCGCGATCGCTCCCCTAACTCTTTCATCGTACCGATAACCGCAATGTGACGGGTTCCTGGCGTTTGTGCCAACAGATGCAGCGCGGCCACCATTGACTCTAGCCCAGCATTATAGGTTTCATCCAAAATCACCACATTGTTGGGCAGTTCGTAACGGCGCGATCGCCCTTGTGGTAGCTCGACTGCCAGTCCTTGTGTTAACGGGTACCAGTCAATCTGGAGCACCTGAGCCACTGCCAAAGCGGCCAGGTAGTTCAGCGCATTGTGGCGACCCGGTAGCGGCAGCGGTAGCCGCATCCCGTTCACCTCCAAGGTGTTTGGGTCAACCAACTGCCCACACACATCGCCTCCTTCTAGACCATAGGTTAAGGTCTTGCCGTGCCAGACTTGAGCCGCAGTGGCTGTCAGTAGGGGGTTCTCGTGGTTGAGGATGGCGACCCCGTTAGGTTGCAGATTCTGCAACAGTTCGCATTTGGCATTGGCGATCGCCTGTGCAGAGCCAAGCCGCCCGATATGGGCGGTTCCTACATTGGTAATTACTGCAATATCAGGCCGGGCAATTTGGGTCAACAGCGCAATTTCTCCGGCGGCTCGCATTCCCATTTCCACCACAGCATAACGATGAATTGGCTTCAGTTCTAACAGCGTTTTGGGCACGCCAATTTCATTGTTGTAGTTTGCCTGGGTTTTAAGAACCGCTCCTTGGATTTCTTCCTGGTTTGCTAGGACGGCTGCGATTAATTCTTTGGTAGTTGTTTTCCCAACCGACCCGGTTATCGCAATCACGGGAATCGCAAACTGATTCCTCCAGCAGCGGGCGATCGCCTGATAAGCCTCTAAGGTATTGGCCACTAGCAACAGCGGCAGAGTTTCTGCTCCTTCAGGAACGTGGGAAACAATGGCGGCGATCGCCCCTTGCGCCAGTGCCGCTTCGACAAATAGGTGCCCATCAAACTGAGCACCCTCCAACGCCAAAAATATCTCGTTTGGCTTGAGATGGCGGCTGTCTGTTGTTATCTGCGTAACTATCCCAGACAACCCTGCACCCGATATGTTTAGTGGCGTTGCCGCCACGATATCCACCAATTGCTCTAGAGAAAAGCAAGGCATTGAACTACCAACTCCTGTATGGATTAGCAGCCATCATAGCGCCGAAGCGATCGCAGCACTTGTCAAAAATTTTTATTTAAATGCCCGCACAAAATTTGAACTGCGATACCCTTCTAGTGGAACAGCACTTTCACCTAACCTTTCACCCAACTTAGTTGTATGGAATGCAATTCTTCAAGCCTATCTAGCTTCACTGAATAGTAGCGCCCTCAACAGCAGCACTCTTTAACCGGGCCATTTAAGGTCGAAGAGAGAAACTGGTACATTAACCGATGAAATTGACAGAATATTCGTTGACAATCGTGAACAAAGCTAATGAATTGCTACCCTTAACCGCCCTCTCTTTAGTAAGTTCATCAAACTTTCATGATTGCAGTGACCTCAATCACGAGGTCTCGGTATCTATTCTCTGTAGAATTTAACTATATGCAAATCACTATATGCAGATTTAGTTGAATTAACTTATAGGCTTCCCAGATGAGTTCTGCTATGTCCTGCAAGTGCGATACAAGCCTAGATTGTTACTCAGCCAAGCTAAGTGTCTAAAAGGGTGTTTCAAACGTTTATTTTTCTAAGTGCGTTGCATATAAAAGTAATCTTCTAGACTATTTTTCAAACAGCCTCTCAGGAGTGGTTTAAGCAGAGCCTAGCCAGTTAGGTTGGTTGGCTTTCGCCAATGTACTGGTGCCAGGGAGTTGAATTAGGGAGCACTGATAGTGGTCACCACACAAGCAGGTCGAAGCAATAGACATATTACCCCTGACGAACAAACGATCTATGACCATTTGCTCCATTGGATTGATTTAGAATCTCCAGAGCACATGGTGGAGCGGTTCCATGCACTGTTTATTGATGGTTCTAATTACGCTGACGCTGACGTAGTTGCGGCACTGAATCGAGTAGTTGGATCACGGCTGGCAAATGAAGAGTTCCGCTACGTCCTCAACCGTTGCTGTCACATCCTAATTAACCGCTGGCAATCCAGATCTCAATCTCAACTGGCCATTCCAAAATTAGTGGAATTGTTTGAGACGATTGATTCTGAAACCTACGGTGGTATGCATCGCACCCGTTCTCTGCGACGACTGCGAGAGTTAACGCGTCAATTTTCTGAAACAGAGCAGTGTCTTACCCTTCGGCGACTGGCTCAAGTGGTTAGTCAGACAGCAGAAGCCAACAGCTACGTGGGTAACTACCCTTTAGGGACGCTGATCCAACGCTATCCATACCTCTATGAGCATTGTCTACTCAGCGAAGATAGTACTCGTGAGCAACAAAGCACGGTGCGGCAAATTCAAGCTGCTAAACAGCATAAGTTTGAAGTAGATCTGTCGCAGTACATTACCTATCAGGTTCGCCGGACGCAGGCTGCAAACGAGGTGAAAGCGTTTCCGAACGGTTCTCCCCGGTTTATCTCCCCGGTATCTAACCCTACTCTCCTGGGCGATCGCGCCCTCAGTCAGGCTATTCGTCACTATGCAGGTAAAGTAGAAGGCGCTAGAACCTATAAGGATATTGCCAACAACTTTTTAACTCAAAGTGGGCATTCTCAATCCTATCGAGCCTTTAAGGACGATTTGTATCAATACATCACAGCATCTGTTGACCCAGAATACGGCAAGCGACAATTCAACAATCAACTCCATCTTCATCTTCGAAACACTCTGCCCGAAAGTAATTCCCAGATCCTCAACGACTTTTTAATGGTGCGGACATGTAGTCAACTGTTGACTTTTTTAGTGGTAGATAGCTCCCAAAAACCAAGCCATTTTGTATTTATTGATCTATTAACTAATCTGGGGCCAACCTTGACCATTGGTCTACTGCTTAAAATTGTGTTGCTTTGCCGCAAGGTTAGACCTGTATTAGAGCGTCGGTTCTCAATTTTGTTTAGCCATTATGAATCGTGTACTCGGGATGCAGTGCAATGGCTAATTGCTGCATTGGAGAATTTAAATGTTGCTCTCAGTGCAAATTTTGGTGCAATAGACCTGTCTTTTATGCGCTGATTAGGCTCTGGAATCAGCTATGCTTTATGAAGGCATTTTTCAGAACATCCAAGGAGTGTTTTGCATGACCCAAGTGGTCTTAGGCGAGAACGAAGGCATTGAGTCTGCGCTACGGCGGTTTAAGCGTCAGGTGTCAAAAGCAGGTATTTTGGCAGATGTAAAAAGTCATCGCCATTTCGAAACTCCAATCGAAAAGCGCAAGCGTAAGGCTATTATGGCTCGCCGGAAACGTCGTTTTCGCTAGGCGCTAATTTCCAACCTGTGCCTTCCTTTAGAGAGTGAGGGGTTCGGGTTCCCATGCTGAACTTATTTACAGCTAAGTCTTTAGAGGGGAAAGTATGGCAATTATTGGTAGTGAGCGATGAGTTACACTCATCGCTCGTATTTGTGTGATATTGCGCTGCAACAACACAACCCACTTAGAAGTCGATACGATAGATGAAGTGCCGCCTAGAGATCAATACGAGTGAGTCGTGTGATATCGGTTGAGTCGATACTGTAGCTGATATCTAGGCTGTAGCAAATAGCTGGTACTTCAATACCTGGTACCTAGTGTCTAGTTGAAAACTTCATCGAGTAGGGTTTCCAGCTAGTTGTCTCCTGTATCCGGTTGGTATCTGTGGGTATTTTCGTGCGGGGAGGATTAACCTTGAATCATACGGCATCTGAGCCAGGTTCGAATAATAATGCAAGATTGCCACCATCGCGTCTCACGGGTATCCCTGTTGCTGAAGCTTTAGACCAAGAGATGGAAGCCGCTTTACACAGTTTTAGCGACATTCAAGCAACTCTGAATTATCGACAGGCTCAGAATGCGCTTCGAGAGTTAATAGAGAAATTAGACTTGACTAGCCGGGAGCGATCAAGTTTAGAGCCAGAGGTTGGCGGTTTACAAGCTTTGTTGGAAAAGCTGGATTGCTTGGTTGTGCAGATTGCGGTATTCGGCATGGTCGGGCGTGGCAAGTCATCGTTGCTGAATGCATTGCTTGGGCAATCTGTATTTGAAACGGGTGCCGTTCATGGGGTAACCCAGTCTGTACAGTCAGCTAAGTGGACAATTCGGCGAGAAGCGCTGGGGGAGGGTAGGGCTGCGACTACCAGCCAAGCGGGAGATGCTAGCCAGCAGGATATTTGCCGCGTGACGCTACCAGGGGGAGGAGCTTCTCAGGTTGAATTAATTGATACACCTGGGATTGATGAAGTAGATGGGGAAACCAGAGAACGGTTGGCACGTCAGGTGGCACAGCAAGCAGACTTGATTCTGTTTGTGGTTTCAAGCGATATGACGACCGTAGAGTATGAAGCCTTGTCGCACTTGCGGCAGGCCAGTAAGCCGATGCTGTTAGTTTTTAATAAGGTAGATCAGTATCCTGAGGCGGATCGCCTAGCTATTTACCAAAAAATTCGGGATCAGCGGGTACGTGAGTTGGTGTCACCTAATGAAATTGTGATGGCGGCTGCATCGCCTCTCGTAACGACGGCACTACGGCACACTGACGGCAGAATTGTGGTTCAGCGTCGAGCTGGGAAGCCTGATGTGGAGGAATTGAAGTTAAAAATTCTAGAGATTTTGCATCGGGAAGGGAAGGCGCTAGTGGCGCTGAACACGATGCTATATGCAGATGATATGAGCGATCGCTTGGTACAGCGCAAGATGGAGATTCGCGATCGCAGTGCTAATCAACTGATTTGGAATGGGGTGATGACAAAAGCGGTAGCGATCGCCCTTAATCCGATAGCAGTAGCCGATTTAGTGAGTGGGGTAGTGATTGACGTTGCCATTATTCTGGCGTTGTCAAAACTCTATGGGCTGCCAATGACCCAGCAAGGTGCCGTTGGGCTACTTCAAAAGATAGCGCTGGGTGCAGGAGGGATCACAGCCAGCGAACTTGTTGCTACCTTTGGATTGGGATCACTTAAGAGCCTGCTAGGGGTTGCCACTCCACTATCCGGAGGGCTTGCTGTTGCGCCATACTTAGCAGTGGCACTAGCGCAGGCGGGGGTGGCAGGAGTCTCAACCTACGCGATCGGTCAGGTTACTAAAGAGTACTTGGCCAAGGGGGCTTCTTGGGGACCTGACGGGCTAAAGCCTGTCGTGACCCGGATTTTAGCATCCTTGGACGAAACGTCCATCATGAGTCGAATTAAAGATGAGCTTTGGGCAAAGTTAGATGTACAGAGGCGTAATCCGATCAGGACTGGGGCGGAAGGGTAGAAAACGAGCGACGTGGAGGAGACCAACAGCCAAGATGGCATCGCATCAGGTATTTGAGCAGTCTATTCAAATTGTGGCTAGTGCTACAGCGGTTGAGCAATGCTTAACCGATCTTGATCTGATGCACCGATGGCTTAATCCAGCCCTCCGCTGTGAGCCAATCGGCGATTGGAGCACCGATAAAGGCAGCGAAAGCCAATTTTTAATTCAACTGCCGTTTGTTCAACCAGCGTTGCGTAGCACTGTAGTAGAGCGCGAACCAGGGCTGATTGTTTGGGAGTTTGAGGGGTTTTTTCGAGGGCGCGATCGCTGGGAATGTCAGCCCACTGCTACTGGTACCAGTTTGCTCAACCGCTTCGAGTTTTATATTCCCAATCCGCTCATTCGTTATGGCTTTAATACCTTTGCTGCGACTTGGACTCGTCAAGATATGCAAGCTCAGTTGCGCCGCCTCCAGCGCGTTGCCGAGCAAATTTACAGTAACTAGGCAGCATCTAACGTTGAATACATAGCGTTGAATACATAGCGTTGAATACAGTGGAATAGAAGCGATTCTTATTCCTCTAAACTCCTAATTTCTCTGAACTCTTATAGCCATAGACGGATTGGTTAGGACGGGGTGCAGGGGTGGAACCCCTGGCTGGGGGCAAAGCCCCCACACCCCCTTTGATCCCAGTGTCCTAACCCTTGTGGCGACAGCTATAAGTAGATAGGCTTAATTAAATATAAGATCCTAAAATCCTGCGCCGCCCGCACAGCGGGCGGCGCAGGATTTTAGGATTTGGTTTTTATGTGGGTTGAGCTACTTATCTGACACTAAACCTGAGTTAATTGCACTACTTGGTTGAGCTTACCGCTACGGAAACCTTCTAGGTCAAGGGTTACAAACATAAATCCATAACACTGAAACTCTGTTGTAAGCTCTGACAGATCGGTCTTAAGCACAAATTCTTTAATATCCTCTGCCGGTAATTCAATCCGAGCTGTGTCGCCTTCAGAGCGAACTCGCAACGTGCCTAAACCCAATTTGTGTAAATAGCGCTCTGCTCGCCCTACTCGTTGAAGTTTTGCCACTGTAATGGCTTCTCCATAGGGAAAACGAGAGCTAAGACAAGGCTGAGCTGGCTTGTTCCACCAAGGCAAATTCAGATGGCGTGCTATTTCTCGCACTTCCAACTTAGTAATGCTTACCTCGGCTAGAGGCGATCGCGCCCCTCGTTCTTGAGCGGCTTGAATACCCGGTCGGTAGTCGTGCAAATCGTCGGCATTTACCCCGTCTACCACGTAGGGATATCCACGCTTTAACGCCAGAGGCTTCAATGTATCGTGTAGCTCGCTCTTACAAAAGTAGCAGCGATTAACCGGATTTGACGTGTAATTAAGGTTATCCATCTCGTGGGTTTGCACCACTTCGTGCTCAATTCCTATCTCTGCCGCTTGAATCTTGGCATCCTCCAAATCTTCTGGCAACAACGAGGGGGAATCTGCCGTTACTGCTAGAGCGCGATCGCCCAAGACATCGAAGGCGACTTTTGCGACTAGTGTACTGTCGATGCCACCTGAGTAAGCAATCAGCGCTCGATCCATTGCAGAAAATAAATCCCGCAGCCGTCCTAATTTTTCTAGTACCAACATTCTCACCCTAATCGTTTCTCACCTATATCATTTCTCAAATGATGCACCAATGCCCACAGCCCTAGGATGTAACTGTTGGCTCCAAAACCACTGATTTGGCCTATGGCAACTGGCGCAATGTGTGAGTGGTGACGAAACGGCTCACGCTGATAAACGTTGCTTAGGTGAACCTCAACGGTGGGAAGGTTAACAGCGGCGATCGCGTCTCGGATAGCCACACTCGTGTGGGTGTAAGCACCTGGGTTGATTACAATACCCTGGTGCTGCTCTAACGCCTGATGCACAGCATCTATAATCATCCCTTCATGGTTGGACTGAAGAGTAGAGATCGCAACCTGAAGCAGCTCAGCTTCCTTGCGAAGAGACTGATTAATTGACTCTAAACTCACACGACCGTATACCTCTGGTTCACGCTGACCAAGGAGATTCAAATTCGGGCCATGAAGTATCAAGACGCTTAGTGACGAAGACACCTGACAAAAAGTGCCTTAACGACGACGATCGGGGTCTTTTACAGGAATTGGAATAGGCTCAGGCTCAGGCTGAGCGTTTGGGTCAAGCAGAGCCTCAATCAGTCTGCGTGCCCATTCCTTCAACTTCTCTAGTATTTCGTCTATGTAGTCCATCAGCCAGACAGCTCCTTCGATGCAGACCAAAATTCAGTCATCTCTAGGTCACAGTTCTCTACAAGTATTGCTGAATGCTCGCAAGTAAAGAATGCAGTTTAGTGTCCTAGCTTACTGACCTTAATTTATCGCGATTCCGTGAAATTTATCAAGCCTTTAGGAAAATGAAGATTCGGTACTCCGTTATTTTACCCGTTTTTTGGTGGCTAGAAATGGAACAGGATAGGATTACAGGACTTTCTAATCAATTCTTAGGAAAATCTGTAACTATATCCTCAACAGCCATATCCTCAACAGCCATATCCTCAATAACCATATCCTCAATAACCACATCCCCAGTATAGACTCATGCTGATTTCGAGATTTTAGCCTTTTCCATGAAGATGGCTTGGTGCCAAACTATGCAATCTCGCTGCCTTGAGTCATTTGAGGAATGATCACAACGTAGCGGTAACCCGTTTCAGGTGCTCCCTGAATTTTAATACTGCCCCCATGCATTGCTGCAAGTTGACGACTGAGCGTTAGCCCCAAATTCTTCCGTAGCAATATCTTTGGATCACCGCTTTCTGCTTTGAGCGCCAGAGCCTCTGGCGATTGGGGTAAAGGTTGTACAAGATTAGCTACAGGAAGCATCGGGTGGGTGGATGAAAGGGAATGGGAGCTAAAGCTTTGTTCAGCCGTTGAATTGGACATCTGATGACCCTGCAGCTCTGATTGAGGCAACCCTTCCCCTAACCACGGATGAGATGTCCACAGCGTTATGCTGAGTCGGTCTGGTTTGCGGGAAATATGAATGCGGATCACGCTCTCAGTGCTGGAAGCCTGGATAATGCTAAAGACCAGGTGATACAGCATTTGGCGAATTTTATCTTTGTCAAGCAACCAGATGTGATTTCCTGGTTCTACCGTGAGCCGAATTTGTTGTTCTCGGCGTTGGGCTGATTGCTCAAGGGTACTAAAAGCCTGTTGACAAAGCATTTCAATGTCTACCGGAGCTAGATGAAGCGTCAGGGTGTAATCGTCTAGAGCGCCTAGTTCTACGATTTCGTTCAAGGTCGCTAGAAGTTGTTGCCCACTGTCATGAACAATGTTCATGTACTCTTTCTGCTTATCGGTTAGCGGGCCGTAGATTTCGCGGCTAAGAACGCTGGCCATTCCCAAGATGGATGTTAGGGGGGTACGGAGTTCCTGCACCATTTGAGTAATTAGCTCAGCCTTTACGGAGCCTGGAATGCTGGAGGCGATCGCCCCGGTTGGCTCTTCACACTTCTGTTGAGTCGATTGTTTGAGCAATGTGTTGCGTTCAAACTCGCTCATGCTCCAGCGGGCAATTAGCTCTAGAAGTTCTATCTCGTGGGTGGTGAAATTTCGCGGGGCTAATTCCATGACTGCTAGTGTGCCAATGCACTCTCCGTTGGCCGTTACCAGGGGAACGCCCAAGTAGGCTTGAATTCCATAGCGCTTGACCAGGAGGTGGTTGGCAAATGTGGGATGGGCGATCGCATCGCTAATCGCCAAGACTTGACGGCTCTCAACTACGTGAGTGCAAAACGACTCAGTGCGGGCAATCTGGCGTGAGGCAGCTAGGTCGTTCATTAGTCCAATGCGAGAAAGACCCACAGCCGATTTGAACCACTGCCGATCTTGATCCATGACTCCCAGAATACAAATGGGCGCATTTAAAAAATGGGCAGCCGTCTGGGTGGCTTCTTCAAAGACGGGTACACTTTCGCTATCCATTAGGCCTAGTGCTGCCATTGTTTGCAGCCGTTTCTGTTCACTGCCTGCCATTGACAGCCCCTTATCTTGGGAGAATAACCCGTTCCCTGGGTTTAGCATCGCGACCTTCTTGCTCGACATAGCCGTAGGCGTTTTGGTTGAATGTGTACAAAAATCTTTTAATACATTTAGCGTTCCCAACTTTCAGTACAAAAAACGGCATTGCTGAATCGTAGGTATTAATTTTGCTGCGGATATAGGTGCTCAGTGGGACACCCGCGTCAGAATTCGTGTGTCAAGTCAACAATATAGAACCCATTTGACATCTAACATTTGACATCTAATTAGAATTGAGATTTAGGGCGATTTTTGGGCAGTAGGGGCGAAGCATTTGCACTCGAATTGACGCTGCGTTGCCAGAATATTGATGCAAATGCTTCGCCCCTACGGAATATTCGCGATCACTGGAAAGATGTCAAATGAGTTCTATAGAAAAGTAACTCTTATAAACTCCGTAAAAAATAATACTTACGCAGTTGGGTGCGGGTGCTGCTTACGGCCATCATCGTTCAACTTCCTTGGTTAATCGGTTAATCCTGTGAAGTGCGTCAGTCTTAAGTAATCCCAATAAACCTAAATTTAAAGTTAACGATTCACGCAGGGGTCTAGTAATCTCTCAGTTAATCTCTCAGTGCTCGTTTTCCTAAATATAATCTTAATGATCTGGCGGGGTTCGCTGATTAAACGCCAAGATGATTAGAATATGGGATGAGACGCGACGCGAGTACTTTGCTGATTGTTGACGCGATCGCCGAACTGTTCTTCTCATTTACTGCATGGGCGCTGCATGACTCCACCCCAAGCTCCACCCCCAACGCCGCCGAAAACCTTTCTGGGTGCTGTTACCCAAGCGGTGCAGAATGTTCAGGCAAAGGTCAATTTTTCGAAGCTAAAGCTAAAGCCAAATGCTCGCGTGCCCGAACTGTGGGTACAAGATGCTGAGGCTACAAAGGCGGAGGTGTATCCGCTGCTGGGCGATCGCTACCTGCTAGGGCGTAGTTCTAAGTCATGCGATATTGTAGTACGCAACCCCGTCGTCAGCCAGGTTCACCTATCGCTTGCTCGTGATAGCCAGCGAGGTCGCTATGCTTTCGTCATGCGGGATGAGAACTCCACCAATGGCATTTACCGAGGCAAGCGTCGGCTGGGCAAAATTCCCCTCCGGCATGGCGATGTGTTTAGTTTAGGGCCGCCCGATCTGGCTGATGCCGTTCGTGTGCAGTACGTTGACCCACCGCCTTGGTATGTAAAGGCCGCTAAGTATGGGCTGTATGGTTTTACAGGGGTGTCGGCGTTAACAGCGCTGTGGATTGGCCTAGAGTGGCAAAAGTTTGCAGTGCGACCTCTACCCGCTTCGGTACAAGGACCTGTGATGATCCTGGCGCGGGATGGCGAAACCCCCCTCAGTGCAGTCGAAACCCGTACTCACCTCGAAAAGCAGCGGCTATCAGAATTTTCGTCGTATTTGCCAGAAGCGCTGATTGCCTCAGAAGACTCCCGCTATTACTGGCATTTGGGCGTTGACCCCATTGGGACACTGCGGGCGCTGTTGACCAATATTCGTGGTGGTAGTATTCGCGAAGGTGGTAGCACGATTACTCAACAGCTAGCCCGTAATATCTTTCGCAGCTACGTGGGTACCGAAGACTCTGCCGGACGCAAACTCCGAGAGGCCGTTGTTGCGCTCAAGCTAGAAACATTTTACAGCAAGGACTTTCTGCTGCTGACTTATCTCAATCGGGTGTATTTGGGCAATGGTATCTACGGGTTTGAAGATGCGGCGCAATTTTATTTTGCCAAGTCTGCTCAAGACCTTACCTTGTCCGAGGCTGCGACGCTGGTGGGTATTCTACCAGCCCCGAATACATTCAATCCCGTAAAAGATTACAACACAGCGGTAGAACTGCGCGATCGCGTGATCAACCGGATGGCAGCGAGTGGCAAAGTCAGCCTGAAAGATGCTGAACGAGCGCGGCGATCGCGAATTGACGTTAACCCAGCCGCTATTCAAGAATTGCGTAGTAATTTGGCTCCTTACTTCTACAGCTACGTGTTCGACGAGTTGGACGGTTTGCTGGGCGAACAACTGGCTCAAGAGGGCAATTTTGTCGTTGAAAGCAGCCTTGAGCCAAAGTTTCAAAAGCAAGCTGATACCTCCCTTCGGACTGCTGTTGAAACCGAGGGGGCTGCGTCTGGGTTTTCGCAGGGGGCACTGGTTACACTAGACAGCCAAACTGGGGAAGTACTGGCAATGACGGGCGGAGTAAGTTTTGCGGAAAGCCAGTTTAACCGGGCATCGCAGGCGCTGCGTCAGCCCGGATCAACCTTTAAGATATTTGAGTATACCAGCGCCTTAGAACAAGGCATTTCGCCATCTACACCGTTTTCATGCGCCCCCTTAGATTGGGGTGGGCAATCGTTTAGCGGCTGTGAGCGCCTGGGTGGAGGCAGCGCTGACATGTACAGTGGTATTGCCCAATCTGAGAATGCGATCGCCCTGCGAGTGGCACGAGAAGCAGGACTAGACAACGTCGTACAGATTGCCAAACGGATGGGCATTACCTCACCGCTCAATCCGGTACCCGGTTTGGCACTGGGGCAAAGTGAAGTCACGCTGTTAGAGTTAACCGGAGCCTATGCCGTGCTGGCCAACGGTGGCCTGTACAATCGCCCTCACGCAGTTAAGCGGATTTTAGACAGTAGCGATTGCACCGATCCGCAGGACTTTCGTAGTTGTCGCGTGATCTACGATGCCGCCCAAAGCCTGCCAGCCAAAACGCCTGCCATTACCCCAGCGATCGCTAACACCATGACCGATTTGCTGCGGGGTGTAGTGCAGGGGGGCACAGGTCGAGCAGCCTACCTGGGTTTGGGTGAAGCCGGTAAAACTGGTACTAATAACGACAACCGTGACCTCTGGTTTGTAGGCTATATTCCTGACCGTAACTTGGTTACAGGCGTTTGGTTCGGCAACGACGACAACACATCTACCAACGGCAGAAGCGCTCAAGCTGCTCAGCTTTGGGGTGACTATATGGGTCGTGTGGCGCAGTAAGCGTTGGGTCGCCTGAGCAGTAGGGCAAGCATTGTCCCTGTTGAAAAGGCGTTCCTATTTCAGCCTGGAAGATAATGTCCATGCCGATTTAAATTGCTTTTGTGCCCGATGATTTTGGGAAGCCACGCGCCGCGCGGCTTCCCAAAATCATCAGTCATGTTTGTTTTGTAAATTGGTGTCACCTTAGGGGTCAAATTTGAGGGGATTTCCTGATGTAGGTTAATTCCTTCGGAATAGACAGATATATAAATATTGACTGCCGGGGTTTGTTTGCGTGGGCATACTGAGAGGACTCATCGTACAGTTGGCAGGAGTATTCCTGCCCGCTGCCTGACGACCTTTCAGCACTACCGTCTCTACCGCTGGCGGCTGTCGTGGGAGTCTGGGGCATGGATACCTTGAATAAAAAGCGCCATTGGCTAGATATTGCGGAATATGCGTCCTTAGTAGGGTTGGGGGTTGGCTCGGTTGCCTCGTTTGCTACCTCGCAGTTGTTTTACGCCTCCGCGCCGATTTCGCTGCTAGTGCTATTGAATCTGGCCAATCGCAATCGCTTTGAGCAAGAAACACAGAGTAATTTGGCGATCGCCACCAGCGATATCGACCAGCGCCTTTCGAAGCATGTGGAATTATTGAATCAGCAGATCCTCTCTTTGCCCACCCCAGAGATGATGGGTAGCCTCAAGAAATCTATGCTGACCCGCAATCGGGAGGTGTCTGAAACGCTCTCAGCCGAAATGAAGCTGATTCAGAGAGATTTACAGGCTCGGCTGGACTCGATACAGCAGCGAGATCTGGAAAGTATGCGGGGAGACGTGCGGCAACTGCACGACTATTACACCCAAGTGTGCGACAGTATGGTGCAGATTACGACGCAACTGCATCACGTTTCTACGTCAGCCCGGGTCGATGAATTAGATCATGCGATCGCTCAACTGCGAGCTGAATCTATCTATCTGCAAACAAATCTACAAATTCTCAGCGACCAAACTAAACCCACTCTGCACTCTTTGCAAGAACAGGTCAACCGTCTACATCAGCAGTTTCATAAATTGCCGCCGCCGTTCGACGCTAGCACCCTACGACAAGAGGTCACCGAACTCATTCGGGTGGTGGCCGATCTGGTGCCTCGGCGCGACTGGACAACACTGGTCAGCGAAATGCAATCGCTCTACTATCAGCAAGCCTCTCAGGCCGAGGCAGAAGAGCTGCTGCGCCGCAAACTGCAAGATGTTAACCAACAGCTTCAAAATCGCCCCACCCGCGACAGCCTAACGTCTTTACAGTATCAAATTAGCCATCTAAATCAGCAAGTTCAGAAGCTACCGCCACCCTTCGACCCTGCCTCTCTCAAGCAAGAACTGGCCAAGCTGTTAACGGTAGTCGCCGAAATGGTGCCTCGGCGAGATTTTAGCGGCTTAGTAGCGCAAGTAAATGCCCTTCAGCAACAGCAGGAGTTTCAAGAAAAGCTTGAAAAAACCCTGCAATCGGAGCTGGAATCGCTGAATCAACAGTTGCAATTGCTGATTACTGAACCAGACCCCGGTATCAAAAACCCGGCGCTCGCCGCTAACGGATCTGCCTCTGCTTCACTTGACCCAACGGCACCGTCAACCGCGTCAACCGCATCAACCGATGCGCCGCCAAAAGAATTTGAATCGCGCCTAGAAGAGATGCTGCAACGCGAGCTAGGGCGAATTGATCGCCAGTTGCTCTTACTCCCTACGGGTGCAGAGTTTCAAAATCAGGTTGAGGCGACTCTGCGGCAGGCGATTCAAGATATTAACCAGCAAATGTGGACGTTCCCCGATGGACCTCGCTACGAGTTTGTGCTGGATTTTAAGTCAACGCTGGCCACAGTAGCTGAAAGGCAGAGCGATCGCCCCTCAGAAACGTTGACCAGCATGGCCGTTCCCGATAGTCGTCAGGTATTAGAGGATGCCTTAGAAACATCGGAGCAGCGCCTAATTATCATTCTGCCTTGGTCGAGTCAGTGCAGCTTAGACGACGGGTTAATGCAGCGTCTAGAGCGATTTTTTCAGCAAAAACGGCGGTTAGATTTGGGATGGTGTTATTTGGCAGATCGAGAAACACCGCGTTTTTTGAGCGCAATTAACCAGCGGTGGCAATCGCATCCTCCAAAAATGGGCAAACTGCAAGACACGCTACAAAAGCTGTTGCAGATTAAGCGGCAGTATCCGGCACAGTTTCAGTTTAAAATTTTAGGGACACGCGAAAACTTTTTGGTGTCCGACGATCGCTATGCTGTTTTGGGAATTGACGAGGCGCTGACTGCGACTACCCTAGTTCCCAATTTGGAGCTAAAGCTACGCACCGATGATCCCGCAATTATTCAACAACTGACGCAACGGTTTGATGAACCCGTGCTCAATTTGCAGGATGTTGCTGCGTATTGGAATCGAGCCGCGACCCGTTACGATCTGGGCGATAAACAGGGCGCACTAGATGACTTTGAGCATATTTTGCGAGTTGCCCCAGACGATGCATTGGCGTACAACTTCCGAGGGCTGGTGCGCTATGACCTGGAGGATGCTCCTGGGGCGATCGCCGACTTTAGCCAAGCGCTTCAGCTCCAGCCCCAGCAAGCAGCCGCCTATTGCAATCGAGCTTACATTCGCGCCGAGTTGGGTGATCAGATGGGGGCGATCGCTGACTACACGGCTGCTCTACAAGTTCAGCCTGACTGTGCGATCGCTTTCTTTTTTCGAGGTGTGGCCTGTCAAAAAGTGGGCGAGCTGCGGCGCGCTGTTGGTGACTATAGCGCCGCCATTCAGCGCTCTCCTAGCACCCCAACGCCCTACTATTACAGGGGCTTAGCCCGTCCCAAACTGGCCGACAGATCGGGAGCGATCGCCGATCTAGAAACTGCCCTAGAACTCTTTACTGCCCAAGAAAACGAAGCTAACGCTCGCAAAGTCTTCAACAGTTTGCAAAAGCTACAGAGAACCGTCAACGTATCGGTTGCTAAAGCTAGACCAACGGCCACCCCAGACATGTCAAGAGTTCCCTTACCTGCACCCTCCGCAGGGACTGCATCCTCTTTCCAGCCCCCCGTAGACCCACCCATTTCTGCCTCAACCGCCCCACTCCCCGACTCAACGCTTGATACCGTACAGAGCCTCGGTAGAGATGACTTAGCTCCAGAACGCACCTCATTAGAACTGCTTACCAGCAATGGCTACCACCCAGCCGAAGTCGTTCTAGATCAGAATTCACTGTCCGCAACTTGGCCTTCGGAAGACCAAGATCTGCCCTTTGAAAACCCGTTTACAACGGATTTCTTAGAAGCGTATGACATCGGGAATCTGCCCGACGACGCTAGGGCGGATGATGAAGAGGTTGATCCGTCTGTTGCCGCACCCCCACAAGGCTCGTCTTCTCTGGATACCCTGGACAACAGCTCTCTTCACACGTCACCCCCACCCAGGCAGACTGCTAACTACACGTTACAAGCGACCGGAAGTGGCTGGTTCAGCCTCCAATTTGAGCAACCCGACTTTGCTAAGTAGATGGGCGTAATTAGATATAAAACCTTAAAAGTCTGCGCCGCCCGCTGCGCGGGCGGCGCAGACTTTTAGAATCTTGTTTTTATTTAGGTTGAACTACTTATAGCCATAGACGGATTGGTTAGGACGGGGTGCAGGGGTGGAACCCCTGGCTGGGGGCAAAGCCCCCACACCCCCTTTGATCCCAGTGTCCTAACCTTTGTGGCGACAGCTATACCTAAAGGGATGGCTCTGTAAGAGTCTCGCTCTGTGCGGCTCTCAGAAAAAATGTTAATCCGACTTAAGCGCGTAGCGTTAGGTCGGATTAATGCCGTCACGAGCCGCAGCGCTGTTGCCCAAAAGCACACAGCTCTAGTACCGGGCAGCGATCGCACGCGGGCTGACGGTAGTAACAGCATTGCTGGCCGTGGCGCATCAGTACCTGGTGGTTATCGTAGACTTGCTGCGCCGTCCACTGGGGCGGCAATTGGGCGGCTAATAGCGCATGGGCAGGTCCCACTGCCGTGTTAGTCGGAATCAAGCCCAGTCGGATGGCTACGCGGTGATGGTGGCTATCGACAGGTAGCGCCGCCCCACGCAGTGTACTGAAGCTGATCACGGCGGCGCTGGTTTTTGGGCCAACTCCTGGCAGCGATTCTAACCAAGCACGAGCTTCTGGAACCGATAAATCGCCCAAAAAATCCAGCGATAGGTGGCCGTTAAGCCGCTCGGTGAGCAAGTGCAAAATGTGTTGCAAGCGGGGAGCTTTGAGTTCGGGATAGGTGCAGGGTGCGATCGCCTCCTGCACAGCTTGAACAGGGGCATCTCGTACTGCTTCCCATGTAGGGTAGCGATCGCGCAACTGCCGAAACGCCAGCCCCGATGCTTGATTTTTGGTGCGGTGAGATAGGAGTGCAGACACCAACTCGCTCATTGGGTCGAGGGTGTGGTGTCTATAAGAAATTGGGCAACCATATGCAACACAGAGGCGATCGTGAACCTGCAAGGCTTTGTGCTGACGAGATTGAGCATCATTCGTTGCAGCAGGCATAGGATCAACTGGAGCGGTGGGAAAGAGAGGCAGTTCAGGTTGATGCACGGAAGCGTATTTGAGAATTAGGGAAACGCTAAATGGCCGACTGTTGAGGCAGAGGCGAGCATTTTGATCCTAGAGCACGAGTTCCCATAGCCGTATCGTTCAAAAGGGCAATAAAACGAATCCGGGCATCCCCTCCCACAGCCGTCTCCAAATTTCCAGAACCGATAACAATCCTTAAAACCTGTTTCCCGTGAAAATCAGGACAATGAGAAGATAGAGGACTGAGAATTCTCACATCCACGTTCTTCCAGGAGTATGTAA
>Ga0335394_10002267_pt1 | contig 21634 bp, 19 predicted proteins | sample MAT03_FD_205741 | JGI IMG/M metagenome (GOLD analysis project Ga0335394, IMG submission 205741) | Freshwater microbial communities from Lake Fryxell liftoff mats and glacier meltwater in Antarctica - MAT-03 (spades assembly) (version 2) ...
AGCGTCACATTGCGCGGCACCACAATCACGGCCACATCCTGCAGCAACGCTGTATTGAGAGCCGCGAATATGTTGTCGCCGAAGGCTGCGTGACGGCCGAGGTGGGGCTCGATGGTCGCAGCCTGCGCCGCACCTGCCGACGACAGATTGGCAACCAGTACGCCGCCCTCTGCGAGTGTGCTGGACAACTGCGGGGCATAAACGCCGTCGACAAAAACCAACCGGGTCGTTGCCTCTTCAAGATAGAACTGCTCGATGTGTGCCGCACGCAGATCGGTCGCGCTGTGCACCGGCTGAAACGACAGCCCGGTGAGTGGCGAAAGGTCGGTAAAGCGCCACTCCTCGTCGCGCAGGGTCGGCACTTTCAGCACATCCAGGCGGCGAACGGCCTGCGCGCGCAACGTGTTGATCCACGCCAGCGGGCTGGCCGTCAACGGCGACTGGCCTGCCAGCAGCGTTTCGATGTAACCCGCTGCGGGTCGCCGCATCGAGGTGACCGCGTTCATGCCGCGACTGCCATTGCCGCCTGATGCTCGGCAGCGACCCAGTCGTAGCCACGCGTCTCGAGTTCGAGTGCCAACGACTTGTCGCCCGTCTTGATGATGCGGCCCGCCTCCATCACGTGCACGAAGTCGGGCACGATGTAGTTGAGCAATCGCTGGTAGTGGGTCACCAGCACGATGGCGTTCTCTTTGTTGGCAAGCTGGTTGACACCCTGCGAGACGATCCTGAGCGCGTCGATATCGAGGCCGGAATCGGTCTCGTCGAGAATCGCCAGACGGGGATCGAGTAGCGCCATCTGCAAGATTTCGTTGCGCTTCTTCTCGCCACCGGAGAAACCTTCGTTGACACTGCGGCCGAGAAACTCGGGGCTCATTTCGAGCAGCTTCATCTTCTCGCGCACGAAGTCGTCGAACTCGAGCGGGTCCAGCTCTTCCTTGCCGCGCTGCGCCTGCACGGTGTTGTAGGTCAGGCGAAGAAACTGGCTGTTGGCGACGCCGGGTATTTCGATCGGATACTGAAAGGCCAGAAACACACCCGCACGGGCACGCTCTTCGGGCGCCAGATCAAACAGATTCTTGCCTTCGAAGACCACGCTGCCGGCTGTGACTTCATAGGCTGGGTGGCCGGCGAGCACTTTGGCGAAGGTGCTTTTGCCTGAGCCGTTCGGCCCCATGATGGCATGCACCTCACCGCTGTTCACGGTAAAGTCCAGGCCTTTCAGAATCTCGACGCCGTTCACGGTTGCGCGCAGCCCCCGCACTTCGAGCAGGGTCCTGCTGTCCTGGTAAATCATCCGACGCTTCCTTCAAGTTTGAAACTGAGCAGCTTGGTCGCTTCGACCGCAAACTCCATCGGCAATTGTTGGAATACGTCCTTGCAGAACCCGTTGATGATCATCGACACGGCGGCCTCGGCGCCGATGCCTCTCTGCGCAAAGTAGAATAACTGGTCCTCGCCGATTTTCGAGGTCGACGCCTCGTGCTCGACCTTGGCGGTGTGGTTGCGCACCTGGATATAAGGAAAGGTATTGGCACCGGACTTGTCGCCAATCAGCATCGAGTCACATTGCGAATAATTGCGCGCACCGGCAGCAGTCGGCGCAATTTTGACCAGCCCGCGGTAGCTGTTGTTGGAGCGGCCGGCCGAAATGCCCTTGCTGACGATGGTGCTGCGGGTGTTCTTGCCGATGTGGATCATCTTGGTCCCGGTGTCGGCCTGCTGGAGGTGGTTGGTGACAGCTACCGAGTAAAACTCTCCCACCGAGTTGTCGCCACGCAAGACGACGGAAGGATACTTCCATGTAATCGCCGATCCGGTTTCGACCTGCGTCCAGGATATACGCGAGTTGACGCCTTTGGCCAAGCCGCGCTTGGTGACGAAGTTGTAGATTCCGCCAACGCCGTTTTCATCACCGGCATACCAGTTCTGGACCGTCGAGTACTTGATGTCGGCATTGTCGAGCGCGACCAGTTCGACCACTGCCGCATGCAACTGATTAGTGCTGAAGGCAGGCGCGGTGCAGCCTTCGAGATAAGAGACCGACGCGCCTTCTTCGGCAATGATCAAGGTGCGCTCGAACTGCCCCGACTCCTCGGTGTTGATGCGGAAGTAGGTCGATAGATCCATCGGGCACTTGACGCCCTTCGGAATGAAGCAGAACGAGCCGTCGGTAAAGACGGCAGAGTTGAGCGCAGCATAGTAGTTGTCGCCGGTCGGTACCACGGTGCCGAGATACTTTTGCACCAACTCCGGATGCTCAAGCACGGCTTCCGACATCGAACAGAAAATGACGCCAACCTCGGCCAGCTTGTGCTTGTAGGTCGTCGCGACCGACACACTGTCGAAAATGACGTCTACCGCGACGCCGGCCAGCGCCATGCGTTCGTGCAGCGGTACGCCGAGCTTTTCAAAAGTGCGCAGCAGCTCCGGATCGACCTCGTCCATGCTTTTAAGCTTTGCCTTCTGCTTCGGCGCGGCGTAATAGCTGATGGCCTGGAAATCGATCTTCGGGTAGTGGACATTGGGCCACTGCGGCTCTTCCATCTTGAGCCATGCCTGGTAAGACTTGAGGCGAAAATCGAGCAGCCACTCGGGCTCGTTCTTCTTGGCCGAAATCATCCGGATGGTGTTTTCGCTGAGCCCCTTCGGCGCGACATCTGTCTCGATCGCTGTGACGAAGCCGTGCTTGTAAGGCTGGCTGATGAGTTTTTCCAGTACCGCGCTCATGAGGTTGCTCCTGTTCTGTCAAGCCGAAAAGGACGATCCGCAACCGCAGGTCGTGGCGGCACCAGGATTGTTCTTGATGACAAACTGCGCACCGTCGAGATCGTCTTTGTAGTCAATCTCGGCCCCCGCCAAGTACTGATAGCTCATCGCATCGATCAGCAGCGACACACCGTTCTTTGTCATCTTCGTGTCGTCTTCATTGGCGAACTCGTCAAAAGTGAATCCGTACTGAAAGCCGGAACAACCGCCGCCTTGAATATAGACACGAAGTTTCAGGTCGGCGTTGCCTTCTTCGGCAATCAATTCAGCGACTTTGGCTGCCGCGCTGTCGGTAAAGACAAAAGGTGAGGGCATTTCCGTCTCGATGCTTTCGCTGACTGCGCTCATGGCGTCACCTCAGTATTCTTTACGTCGAGCTTGGGCTTCTTTACGTTGAAACTCTCGCCGCAGCCGCATTCGCTTTCGACGTTGGGATTGTCGAATTTGAACATCTGTTTGAGCCCCTCCTTGACGAAATCGATACGCGAGCCATCGAGCACCGACAGGCTTTCGGTATCGAGAACAACACATGCGTTGTACGATTCGAATGTGTGGTCTCCAGGGCGTATTTCGTCGGCGATGTCAAAGGTGTGCGTCAAGCCCGTACAGCCGACTTTCTTGATGCCGATGCGCAACGCAAGCCCTTTGCCGCGCTTGGCCAACTGGCTCTGAATCTGTTTTGCCGCGTTTTCTGTCAAGGTAATCGTCATGACTCAAGCTCCAAAGTAGCCACACCAGGCACCGCGATGAGCGGGGTGTCCAAGCTGGATCGCCTGAACGTTGGTGGTGTCGCCGAAAGCACTTCGTGTAGTGTCGTATCGAAACCATCTACTTGTCAACATGGTTTCGTAACGCTACCATCTGGGCCTTGTCAAGGAGCTGAAGATGGACAGTCGTGCGATCGCGGAGCAGGTCTTGCAGCTGGGTCGCATGGCGTCCGCCGAGGCGCTCGCAGAGGGGCTGACGCCGGTCCAGTGGGCGGGGCTCAGATACTTCGCACGCGCGAATCGCTTCTCCAGAACGCCATCCGCCTTCGCCGCGTTTCACGGCACGACGCGAGGCACGGCGTCGCAGACGATCAAGACCCTCGAAGCCCAGGGCTATTTGGCGCGCATGCGGTCAGACACCGACCGGCGCAGTGTTCATCTCGTTCTGACGGAAACGGCCAAGTTCGTTCTTGAGAATGATCTCTTCGAAACGCTGGTCCGTGCCGTCGACACCCTGCCCCTGGGTGTGCGTGGTCAATTCGCCAACGCCTTGCAGCGCGTGCTGGGCCACGTCGCGTTGGAGAGGGGCATGCCGACGTTCGGCAACTGCGCGTCGTGTACGCATCTGGAAGGCGACGACTGCAGCCGGGAGCGACAGCAGTCCTATGCCTGCGGCTTCTCGAGCCAGCCGCTGCGTTTGGAGGAACTGGACGGAATCTGCATCAACTTTGTCCAAGGCAAGCCCGTGGCGGAGCGGGGAACCCTCATTGGGACCGTGCCGCGATGACGGCTGTTCCCGCTTCAGCGATCATCATCGTCGACAACCGGTCTGACCCGACGAACCCGAGCAACCCGACTCACGCGCTCGCCAACCGGCTGCGCGAGCATCTTCAAACGCTCGCCGCTCTGCGCGTGGCGATCAGCTATCGGGACCTGGCCAAAGCGATGCTGCTCTCGCCCCCTCGGACCATTCATCAATTGACCGAGGCGTTGGAGCAACTCATGGCCGAGGACGCGGCGGCCGACTGCCCCTTCATTGCGGCCATCGTCGTCAGCGACTGGCGCGGCGGCATGCCGGCTCCTGGCTTCTTCGACTGCGCGGCGCGGCTCGGCCGTTTCGCCGGCGATGCAACCGGCGTCGGCGCCAGGGCGTTTCATGCGGGCGAGTTCAACGCGTCGGTCGCCTTGTGGGCGGGTCCCGCGAGGGTGATGTCGACTCAACAGCGAGGGAGCAGGCATCGATCCGGCCGGTTTCTTCCAACCCTCGCCGCTTGAGCGCCGACCCGTGAGCAAACGCCATGCAAACGAATCTGAGCCCCGAGTTCAAGGGCACGCAAGATGGCGAGGCAGCAGAAGCCATTCTCCGCAAGTGCGTGCACTGTGGCTTCTGCAACGCTACGTGCCCGACCTATCAACTGCTGGGCGATGAACTCGATGGCCCAAGGGGACGCATCTACCTGATGAAGCAGGTGCTCGAAGGCGGTGAGGTCACGCGCAGTACGCAACAACACCTGGACCGCTGCCTGACCTGCCGCAACTGCGAGACCACCTGCCCCAGTGGCGTCGAATACGGCAAGCTGCTGGACATCGGCCGCAAGATCGTCGAAGAGCGGGTGGAACGGCCCATCCTGGAACGGGTAATGCGGACCGCCTTGAAGGAGGGCCTGAGCTCGCCGCTGTTCGCACCGGCGATGAAGGTCGGGCAACTGGTTCGACCGCTGTTGCCACAGGCGCTGAAGAACAAGGTGCCTCGAGTGGTGTCGGCTCGGTCCAGGCAATTGCCACAGCGCGAACACGCGCGCAAGATGCTGATGCTGGCGGGCTGCGTGCAGCCGGCGATGATGCCCAACATCAACAGCGCCACCGCCCGCGTACTCGACGCTGCCGGCATCCAGACGCTGGTCGCGCCGAAAGCAGGCTGCTGCGGCGCGCTGCGAACGCACCTGAACGACCACGAGGGCGGCCTGAAAGACATGCGGCGCAACATCGATGCATGGTGGCCGCTGGTCGAATCAGGCACGGTCGAGGCGATCGTGATGAATGCGTCCGGCTGCGGCGTGGCGGTCAAGGAGTATGGCCATGCGCTGTTGCACGACCCGGCATATGCCGAAAGGGCCAAGCGCATCGGTGCCCTGACGCGGGACCTGAGCGAGTTGTTGCCAGACCTCGTTCCTGTCCTCGAGGGCCGGGTGCAAACCAACGGGACCGCTGCGCTGGCGTTTCATCCGCCGTGCACCTTGCAGCATGGGCAGCAATTGCGCGGCAGTGTGGAGACGCACTTGGGCGCACTGGGGTTCGATATCAAAGTGGCCCGTTGCGAAAGTCACCTCTGCTGCGGTTCAGCCGGCACGTACTCGGTACTTCAACCCAAGCTGGCCTATCAGCTGCGCGACCGCAAGCTCGAGCACTTGGCCGAGCTGGAAGCCGGTTGCATTGTCTCGGCCAACATCGGCTGCATCCAGCACTTGCAGACTGGCACGTCGACGCCAGTACGCCATTGGATCGAAGTCCTGGACGACGCTCTGACAGCGTAGGCTGCTGAGATACCCTTGCGCAAAACGACCGTCCGTTCTTTCCTCGACGCTGTGTGTGCTTGCGAACGGACCTCGCGTTGCGAGCGCGATGAAAGCAAGGCGGGACCTTGTCTGCCGGCGTCTCGGTCACTGGGCGCATTGGAGAATTCCGGGTGGACGATTTGAAGCGTTCAGGACCGCCCGACTACGGACTACTGGCGCCGAAGCGCCCACGCGATAGAGGTCTAGTCCATTGGCCGCCAGAAGCCCGCCACGAAGGGCAGCTTTAAGCAAGGCAAGTGTCGAACTTTGGGCCGTGTCCCTGGCCTGCCTCAAGACACCCCGGCCCTCGAAGCATGAGTGCAGAACTCAGTGCCGGGCGAAGAGCCGAACATTACAGACCACCAGCTCCGGCTTGCTGGCGACGACGCCGGTGAAGTCGGGGTGCTGTGGGTTGATGAGAACGTTCTCTTGACGGGCCCACCACGCATTCGGCCAACGGACTGAAACCTTTGGACTCGAAGCGCAGCAACTGCATGTCGCTGCGCTGCTGGCTCAGGCCTTTTGCGCCGCAGCGTCGACGTCATCACCATCCTGATTGCCATCCTCTTTGCCAACGCCGTGCTCCTTCAATCTGGCTTTGGCCTTCTTCGTCACGATGACCGCCACCACCACCGTGGCCACCAGTCCAACGGCGAGGAAACTCCACTCCAGCGTGCTTGCGCCCTCTCCCGAGGCCGCCTTGCCGGCCGCGCCCACGTACACGTTGACCAGCGTGCCGGGCATGATGCCGACGAAGGTCGCTGCAACATATTCGCGCAGCTTGAGGTCGGTGACGCCGTAGAAGTAGTTCTGCAGGTTGAACGGCAGTACCGGGCTGAGACGCAGCATTGCCACCACCTTCCAGCCGCCTTCGCCGACGGCCGACTGGATGGCCTTGAACTTCGGCCGATCCTGTATCAGCGACTCGACCTTGTCGTAAGCCAGATGGCGCGCGATCAGGAAGGCCAGCGTTGCGCCGATGGTGGCCGAGACCACCACCAGCGGGAATCCGATGACCAGGCCAAACGCCAGCCCGGCAGCGAACGTCAGCACCGAGCCCGGCACCAGCAGCACCGTGCCGACGATGTACACCGCTGCGAAGATCAGCCAACCCCACGGTCCCAGGCTCTTGATCCAGACCTGGAACGCATCGGTCCACGCCTCGATCGGCAGCAGGAACCAGCCCGCGACCAGCGCCGCAAGCACGACGGCACCTAGTGCCCACTGCCATGGCGTCAAACCTGATCGTTTCGAGTCGTTCATGGTTGTCCGAGTTCGAGGCGCTGGTTGAATCGATGGTCCAAGAACGTCGAACCTATCCGGTTGCACGCTGGACGAAAGTACGCTGTCGTACAGACGCCAGCCGTGAGTTGGTCGAAGCTCCGACGCATCGCGGCCCCGGGCAAAGTCCGGCCGCACCCCTGCAGAGGAGAGTTTCGATGACAGCGCCCGCACACCCCTCCCGCCAGGAACTTTGGAACGACATCAAGGATTGCAAGTTCGTGATGTTCACCACCCGCCATGCCAACGGGCATCTCCATTCGCGGCCGATGACGATGCAGAACTCGACGCTCGATGCCGACGACAGCCTGTGGTTCTTCATGTCCAGAAAGAGCGACCCCGTTGCAGAACTCGCCGCCGAGCCCTCGGTCAACGTCGCCTACTCACCCCCAGGCGACGCCTGCTGGATCTCGGTCACCGGCACGGCGATGGTGGTCCAGGATGGCGCCAAGGTGAAGTCCTTGTGGAACCGCTCAACCGACATCTGGTTTTCCGGCGGCCCGGAGGATCCTGATTTGGCTCTCGTCCAAGTGCGCATCGTCCATGTCAGCGAGTGGGAGGCCGGCGCCGATGGCGACGCGCGGCCGGCCCTGCGCAGCGAGGATGTCGGCTTCCGTCCGCCCAATCACCTGCCGACAGAGACCACGCCGGCGAGCGATAACGTGGCCTTGCTGTTCGAACGATCCTGAGCCCGCGAGGCCGCGCCGCAAGGGACCGATTGGCCTCTCGCCGAACTGTGCAAGTAATCGATATCTCGGACGCGCGGCTTTCGCGGCCGGACCTCGCGTTATTGCCGTCCGGGTTGCGTCTGCTGCCCTGCACCATGGCGGGCCCGGACAGGGCGACGCGACTGCGGCTGTAGACGGCTCGCGCCAGGCTCATCGGTGCCCTGGGTGCCGACGAGCGTGGAGCGAACATTCCACTCAACCACATGCAGGTGGGACCCTTGATCCGAAGGGCGCCGAAACCGACAGGGCCGGCGCCCTGCCCCGACGTCAGTCAGCGGCGGCGCCGGCCAGCCATCCGGCCGTCATGTCCTCGCGGCATACCAGCACCGGCAAGTGCGACTGGCGAACCAGGTCGGCGACCAGGCTGCCGCCCAGCACACGCGACACCGTACCGCGTCCTTGCGAGCCGACCACGATCAGGCCGCACCCTTGCTCGTCGGCGACGCGCAATACGGCGGCACACGGCTCCTCGTCCAGCGTCATGATGGTTCGCGTGGTGACGCCTGCCGGTTGGATCACGGCGTGGGCACGGGCAAACCATTCCGCGGCGCGCTGCCGGCTGTCCGCCTGATGCTTCTCGAGGACGAACATGGCCGAAGCCGCCGAACGCACTTCGAAGAGCTCGATCGGGAAGGCCACATGAAGCGTGATCTCGGCGCCGAGTCGCGCCGCCAGCGCTGCCGCGATCGCGGCTGTGCGCAGGCCAAGCTCGGACTCGTCGAGCACCACGAGAAGACGAACTGCAGCTTGTTGCATCCTGGCTCCTCTGCAGGCGACCCAGCCCGCGTCGAAGCATCATCGCCGCTCGTGGCGAGCGGGTCAAACTGGCGGCGGCAGCAGACGGGCGCTAGAGGCCGTAGCGCCACGCCAGCAGGGTCGACAGCATCGCCCACATGATCAGGAACAGCGGCGTGCCCACACGCAGGAAGTCACCAAACCGGTAGCCACCGGCATTCATCACCAAAAGATTGGTCTGGTAACCCATTGGCGTCAGGTAACAAAGGTTGCAGCCGAACAGCACGGCCAGCACGAAGGGTTCGGGTGGCACACCCAGCGTCTGCGCCAGCGAGACCGCCAAGGGTGTGCCGATGGCCGCTGCCGCGTTGTTCGATACGAAGTTGGTGACCAGGCCCATCAAGGCCATCAGCAGCGCCGCCAGCCAGGCCGGCGACAGCGCGCTGGACCGCGTCGCCAGACCCTGCGCCAGCCAGTCCGTCGCACCGGTGACGGCGAGCGCATCGCCGAGCGCAAGACTGGCTGCGACCAGGAGCACCACCTTGGCGGACAGCGACTGCGCGATGTCCCCCCATGACAGGCAGCGAGCCAGCAGCAAGCCCAGGGCGCCACCCAGCGCGGCGATCTCGATGGGCAGCGTCTTCGTGGCGGCCAGCAGAACGACGGCGGCCATCACGGCGATGGCGATACCGGCCCTGTCCTGGCGCGGGACGGCAAAGCGTTCGTCCAGCAGCAGCCCCAAGCCGTCGCGCTGCGCCTTGCGCATGGCGGCCGCGTCCCCTTCCACCAGCAGCACGTCACCGACACTGATCAGGCGGTCGGACAGGCCCTCGCGCTGCCATGAATCGCGCTGCGCCGTCGCGCGGACGCCGACGACCACGAAGCCGAAGCGTTCGGCCAGGCGCTCCTGGCGCACGCTGCGGCCCTCGAGTGGCGAGCCGGCCGTGACGATCATCTGCGCCACCACCGCCGCAGGCAGCGCTGGCGTGGTCGGCGCCGAGTCAGCGGTTTCATCGTCGTCGGGCGGCACCACCGCGTGCAGCACGGCGCCGAGTTGGCGCTCGAGTTCCTTCAGTCGCAGCGCCGTCTCGCGGATGACGAGTCGGTCGCCCACGAGCAGGCGCCTGCTGGGCAGTGGCAACAGCGTGCGCGAGCCCCGGCGCAGACCCACCAGTTGCATCCGAGGCTCTACCGCAGTCAGCGCTGCGCTCAGGGGCTGACCCGCCAGGGGGCTGCCCGCGTCAACATGCAACTCTGCGTCGAAAACATCGTCGCTCAGGTCCTGCGTCTGGGCCGGCACGTCGCGCAGCAGCCGTGGCGCCAGCAGCCACAGGTAGGCCAGTGCCGGCACGGCGGCCACGGCGACCAGGCCGATCCAATCGAACATGGCGAAAGGGGCCACACCCAGCGAAACGGCGATCGCCACGACGATCAGGTTGGTCGAGGTGCCGATAGTGGTGGCCATGCCGCCGATCAGCACGGCGTAGTTCATCGGCAAAAGCAGGCCCGCGGCCGGTACCTTGGCCTGGCGTGCTGCTGCCAGCAACAAGGGGATGAGCAAAACTACCACCGGCGTATCGTTCACCACGCCGCTGACCGAAGCCGCCGTCGCCAGCACGGCGAGCAGCGCGCTGCGCGGATGCCGCGCCACCAGGCCGGCCAGGCCACGCGCCGCGGGTGCCAGCGCGCCCGTCACGACCAGGCCGTGACCGACGATCATCAGCGCGCAAATCGCTATCAGCGCCGGGCTGGCGAAGCCGGCAAAGAATCGGTCGGGATTGACCGCCTTGCCGTCGCGGATCAGCGGAAACAGCGTGAAGCCCAGTGGCAGTGCGGCCAGCACGCCCAGGCTGATGGTGGATATCGACCAGCGGTTGTGGATGAACAGGCCAAACACCAGCGCTGCAAAAACCAGCATGCCCAGGCCGTGCGCTGTCAGGTCGATCATCGTTCAGCCCTTCGCCGGCATCGGGCCGGCCGCTGTGGTCGCAATGCGGGCGGGTCAGGCCTGACACGGTCAGCGCGTTCGGGGCGCCGGCGTCGCCACCCCGTTGGGGCACATGCGCTACATGGTCGTCAAATTCGGCGCCGTCGTCACGCGCCGAATCGGTGTCGGGCACGATGACTGAGGCAAGCGGCGCATGCGCTGATGTCGTCTTGCGCCCGGAGGAATCGAGATCAGTATAGCGACCGCAGCGAGCCCAGAAGTGCGTTGCCATCCCACTGGGCTTGACCAAATAGATTGCTATCTATATAACTGCGCCATGGCAGGTTTCAGATCATTCACAACCCAGACATGACCGACCTGAAGACGCTGCGGGTCCGATCACATCGTCGCCGGTGCCGGTTCTGGTAGTCAGGGAGGCCGGGTGGGCCAGGGCCGGTGCGCGGATCGCGGCTTTGCCGATGGAGCCGCGCCGCAACGCCAGGGCGGTCGCCGTGGCGCAGATGCAGCAAAGTCCCGCTGTACGGGCTTGACGGCTGGCGCGCTGGAAGTCGACCGCGACGGACGGCGCCATTGCGCCCGTTTCTGCCCTTCTGCCCTTCTGCCCTTCTGCCCCCGCCATTTCCTGAAGCAAGCCCGATGCCCAGCAAGAAGAAAGACCATCCCGCGCCAACGCATGCCCTCGCGCTCGCGGCCATGCCCTCAGCCGAGGGCCCGCCTGCGACGCCCGAAGCGGTCCTGCAGCAGTTCAGGATCGTCTTGAACGCCGTGAAGACCCATTTCCAGCAGGTCGAGCGCAAGGCCGGCATCGGCGGGGCCCCTTTATGGGCGCTGACCATCATCCGCGAGCAACCGGGCATCGGTGTCGGCGACCTGGCCATCGCCTTGAGCGTACGGCCGCCCACCGCCAGCATCATCGTCCGCACTCTGTCACTGCAGGGCTTCGTCGAGCCCAGCCGCGAAGGGCCCGACCGGCGCAGCGTGCAGCTCCACATCACCACGGAAGGGCGCAAGCTGCTGCGACGCGCACCGCGGCCCTTCGCCGGCGTCTTGCCAGAGGCGCTGAACGCGCTGGAGCCTGCCACGCTCGACTTGTTGAACAGGGGTCTGCGCCAGCTCATTCCGCTGCTCGATGCCGACGTCCGGGCGGCAGTGACCCCGCTGTCGCTACTGAGCGCATCGGACTGACAGCGTGCCCTCGCGCCCTGATGCGGATGTCCAGGCCCGTCGCCCTGCCCTTGCGTTGTCTCGGGGTGACTCGAGTTCGAAAGCGCCTGGCCAGCCAGACCCTGGCTACATTCTCAAAAAGGCACTTGTATATTGCGACGAACGCATGATGACCGATCAAGTGCTTAAAGGGATGGCGGGCCAGAGCCCTCGACTACCAGCGGTCTACGTGTTGGCCCGAACACTGACCGGGACGGCCACGGTGTACGGCTGCGGCCTGGCTTTCGGCCGCCCGCACAAGCAGGCTCTGTCGACCGGACTGCTGCTGGTGCCGAAGGCCGGCCTGGCCATCGGCCTAGTGCAGACCACCAGCGCCCTGATGCCGGTGCTGGGTGCGCAGGTGTCGGCACTGGTGCTGGCGGCGGTCGCAGTCTTCGAGACCATCGGGCCGCCTATCGCGGCAAAGGCACTGCGTCTGTCGGGCGACGCCGGTCGCGCCAGACGGGAAGCTGAAGCTGAAGCTGAAGCTTCCGCTTCCGCTTCCGCTGCCGCTGCTGCTGCTGCCGCGACAGCGACAGCGGCAGCGGCAGCCTACTGAAGCAGCAAACCATGCCCGAACTGAACTTGTCCCGGCTCAACTTGTCGTGGTTGTCCCATCCTTTGTTCGACCTGGGCGGAAAAGAGGTCAGCGTGGGCAGCCTGCTGCTCGCGCTGGCTTTCGTGATCGGCATCTGGTGGTTTGCCGGCTTCCTGGAGCGCAGCATGCATCGCCTGACCGGGCGCTATGGCGACGAATCCTGGAAGACAGCCCGCATCCACATGTTGAGCCGGCTGCTACGCTACGGCGTATGGATCGTCGGCACGCTGGTCGGCTTGAACTACCTGGGCATCGACCTGACCAGCATTGCCTTGCTAGGCAGCGCGTTGGCCGTCGGCCTGGGTTTCGGCCTGCAGAACGTGTTCAGCAACTTTGCCTCCGGCGTGATCATCCTGCTGGAGCGCAGCCTGAAGGTGGGCGACTTCGTCGACCTGCAATCGGGCCTGCGTGGCCACGTGCGCGAGATCGCCATGCGATACACACGCATCAGCACCAACGATTCGCTGGATGTGCTGGTGCCGAACTCCGAATTCATCAACGGCCGGGTCAGCAACTGGACGCTGGACGATTCGCATCGCCGAATGCACATTCCCTTCGGGGTGGCCTACGGCACGCCCAAGGAGAAGGTGCGAGAGGCCGGCGTGGCCGCTGCGGCGCAGGTGGAAGGCATCATGGAACAGGGCAGCATGCGCACGCAGGTGTGGCTGGTGGGTTACGGCGACAGCGCCATGAACTTCGAGATCATTGTCTGGGCCAACCGCAAGCTCACGACCCATCCCGCGTCCACCCATGCCAAGCTGATGTGGGCGCTGGACGATGAACTGCTCCGTCTCGGCATCGAGATCCCGTTCCCGCAACGCGACCTGAACGTGCGCGCGGGGCTGCTCGACGTGCGGCTGCACGCTCCGGCGGAACCGGCAGCCAAAGCGTGAAGGTCATCCCGGCGAAAAGGTTCGCTGCACGGTCAGGCAAGGCGCTGATCGGGCGGCTGCCTCGGCGGCCGGCGCAGCGTCAACTGCGGGAAAGGGATTTCGATGCCCGCGTCGTCGAAGGCGAGCTTCAATCGGCGGAGAAACTCGCGCCGCACGGTCCATTGCTCCAGCGGCGCCACTTTGAAACGCGCCCGGATGATCACTGCAGAATCCGCCCAGCGTTCGACACCCGCCATTTCGAGATCGTTCAGGATTCGAGCCGCATAGGCAGGATCGGCTCGCATGCCCGCCGCCACGCTGATCATCAGCTTCATGGCGGCGTCAAGGCTGGTGGCATAGGCCACCCCGATGTCGACCACCGCCTGCGCATGATCCCGTCCCATGTTGACCACGCTGGTGATGACGCCATTGGGGACGAAGTGCACGTGTCCGTCGTAGTCACGCAGTCGCACATAGCGCAAGGTCACTTCCTCGACCACACCGGCATGATCGCCCAGCTTCACGACGTCGCCTTGGCGGATCTGGTCTTCGACCAGCAGAAACAGCCCGGTGAAGTAGTCCTTCACCAGGCTCTGCGCGCCGAAACCCACCGCCAGGCCCGCGACACCGGCCGCCCCGAGGATCGGGGCGACGCTGATGCCGAGTTCGCTGAGGATCAGCATGCCCCCCAACAGCGAGATGATGACTGCGACGAGATAGCGGAAGACACGGCCCAAGGTCTCGGCGCGTTGAACGGACCCCCGGTCGCCCAGACGGCTGGCAATGCGGATGCGCAGCGTTCTGATCGCGCGTTGCGAGGTCGCGATGGCGAGCCACGAAAGCAGCAAGATCACCGCGATGCGTAAGCTTGCAATGGCCATCACCTCCAGGCCTTGCAACCGGCCATGCAGGCCGTCCAGAAGGTCGTCCCACTGCGCATTCATGCGTTGCTGCTCCACCACGCTGGCCGTCGTACGGCCCTGTCGATGCCACCGCGCGGCAGCAGCGCAGGACGCGGCGCAGCCAGGCTTTCAGTCAAGGGCAGGCGTGCAGGCTGAGTCATTGCCGGTCGATGTCGTATTCCATGTATATTTGTCGAAATATACATCTGTCCTGCTGATCCTTCAAGCCGCATCGGCCTTCCATTGCGACATGAACACCCCATGCTCCTGAAGACCGTCCGACTTCAACTGCGCTTCCTCGTGCCGCTGATGGTGACGCTCCTCGTGGCCGCGTACCTGGCGGTGCCCTTGATGGATCAGGTCACCCTGCGTTGGTTCAGCCGTGACCTCAACAGCCGGGGTCTGCTGGTTGCCAACGCCCTGTCAGATTCCGTGGGCGAGGCGATGACAGCCGGTCGCACTGCCCGCCTGCGTCCTCTTTTCGACAGGACGGTGCAAGATGAGCGGCTCTTCGCCATCGGTCTGTGCAGCGCCGAGGGGACGCTGCTGGAGCGCACGGATAGCTATCCGAGCACGTTGACATGCGCATTGGCAGAAGGCGTCGCGAGCAAGGCTGACCCGCAACTGCCCCTGGCTGGCGGCACGGTGCATGTCGGTGTGTACAACGTCATGGAACAGGCTCCCTTGCCGGTCTCTGCACCGGTGACGGTGAATCCTGCGCCTGGAGTGCTTCCGGATGACGCCGTGGCGACACTCAATGCGGCTTCGTCCGGTGCCGAAGTGCAGGCCGCGCCCGTGCTCATGGGGCGCCTGGTGCTGTTGCATGACATGAGCTTCATCGAGCGCCGTAGCGAAGACACCCGCCGCTATCTCATCGGACTGATTGCCGGGTTGGGCCTGGTGATCGCGCTCATCACGGTGGTGGTCGCACAGCTCAGTTGGCGTGGCTGGGTCAATGGTGTGCGCGCCCTCATGCGCGGAGAAGGGCTGCTTTCACCGCTGATGCCCGCGCCGGAACTCGCGCCCTTTGCAGCCGACCTGCGGGCCAGGCTGCGGGACATGGAAGACGAGTTTCGCCGCTCGCAGGGCCCGGAAACCGAATGGACGGCCGAGCGCCTCAAGACGCTGCTGCAGACCCAACTCAGCGGTGACCAGGTCATCGTCGTCTCCAACCGCGAGCCCTACATCCACGAACGGGACAAGGACGGCATCGTGGTGAGGCGTCCCGCGAGCGGGCTGGTGACGGCGGTCGAGCCGGTGATGCGCGCCTGTTCAGGCACCTGGGTCGCGCATGGCAGCGGCAGCGCCGATCGGGAGGTGGTTGACGCCAGCGATCGCGTGCTGGTGCCGCCTGGCCAGAAGGACTACTGGCTGCGCCGCGTCTGGCTGACGCCTGAGGAAGAACAAGGCTACTACTACGGCTTCGCCAACGAAGGCATGTGGCCGTTGTGCCATGTCGCCCACGTGCGGCCGGTGTTCCGCGAATCCGACTGGGAGGCCTACCGCGCCGTGAACCAGCGCTTCGCCGACGCCGTGATCGCCGAAGCGCGCGGCGAAGACCCGGTCGTCCTGGTGCAGGATTACCACTTCGCATTGCTGCCGGCGATGATCCGCGCGAAGTTGCCGCAGGCGACGATCCTGACCTTCTGGCACATCCCCTGGCCCAACCCCGAGTCCTTCGGCATTTGCCCCTGGCGTCGCGAGATCCTGCAGGGCATGCTCGGCAGCACCATCCTGGGCTTTCACACCCGCTTTCACTGCAAGAACTTCATCGAGACGGTCGACCGCTATCTGGAAGCGCGCATCGAGCACGAACACTCGACGATCGCGTTCCATGAGAAGGAGACGCTGGTCGAGAGCTACCCGATCTCCATCGAATGGCCCGACGCTGCCGAGGTCTCGACCTGGTCGCCGGTCGCCGTGTGCCGACAGCGCGTCGTCGAACGCCTGGGTCTGCCGCCAGACGCCTGCATTGCTGTCGGCGTCGACCGCTTCGACTACACCAAGGGGATCCTCGAGCGACTGAACGCCGTCGAGCGCCTGCTCGAGAAGTGGCCTGCCTGGGTCGGCCGCTTCGTCTTTGTTCAGGTGGCTGCGCCCACCCGATCGGCCCTCGATGAATACCGCAGTTTCCAGGAACGGGTGCAGCGCCTGACGGAACGCATCAACCTGCGCTTCGGACGCCCTGGCTATCAGCCCGTGCACCTGCTGGCGCAGCACCATGAGCACGACGCCGTGACGGAGTTGTTCCGCGCGGCCGACGTCTGCGTCGTCACCAGCCTGCACGACGGCATGAACCTGGTGTGCAAGGAGTTCGTGGCGGCCCGTGATGACCTGCAGGGCGTTTTGATCCTGAGCCGCTTCGCCGGCGCTGCACGCGAATTGTCAGAAGCGCTGATCGTCAACCCGTACCACGTCGAAGAGACCGCCGACGCACTGAACCGCGCTGCCACCATGCCGACGGCCGAACAGCGCGAGCGCATGGCCAGCCTGCGCAGCACGGTGCGCGAGTTCAGCGTCTTCCGATGGGCCGGCCGAATGCTCGCGGATGCCGGGCGCTGGCGTCTTCGCTCGCGCATCGAGGCCCGTGTCAGGCGCCACCAGACCGGCTGACAGCCCTGACTTCCACACAGACGAGGAGAAGACCCTGTCCCTGCCGTCCGTATTCACCTCCGAAGGTGAGGCCGCGCTCGCCGCCGTGTTGTCCCTGCGTCCGCTGATGGCATTCGACTTCGACGGTACGCTGGCCCCCATCGTGGCGCGCCCTGACGATGCGCGGATCTCCAAAACCGTGGCTTCGAGGATGCAGGCCCTGGCGGCGCGGCTGCCCGTGGCGATCGTGACCGGGCGCTCGGTGGCCGACGCGCGTGGACGGCTGGGCTTCGAGCCGCGCTTTCTGGTCGGCAATCACGGCTCGGAGGATGGGCAAGACCCGGTGGATGCCGCAGCGCTGGCCGCCGGGCTCGACGACTTTCGCGGCAGCGTCGACAAGCGCAGCGATGACTTGAACCGTGCTGGTGTGCTGGTGGAGGACAAGGGCCTCTCGATGGCGCTGCACTACCGGCTGGCGCACGACCGCGCGCACGCCAGCGCGCTGATCGCAGAGTTGCTTTCAGGCGTCGATTCGACGCTGCACGTGTTCTCCGGAAAGATGGTGGTGAACATCATGTCCTCGAGAGCGCCGGACAAGGCACACGCCGTCCGTTCACTGGTCGAGCGGTGCGGCGCTGCGGCGGCGTTCTTTGCGGGTGACGACGTGAACGACGAGCCCGTGTTCGCGTCGGCCCCGGGGCACTGGTTGACGCTGCGCGTCGGCCGCGACACCCCGACTTCGCGCGCGCGCTTCTGCATCGAAGGCCAGCGGGAGATGGCGCTCTTGCTCGATCGGATCCTGAGCTTGAGCCTGAGCCTGAGCTGAGCTGAGCTGAGTCTGTTCGAGCCAGCGGCCCGACGGGGATTCTGTCTGCCAGTGCACCAACGCAGCCAGGACCGGGACAGCTTGTGCCGGCAAAGTATATTTGTCACAATGTATATGCGGGTCATCGTGTCGTCTTTCCGGTTTTCCGAGGTGTCGATAACCGTGACGAACCCTGATCGAAGGAGAACCCGGTGATCAACAAAGGCGTGCGCAGCCGTGCACTGGACACCCAGCTCAGCGAGCCAGGGGTCCGTGTGTTGAGACGCTTCCGCGTGGTCTTCAATGCGGTGAAGACTCATTTTCAGCAGGTCGAGAAAAAGGCTGGTGTCGGTGGTGCGCAACTCTGGGCATTGAGTGTGATTCGCGCCAACCCCGGCATCGGGGTGAACGGCCTTGCGTCCACCATGGACGTGCACCAGACAACGGCCAGCAATCTGGTCAAGGCCTTGGTCACTGCGGAGATGGTGGCCGCGGAGAAGAACGGTCCGGACCGGCGTGCGGTTCAGCTGCGCATCCTGCCCGCTGGACGCGGTGTGCTGCGCAAGGCACCAGGCCCGTTTGCCGGCGTGCTGCCCGAAGCCCTGGCGACGCTCGATGCGCAGACGCTCGAACGGCTCGATCACGATCTGGCCTTGCTGATCGAAGCCCTGCACGCCGATGACCGTGCCGCCGGGATCCCGTTGGCACAGATGTAGGTTCAGACCCGCATGAAACTGGGCGACCCCAGGGCGAAGGCCCCTGCGCCGGGCCCGCGGCTGCGGTACATCGCTTCGGCACAGGCGCAGGCCGGACTTCCATGCGATCACTGCCCGGCCGTTGCGATCGCCCGCCCGGCCCAGTGTCGTCGCAACAACTTTCGCCCTTCGCTGAACCAGAGCACGCCGCTGGCCATTGCCACGCATACGCCCCACTGGCCGGCCGAGAGCGGCACGGTGCCGAAGGCGAGGTTCAGGAAAGGCAGGTGCACGACAGCGGCTTGCAGCGCCGTGGACAACGCCACCGCCGCCCACAGCCAACGGTTCGAGAACGCCGCCCGAAACGCGGATGCGGTTACCGAGCGGGCGTTGAAGCAGTTGAAGAGCTGTGTCAGCACCAGCACCGTGAAGGCGGCGGTGCGCGCCAGTTCCAGGCTGTGCGGGCCGGGGCCGAGCCAGCTGTCCATCGGCTCGATCAGCCCGCCGGGCAGGAACAGGTCCAGCGTCAGCAAGGTCAGCACGGCCATCACGACGCCGCCCTCGACCACGCCCAGGGCCATGCGGCCGTCGATGATGCGCTGGCTGCGCAGGCGGGGCTTGCGCGCCATGACGTCGTCGGCGATCGGGTCCACGCCCATGGCCAGCGCCGGGCCGGTGTCGGTGATCAGGTTGATCCACAGGATCTGTGTGGCCAGCAGCGGCAGCACCATGGCGCCACCCGAGCCGGTGGCTGTGGCCTTCAGACCGATGACACCCGCGCCCACCACGCCGGCAAACACCGCCAGCACCTCGGCCAGATTCGACGACAACAGGTAGCGCAGGAACTTGCGGATGTTGTCGAGCACGCCGCGCCCTTCGCGTACCGCCAGCACGATGGTCGCGAAGTGATCGTCGGCCAGGATCATTCGGGCCGCCTCCTTGGCCACCTCGGTGCCCGACACACCCATCGCCACGCCGATGTCGGCAGCCTTCAGCGCCGGCGCGTCGTTGACGCCGTCGCCCGTCATCGCCACCACGTTGCCGCTGTCTTGCAGCGCACGCACGATGCGCAACTTGTGCTTGGGCGCCACGCGGGCGAACACCGATGTCCGCAGCACGGCTGCGGCAAAGGCGACGTCGTTCAGCTTTTCGATGTCGACGCCCGTGAGCACCGGCGCACCGGCGTCGACGATGCCGAGATCGGCCGCGATGCGCAGCGCCGTGCGCGGGTGGTCGCCGGTGATCATGATCACGCGGATGCCGGCTTCGCGCGCCTGGGCAATGGCGACAGCCGCCTCCTTGCGAGGCGGATCGATGATGCCCACGGTACCAAGGTATTCGAGCTCCTGTTCCAGCGCGGCTGCCCCTGCCACATCTTCGGCATTGCTTGGAACCTGCGCATCAGGCGCAAGTGTGCGGCGCGCCACGGCCAGCGTGCGCAGAGCGTCATCGGCCATCGCAGCCACGTCGGCCAGCACCTGCGTGTGCAGGGCGGCGTCGAGCGCCACCATCGCGTCGCCCCGGCGGGCGCGCGTGCAACGCGCCAGCAGCACATCGGGCGCGCCCTTGGTGAAGAGCACGTGCGCATCGTTGTCGGCACGGTCCACCACCAGCACCGACATCATCTTGCGCAGCGAAGTGAAGGGGATCTCGCCGATGCGCTCGTAGCGTTGTTCGCTCTCGGGTGCGGCCGCGTTGTCGCCCGCCAGCTTGCGCTGCGCCACCAGAAACGCGGCTTCGGTCGGGTCGCCCTGGATCACCCAGGCGCCAGCGTCGTCCTGCTGCAGCTGCGCATTGCCCGCCAGGCTGCCGCCTTTCAGAACCGCCTGCAGCTCGTCCCGCAGTCCCTCAGGCATCGGGCCCGCGGGCACCTCGGCACCCGCACGCTCGGCGCGCCCTGTGGGGGCGTAACCCACGCCGGTGATATCGATGCGGCCCGAGGCCGTCATCACCCGCTGCACCGTCATCTCGCCGCGCGTCAGCGTGCCGGTCTTGTCCGACGCAATGACGGACGCTGACCCGAGTGTCTCGACCGAGGCCAGCTTCTTCACGATGGCGTGGTGGCGGGCCATGCGGCGCACGCCCATCGCCAGCACCACCGACAGGATTGCCGGCAGGCCCTCGGGCACGGCGGCCACGGCCAGCGACACGCCGAGCAGCAGCACCGCCACGACATCGCCCATGCCGTGGATGTCCGAGACCAGCAGGATCGTGGCCACCACGACGGTGGCAATGACCAGGGCCGCGATGCCCAGCACCTTGCCCAGATGCGAGATCTCGACTTGCAACGGCGTGAGTGCGTCGGGCGTGGTGTCGAGCAGCGTGGCGATGCTGCCCATCTCGGTCTGCATGCCGGTTGCCGTGACGACGGCACGTCCGGTGCCTTGTGCGACCGCCGTGCCCTTGAAGACCATGTTCAGTCGGTCGCCCAGTGCCACAGGCGCAGGCAGCGGTGCCGCGTCCTTCAGAACGGCCTCGCTCTCACCCGTCAACGACGCTTCCAGCAGTTTCAGCGCGGCGGCCTGCACCAGCCGCGCATCGGCGCCCACGGCATCGCCCTCGGCAAGCACCAGCAGGTCGCCCTTGACGAGCTCGGCACTGGGCACCGTGGCCACGGCGCCGTCTCGCAGCACGGCCGACGTGGCGGTGGTCATCCTTGCCAGCGCGGCCACCGCCTGAGCCGCCTTGGCTTCCTGCAGCCAGCCGAGCATCGCATTCAGCATCACCACGGCAGCGATGACGATGGCATCCAGCGGCCAGCCTGCTGCGCCCTGATGGCCGCGGCCCTCGAACCACCAAGCGGCCAAGGCGACGGCAGCTGCCGCGCTCAGCAGGTAAACCAGGGGATCCTGCAACTGTGCCAATGCACGACGCCACGCAGGCACAGGGGGGATGGCTCGCAGTTCGTTGGGGCCTTGCTCGCGCAGACGTCTCGCGGCTTCCCCGGCGTCGAGGCCACATTCCAGATCGGTGCCGAGCGCCAGGGCCAGATCGGCGATGTCGACGAGCGACGCGTCGTCCGGCGGCGCGGGTCGCGGTGGCTCGAGGGGCTCCTCCCCAGGCACTAAGTCGCCGACTCTCCGCCAGGCCAATACGCTGCGCGCCCGTAATGCTTGTAGACGGCGATCTCCATCTCACGCCCGACCGGCAATGCCGGGTCATACCAGGGCGCCTTCTTCAACGCATCACGCGTCAGGTCGACCGCCACGGCTTGTTTTGCCCAACTCACGTGCTTGATCCACTG
>Ga0335394_10002270_pt1 | contig 21600 bp, 15 predicted proteins | sample MAT03_FD_205741 | JGI IMG/M metagenome (GOLD analysis project Ga0335394, IMG submission 205741) | Freshwater microbial communities from Lake Fryxell liftoff mats and glacier meltwater in Antarctica - MAT-03 (spades assembly) (version 2) ...
AACCGAGTTCTTTTGCTGGAAGAGACGTTGAGAAATCCTTAATTTCGTGCCTATGGGGCGCAGCATGCTGCGCCCCTACCCATGCCGTACAGACTGCTCACCCAATCCCCAACAGCGTCAACGCATCACGGTTCAAGATGCCGTCGATGGTCTGCTCGGTGATGCGCGGCAAACCGCTGGTGCCGGTCACATGGTTGGCATTGCGCAGGCCCTCAATCGACTCCATGCCGCGCGCAAAGGGGAAGTCGGTGCCGAACAGCAGCTTGTGGGTCACCTTGTATTCCTGCGCAATCACCAGCATGTTATAGAACTGCCACGGCCGGTAATACAACGCCGAGATATCAGCATACACATGCGGATGTTTGCGAATGACGACGAGGCACTCGTCGCAAAACGGATGGCCGACGTGGGCCAGAATCATGCGCAATTCAGGATGCTCAATCGCCACCTGGTCCCACAACCACGGCCGCGTATATTCCAACGGCGCTGCACGATTAAACGTGGTGCCGCTGTGAAACAAAATCGGCAGGCCGCGCGTCTGGCAATACGCATATACCGGCTCGCAGCGCGCATCGCGTGGGTCGAAGCCGGCATACATTGGCATCATCTTCACCCCCACCATGCCGAGCTGCTCGATGCTCTCGCGCAACTCCTCCATCAGATTAGGCTGGGTCGGATCACAGGTGGCGAAGCCGAGCAGCTTGTCCGGCGCACGCGCCACAAACTCCGCCACATATTCATCCGGCACCCACAGCCCGTTCAGCCGCGCCTTGGCCCCAAACACAACGACTTTGTCGAACGGCGCGCAGTCGGCCATAAACGGCTCGAACTGCGTGGTCAGGTCAAACACAAAGCCGCGCGATAGCTCTGCCTCTTTGATGAAGAAGTCGGCCATGTGCAGCTTCTGATCCCAAACATGAGCATGAATATTTTGCATGATTTTCTATAACTGGTAGTCAATCGCCAGAAGGTTATAGGCTACCCCGTCATTGCCGCGCAGGCGGGAATGACGGGGTTACTCAACGACTTCCCTTGGACGGTGCCCTCACTTAAGGAATTGACGTTTTGAAATGTGGCTATTACTTTTGAGCACTAACTTAGCTCTTACCGAATGAATCATGGGAATGGGTATCACGGCAACACGTTGAATGGTTTGACGGCGCCGCGGGCCTGCATGGGTGTGAAGCACTCGGCATACTGGCACCCCACCTGCTCGCCGCGAAACGCCGCGATGCGCTCGCACAGTGCGCGCAGATTCGAGCCAATGCCCTGCTGCAGAGCGACATCCTGAGAGGCATGCAGCGCCATTAGCCCTACCTTGTGCTCGTGATAGTCCGTAATGTCGACATAGTGTGTGCTGGGAAATTGCACCGGCCCATGCGGCTCGATCATGAAGATGGCCGGGTGCGCGGGCAACGGAGCCGAGCGCGTGGGCAGCACCGGCAGACACGCATGCATGGCGCAGTGCCGGACCAACAGCCCCGTGCCGATGTGGTCGAGGTTGTAATCCTGCTCGAAGTGAGTAAAGATCAAATCGGCTTTGGTGCAGCGAATCGCCTCAATCAGCTTCATACGCACCTCGGCCGTGTCATACAAAAACTCATCCAGCTCACCCAGATTAATATATTCGGCGCCAACGGCGCGTGCCAGTGCGCTCATCTCGGCGTGGCGAATGGCCGCGGCATCCTCACGGGATATCCCTGGGTTTTGCACAAACCCCTTCGAGCCATCCGTCAATGTGACAAACGCCAGTATGTCGCCGCGTGCCCTACACTTCAGCATCGTTCCCAGGCAGCGCATCTCATCGTCCTGATGCGCCATGATCGAGACCACATTCATTGGTGACGGTGTTCCTTGTTATAGAAGAGGCCCCAACTTCTAGAGGAGAGTCGGGACTTGTGACCTATTGCTCATACGATTTGTTACCGGCAAAAACGCCGTGCCTTTACAACGCTTTCGTCCACTCGCACGCATGATGGCGTCGCTCGAAGCCGGCCCGCTCATAGGCACGCAACGCGGATACATTGCTCAGCCCAGTTGAGAGCAGCACTTCAGCGCCGCCCCAGCCCTGCATGTCGCGCAGACACATCTGAGTCATCACCCGCGCCAGGCCATTGCCGCGATGCGGCTCGTCCGTGCCCACATCACCCACCTGGCCAACCGGACCGCCGCTGGGTCCAATCAATTGTGGATACAGCCGGGCGTAGCAATGCGCAATCTCCTGGCCCTCGTGCAATGCCAGATAGCCCAATGAGCGAGCGCGGTATTCACCCGCATCCGGCGCAGCCACAATCTCATAACCCGCGGGTGCCGCATCCACGGCAACCGGCTTCGACAAATCCCGCACCATCGTCACTTCGGCCTCGGTGATGTAATAACCCGCCCGCACATACGCCTCGGTAGCCTCGACCGCCCAATGCGGGTGATACGGCTCCGAGCCCATGACATAGCCGCCGTAGAACAGGGCGCTGGCCGGGCTGGGGCCGACAAGATGGGTCAGCTTCATCTGCGCAGCCAGATCCGACAGGGTGCGCAACAGGTTCACCGCTTCGGGCAATGCGCCGGGGCGGAGGGCCAGCAGGTTCACCCGGCCCCGTGGTGATCCAGTCGCCAGCGTACCATGGATACACGCTTGCGGCACACCATCGCGATAGGCAATCCAAAAATGCTCAGGCTCAAAGGATGGAATGGTGCGCCAATGGTCCAGTAGGGTGGAATCGAGCCGGCGAATGTAGGGCCAGCCGTGCACATAGGCATGGATGATATCAACCGCGTCGGCCTGAGTCTGGCTGGTAAATGTTTTCACCTCGACCGGACCCGCAGACACGCGATTCAACATGGGCCGAGTGTAGTGCCGACACCCACTCGCACACAACACGAATTAGGTCATCGGCTGAACCCATTTGGACAGACCGGCTTGATGCGACTATATTTCAGACATGGCGATTTTGACCTTCGATCAGATCGGCAATCTGTCCGTCTTTCACGAGTTCTATCAACTGGTCTGGCGCTTGTTCGGCGTCAACATCGCGCTGGTGTCGCCGGATGGACAGCGTACCGTCGTCATCGGCTCGCCCGAAACCATCACCCGCTTTTGCACCGCCGTGCAGCAGGAGCCGGCCTGTCGCGCGCGCTGCATCGGCTGCGACCAGAGCCACATCAGCATGGTGCAGAAGCAACGCCGCGCGCTGGGTTATCGCTGCTGGGCCGGCCTGCGCGACTTCCTCATTCCCATCGCCCTGGACGGCGAAACGCTGGCCTATTTGCAGTGCGGGCAGGTGATGGATGCGCCACCCACCGCCGAGGATTGGACGCAAACCTCGCAGGCGTTGCAGGCCATGGGCGTGGACAATGCCGCGCTATTGGCCCACTTCAACGCCGTGCGCGTCATCCCGCCGCAGACCCAAAAAGATCTCATCGCGCTGTTGGAGCTGTTCGGCAACTACATCGCCTACGCCCAACACCAGTTGCTGCTGGCCGAGGCACCGCGCCGTTCGCAGATTGCCGAGCGTGCTCTGTCCTATATTCGCAACCACGTGGCCGAGCCGATTGTGCTGGATGAGGTGGCCGTGGCCGCCTGCACATCCAAGCGCAACCTCACCCGTGTTTTTGAGGAGGAGCTTGGCCTGACCGTGGTGCAGTTCATCCACGAGACCCGCATCGGCCAGGCGTGCAGCCAGTTGCGCAGCACCGACAAGCCCTGCACCGAGATTGCCTTTGAGTGCGGCTTCGGCAGCGTGCAACAGTTCAATCGCATCTTCCTGCGCGCCAAAAAATGCACGCCGCAGCAGTGGCGCAAGCAGGAGAGCCACGCAGCAGACTAGTACAGCCTCTTGAAAATGAGCGGTAAATTGGCTGCGTCGATTTGCCCGCAAAGTGACGAGGCGGAGCTTGTCGGCCAATTTCAGGAAGCTGTACTAGGTAGTCTGTCAAGGGAAAGTCTTTGAGTAACAACGTCATTCCCGCGCAGGCGGGAATCCAGGCGTAACCCCGACGCAACAGTAGATCAAGGTGCTGGATTCCCGCCTGCGCGGGAATGACGGCTTGGGCTTGTAGGTTCCATCCCGTCTCAGGTTCGCCCTTGGAATAACCTCAAGTCTTTGCTTTGACAGACTCCTAGCATTGAGGGCATTGAGATTTTCAGAAAAGCTCAATGCCCTCAATGCTCAGCGCGTCAGCATCGGCATGAACACCTTCTCTTTGATCACCGGCACACTCGGGTCCGTCGACACAACCGGCGGGTTGTTGCCCGGCGTGGTGTTCAACGTCGGCGCGCCCGTGCTTAGCACAATGTTGGCCGACGCCACCACCGCTTGTGCCGCTGACAGTGACGAAGCCTGGGCCGCGCTGGCAGTCAGCTTGACGCTGTAGTTGCCGATGGGATCACTGCTCTGCGTTTTGAGCACAAATACCAGCGCGCCGTTGGCGTTGACCTTGAGCGTGGTCAGCGGCACATACGCGGCATCATTCGGGCCTTTGAGCGCCAACTCCACATTCACATTCGTCGGGAAACCCTGCGCCGTCATGATGAACAGACTACCCGGCGCGCCACTCTGGGTCTGGCTCTCGATCACCGGCGCGCTCAGCTTCACCCGGCAAATGTCGAGGTTGCTACGGGTGATTGATGGGTCAGGCACAATGTAATCGACCACGATGTAGCGATGTTGATAACCCGAGCTGGCCTGGTCGGTCACCTCGTAGTAATACGGCTGAAACCCATATTCGCACTGGCTGCCCAGCGTCACGCCATCGACCGTGGTCGGCAACCCCTGCACACCACCGCCGATCACAAAGCCCGAGGTCCAACCGGTCGAGCGAATATTTTCGTTGACCAGGCCGGTCGAGAACTCGTAGCCGCCACCGGCCGTGATTTGCAACCCTGCACCGCCCGACACGTCGAACTCGGCTCCAACCTTGGTGGTGTTGCCGATGGAATTGGCCTCGACGCTGGTTTTAGATTTCTCCTCTTCCAACGACCAGTCGGCCACCACGTTGCCCACCGTCACCCGCTTGGATGCCAGCACGCCGTCGTTCGCGCCGTTCCACTTCAGGTTGCCGCGCATGCGCACGGTTTGGATCTGGCCGTTGAGGTCGTAGACCAGGGCGTTGAACCAGCCATCGTTGCTGATCGGGTCTGTGACGGCGATGGGGTAACGATCCGGGTCGAGGTTGTTGCTGCCAAACGCCTGCACCTCGGCCAGCGCGAGCGTGCCTGGGTTGGCCAGTTGCACGCGAATGTAGCGGCCGATGATCGGCTTGTTGCTCTTGAACGTTTGCACATTCACCACGCTTCCAGCGACGCTGCCGGCGCTGCCTGTGTAGAACTGGGTCCACACCAATGGCGAGTTTTTTAGCGTAGCCGGGTCGTTCGAGATCGTCCGGAAATCGGTGTCCGACACGAATACGTAAAAGTCTTTGAGCGCGGCGTTACACGTGAAGGTCGGGCACCCGACGTTGTCGCGGTTCCACACCCGCACACTACGAATCTCTTGCAGCTTGCCCAGATCGATCTGCCACCACGGCGCACTATTCGTCTCGGTCAGCGTGCGCGCCACTGAGTTTTGCGAGAGCGTGCCCACTGTGTTGCCATCGGCCGCGCGTGAGGCCGAGAGCGAGCCATCGGTGCTGGACTGGGCCGCGGCATTCCCGTGAAACAAGGCCAGGTTCGCCCAATCCCGCCCAATCGGCGTCCACTGCAATGCCTGCGCATTTGCCGTCGGCCCATACACGCTGTCCCAGTTATCGACATCGGTCGCCACCTCGGCATAGCCCTTCTGCTCGCAGAAGCGAAATACGGCGTCCAGATCCGTTGCGCCATTGCGCAGTTGATAGTTGTAGCAATCGTTGGTGGTGCGTTCGAGGGCGACGAAGCTGCCGTCGTTGCTGTTCCAGCTTTCGTTGGTGGTTTGGGTCGTGCCAGTGCTGCCGCGGCGGGTGTTGGTGCTCAGCCACTCATAGCCACCGGTGGCGCGCGCCTCGGCCTCCAGTCCAATGCCGGCCACGGTGCCGCCGGCCTTCACGCCCACATATCCGCTCACGCTGTGGTTGCGCGACACGGTCATGGCCGTTTCGTTGGATTGCGTGCCGCCTTTGGATTGGCCAATCCAGGCGCGCCGGTCACGCGGCACTGCGGCAGTCTTGCCCTGCAAGCGCTCCCAATGCGGCGGCGCAAACACAGCCGCCACGATGTTTGGCTCCTCCACGGTTTTGCACTGGATGCTGCTGCCGGCCGGTGTGGTGTAGTGCGCGCGCAATGAGTCATCGTTCCAATCGCCCAGCGCCACCGAAATAGCCGTCGCGTTCAGATGGCCATCCTGGGTATTGCGGTCAAAGCCCTTCACTTGCAAACCCACCGATGGCGTAAAGGGATCGGTCAGCACCAGCGTTTGCACCTGACCCCCGCCATCTCGAAATGCAGACACGATCTCGCGTCCGCCATCGTTGTTCAAGTCGCCAGCCTTCACATCCAGGAATTTGGCACTCTCGCGGCCCTCGGTGGTGCCAGTAAACGTGTTGTGAAGGCTGATCACGCTGGTGCCCAGCACATCAAAGCTGTGAATGATGAGGGCCGAATCGGCATACTTGCGATAGCCCAGCACAATCTCGCCCAGGCCGTCGTTGTCGGTGTCGCCGGTGGTCACGGCCAGCTCGGTACTCTGATCCGACCGCGCCCAAGTGGCCTGTTGCACCAGCGATTCGCCGCCGGGCGCATTCGGGCCGGGCGTGGCATCGTTGAGCTTGAACGTAAACAGGCGCACCTGTGAACTCAGCGGCGTCAAATCTGCCGAATAGGTGTCCATCGCCACCACGACTTCGCTCTTGTAATCCCCATCGATGTTGCCGATGCTGACCCGGACGTTATTGGCCGGCCCGAACAGAAGCTCATTACGCGCAGTCTCGGTGATGCCGCCGTTGGCATAGCGCAGGGTGACCAGCTCGGCATTGGTGTTGTCGTAAATGAAGACGAGGGCGATGTCGTTTTGAATACCATCGCCATCCAGATCACCCACGGCGACACTAGTTTGGGACAAATTACTGACGAATTGATCGGCAAAGAAGGCTAGAAAGCCCGTGTTATCGCGCAGGCCTCCGGTGGAATCGCCATTCACCAGCAGCACCGCCAGTTGTTTCGCCGCAGTGTAGCTGGCTGCCATAACCACCTGCTCGCGCCGGTTGGTGTTGGTGATCATCCGGCCCGACGCGATGGACAGGTTGGCAAACGTGCTGAAAGTGCTGGTATACAAATCTGTGGTGCCGCTGATGTTGTAAGACGCCAGCCGCAGGGGATTGCCGCTCTTGGTCATGGCGTGCACCAACTCGGACGTGCCGCTGCCATCCAGATCGGCCATGGTCGAGACGATCTCAGACACATCCTGCTTCTCCGGGGTGGTGCCTACAAAGCTGACCGTGCGAGACAACAGTCCGCCGCTGTTCAAATCGAATGCGTCGGCATGGGTGTCGCCGGCGCCGCTGCCTGCGCCGCCGCGAAAGCTCACAAACGCCTCATTCTCCTGGCGCAACGTCAGCACCGATCCAAACGGCGTGGTGGCGCAGTCCAGCACCTGTGTCGCGCTGGGACCGGCCTCGGCAGCACGAGCCCGGTGGGCGGTCGCGCCGAACATCACTTGCACCACGGTTGCGCCACTCAGCATCAGGGCCATGGCTATACTAGAAAAACGACGGGGTATCTTGGTGTTGGTTTTGTGATTCATAGTGCCTTCCTCGTGGAACACAGCAAGGTGATCCGACTCGCAGTTCATCGCATTCACCCTACACAGCCATCCTTCAAAAATCCTTCAAACCCACGGCACCAAAATTAAAGATTCGCCGTGGGAAGGGGATGACAAATCGCGAAATGACAGTCAGCAAGCCGTTCAATCCTTCCAACCATGAGTGCAGGTCTACACATCAAAACGCTGGGTGAACTGAGCATCACGCTGAACGGCGCACCCGTGACTGGCCTGGCCTCACGCAAGGCCGAGGCGCTGCTGGTTTACCTGGCGTGCCGGCCCGGCCCACACGCGCGGGCCGAGTTGGGCGATCTGCTGTGGGATGGCCTCTCCACCGAACGCGCGCGCGGCAACCTGAGCGTGTTGCTCACCAGCCTGCGCCAGCAGTTGGGCAACTACCTGATCATCAATCGCCAGACCGTGGCTTTCAACCCAGCCCAGCCGCACACGCTGGATCTCGCCGCACTGCCCTCACACATCAAGACCACCAGCGCCGCAAATGTTGCCGCCCTGGAACGTGGATTGGCGCTGTATCAAGGGGATTTCCTGGCGAGCTTCAGCATCCTCGACGGCCCGCGCTTCGAGGAGTGGGTGCTGGGCGAGCAATGCCGTGTGCGAGAACAAGTCAACGCCGCACGGCGCACCCTGATCGCGCACTACCTGAACACGGACACCGCAACCGCCACTGAAGCCGGCATTCAACACGCCAAACACCTGTTGACCGAGGAGCCGTTGGATGAGGAAATCCATTGCGCTCTGATGCAGCTGTATGCGCGCAACGGCCAACGCAATGCCGCCCTGGCCCAATATGAGCTATGCCGCACCGCTCTGCACACCGAACTCGGCATCCCGCCCGCCGAGCCCACCACCACGCTCTACCAACGCATTCGCGGCGAAGCGACACCCCTGATACCTCCGAAACCTCCGACACTTTCACCCCCGACACCCCCCGTCCCCCCTATCCTGCGCAATGCGCCGTTCGAGCCGACCTCGTGGGTGGGCCGCGAGAGTGAGCTGGCCTATATCGCCGCTCGCCTGAACAACCCGAACTGTCGCCTGCTCACGTTGGTCGGCCCCGGCGGCATGGGCAAGACGCGCCTATCGTTGGAGGCCACCCGCCGCTATATCGCCGCGCATCACTGCGACGGCGTGTTTGTGGCACTGGCTTCGCTCAACTCGGCGGAACTTGTGGCCGGCGCCATTGCCGATGCGTTGGGCATCAAGCTGTCTGGCAAGGGTCGGCCCGACGACGAGCTGTTGATCCTATTGCAAGAACGGCAGTTATTGATCCTGCTGGACAACGCCGAACATCTGCCCGATGCGGCGCCATTGGTCAACGCCATGCTGTCCCGCGCACCCGGCCTCAAAGTGCTGGTCACCTCACGCGAGCCCCTGTTTGTGCAGGCCGAATGGCTGTTCGATCTGCATGGTCTGGAATATCCCGGCGATGACTCGCAGTTGATCGGCGCGCTCATCGGCACCCAACACCTCGAACAGTTCAGCGCGCTGCGGCTGTTCGTCGAACGGGCCAGCCGCGTGCAAGCCGGCTTCGCTCTGGACGAGACCAACGCCCAGGCCATTATTTGCATCTGCCAGTTGGTGGATGGGTTGCCGTTAGGCATCGAGCTGGCGGCGGCGTGGGTGCATGGGGTGCCATGCACCAGTATTGCCACTGAGATCGCGCGCAACCGCGATTTTCTGGCCACCCGTTCGCGCGATGTGCCGCAACGGCACCGAAGTTTGCGGGCCGTGTTCGATCACTCGTGGAACCTGCTTGACCCGGCCTTGCAAGACCACCTGCGCAAGATCGCGGTGTTTCACAACAGGTTTGATCTGGATGCGGCGGTGGCGGTGTGTGCGCCGTTCGATTCTGCGCAGAGCACGGCACGCCTGCACGTTGTCGAAGCCTTGGCCGCATTGGTGGATAAATCGCTGTTACGCATCAACGCATCCGGCCGATATGAGTTGCACGAACTGGTGCACCAATTTGCATGGGAAAAACTGGAGGCCGATGCGCCGGCCGCCCAAGCCGCCCGGCAACAGCACGCCCACTACTATGCGCAATGGATGCAACAACACGAGACGCGCCTGATCGGCCCGCAACAAAACGCGGCGGTGAGGGACATTGGGGCCGAGATCGATAACGTGCGCGCAGCGTGGTTGTGGGCGGTCGATCAGCAAGATTACACGGTCCTGGCCGCGATGCTGCACAGCCTGTATTTGTTTCTCGACATTCGCAACCGTTTTCAGGATGCCTATGAGTTGTTTGATCGGGCCATCGCTAAACTACAAGACGCGGCCGCCGCCAGGGCGGTGCTGGGCCAATTGCTGACCCGGCAGGGCAAGCTGTGCGAGCGGCTGGGTGATTACGAGCGTGGGGTGCAATGCGTGGAACGCGGGTTAGCCATCGCGCGCGAAGTTCAAGTTCAACCCGAGATTGCCTACTCGTTAGAGGGTCTGGCGCGAATCGTAGACCGCCAAACCCATTACCAAAAAGCATGCCGCTTGCTGGAAGAAAGTTTGGCAATCTATCGAGCCTTGAACGACCGATGGGGCATTGCCAATGTGTTGCACCACCTGGGCAGCGTGGCCGAGGGATTGCAAAACTATACCGAGGGTCGCCGCTTTGCGCTGGAAAGCCTGGCCATCCGGCGCGCCCTCGACGATCGGCGCGGCATGGCGCTGAGCTATAACTTGCTCGGCCTCAACGCCGAGATGCTGCAAGACTACCCGGCTGCCGTCGACGCCTACCTCGAGAGCCTGGCCCTGTTTCGCGAGCTGAATGACCGCTGGGGCATGAGTTTGCCGCTGAGCAATCTGGGCGACGTGTGCAATGCCTTGAAAGATTATGCGACAGCCCAAACGTATTATCGTGATGCGCTGCGCCTGGCGCTGGAGATCGGCAACGCCCCATTTGCGCTGACCTACGTGGTCAAAATTGCCATACTGCTGGCCGAAACGGGCCACGGCGAACGCGCGGCTGCTTTATTGAGCATGGCGTTGCAACACCCCGCCACCGAGCAAGCCTTTAAGGATCGTGCCCAACACGCGTTGACGAAGCTGGCAGCACAGTTGCCGGCCAGGCAAATGACCGCTGCCCGCGCCCAGGGCAAAGGGTTGGCGCTGGAAGCCGTGGGGCATGAGTTGGTGAATGCAGTGGATCTGGACGATGTCAGACTGAGCGGTTAAAAATTTGGCGTGCGCGCGAAGACGAACACAATCTCCCGCCAAGACGCGAAGCCGCAAAGCAGGCGAAAATCATGAACTTCGCATCTTGGCGTCTTGGCAGGAAATCTTCTTTGCTTTTTAACTACTGAGACATCGAGTGTGACTGAGTTAGGCGGCCGGCCCCTCCACCAATTTAAAGGTTGCGCCGGCGGGGTCTGCCACGGCCACGATGCGACCAAAGGGCGATGGGTCGATGCCGCCCATTTGCTGGCCGCCATTCTGGATAACCTTGGCCAACGTTTCGTCGAGATTAGAGACCAGAAAATAGGGCACCCACTGGGCCGGCATGTTGCCCCAGGTTGGATCAATCTGCATGATCGCGCTCAGCATGGCATTGCCCTGTTTGAGAATGTAATACTCCAGGCCGCCCGGCATCAGATCGGCCGTGTTGCCCAGCAGCGCCGTGTAGAAATCACGGGCTTGTTTGGCCTTGGGCGTATACAGCTCATACCACGCCGTCGCGCCGTGCTCGTTGGCCACGCCCCAACCCAGGTGGGTGCCGGCCTTCCACAGGCTGAATTGCGCGCCGGTGGGGTCTTCGAGGGTGACCATGCTGCCAAACTCGCCCACGCTCATGGCCGGATACAGCACTTTGGCTCCCAGCTTCACGGCCTTGTCCACATCGGCGTCCAGGTCGTACGAGGCGAAATACAGGCCCCATGCGGCCGGCGCGGGCGGTGCGCCCGGCTGATCGCCCACGATGCCGGCCACCGCGCGGGTGCCAATGCACGCCGTGGTGTAGCCGCCAAACTCAGGGCCGCCGATGTCATAGTCCCAGCCAAACACAGCCTTGTAGAACGTGCGCGACGCCTCGGCGTTCGGTGACACGAGATCGAGCCAGGTAGGGACGCCGTCTGCTTTTGCTTGTGAATAGGTGGTCATGGTTACTCCTGGGTCTATTCATGCCGCGTGCAATGTTTTGAGCATGAATGGAGAAACAAATGTTCTACCCAGTATAAGCGTTTTGAGGGTGAAGGGGTTGACGGCATTGGCGCGAGTTTCCTAGTACTACTTTGTCGAATCACAGCAGAAAACGCTTTATGTCAGGCAAACTACCCAAAAACGCGCTATCAAATGTCATAATGAGCAAGTTTTTGATAGTTATGAGCACCTCAATCGACCATTTTCGCATTTAGACAAAGTAGTACTAGGGCGATGCCCCAGGCTGGTATGGGGATGCGCCGTTGGCGCGGAACACGATCCGCCCCGTCATTCCCGCGGAGGCGTCCCCGCAGCGGGGACGCCTCCGCGGGAATGACGGCTTAAGCGATTTGCTTTGACCTACTTCAAGTTGGCATCGTTTTGAAATGTGGCATTACTTCTGGTCACTAACTTAGACACACCCATCAGTGTGATGACTCAGGGCCTCTACAGTGTGCGCAGTGTTCTCATTGCCAAAAATGGTACAGTTGTGACCCACAATCAGTTTGTACAAAATCTCAGCAATGGCAATACCACTCTCATAACCAACTTCTCAGGTGCCGAAATTCGGCAGAGGGGATTGGATGGGCCATATCAGGCTGAATTGACAATAGTCACAGTGTCAGATCTGACCACTGCATTTACACAGTCACTATTGCCACGAGCGCGATATTGCTAGCTAATCAATTCGGCAATCACAATGCGTATTTACCATTGATCAGAAAATAAGAACGCGACACATCCACAATGGTGCGAATAGGGTCAGCATTCGAAACGCTCACCCAGGCTTCAACCCATAAACGCTATGATTGCCGCATGTCCATTGGCCCGCCAAACCTGAGTGCAGCAATTCGCACGGCCATTGCGCAAGGGCCGCTGCACACGTTCGCGCCGGCGGTCTGGCCCACTTTCCCAAGGCCCAAATTCTAGTGTCGCGGCGCGAGTATCAGGATGCGCTCGGCTTTCGCGCTCAGGTGAGCGGCTACCTGCCCCATCGCTGGCCGGCGTGGTTTCAGCCCACGCTCGTCGATATGCAGCCCGAAGCCGTGGGTCCTTTCACGCACAGCTTTCGGCTCACCCAGGCCGGCGATGTGCATGTGTTGCCGACGCCCGGCCACACGCCGGGGCATGTGTCGGTGCTGGTCAACGCGCCAGAGGCGAATACCCTGCTGGCCGGCGATGTGTCACACACTCAGGCCCTGATGTTGCAACAGCGCGTGGATGGCGTGTCAAGTGATCGTGCCGTTTCGCAGGATACATTGGCAAAGGTGCGGATGCTGTGCCAGAGCCAGTCGGCCGTGTATCTGCCCTCGCATGACCCCGACTCGTTGGACCGGCTGATGCAACGCACGCCGGCGATACCGCCAGGCGAGGTTGGGCCGTGATGCAAGAACAGAGCTTTGAGCTTTCGGAAAAGCTCAAAGCTCAACACCCAGCACAACCTCAAATTACGCAGTTGCAACCATGAGTTGAAGTGCTTACACCAATCGCGCCATGCGCAGCCGTTTCATCAGCGCAGCACTCTTACCAAATTCGGCCACAACCTTCGCCAGCCGCGCGGCAAAATCACGCATGGAGCCGCGATGCTCCGCCAGATCGTGCAGGTCGATGAGCTGTTGCACGGCTGCGTCATAGCCCGCCGCAGTCTGCTTGCGCATTAAAAGGTCTACAGCCTCCCAGGCACTCTCTTCGCGGGTGGCCAGCTTTTCCAGCGCGGCGATGCGTGCTCGCTTTGCCTCTTCTTGATCTCGTTGCTGCTCAGTCTCGGCCCGGCGTTTTGCCGCTTCAAGCAGTGTTTTGGCGGTTCGGCTCTTACCTGTTTGCTGCGAGGGAGCCGTTGCACTCAAGCCCAATTCCTTGAGGAGTGCGCTGCTCAATTGGGGTTCGTCATTCAACAGTTGAAGCAAATAGGCATCGACCCGTTCGCGCGGCAATCTGGCTATTGCGAGGCGCACCGCAGAGACGGTGGGCTTTGCAACCCTGGCGCTGGATGCGGCCGCGGCTTTAACCAGGTGCATGTCCACGTCGAACAGGTTGCACAACGCCCCCAGACTGCCATCCAGCGATTGCAGGCCCGCCGGAACCGGTGGCTCGACAGATGGGGTGCCATCTGATTCGTCCTCGTCCATCTCGCTCTCATCAACGTCCTCGTCGCCATCCGAATCGCCTCTGCGCGTCACCATCGCCAGCCAGACAAGATACAGGGCGCGATAGTCGCCGTTGATGATCTGCCGCCGCACGCCGGCCACCTGCGCCAACAGGCCCTCGGCTTCAATCCAGTCACTACGGCCACCGTCTTCTTCATTGATCTCGATGTCCAGAAGAGTGAAGGAGCCGCTGTGTGTCACCGTGATCACCCGTTCGATGAGATAGGGTTCGAGCGCCCGGGCAGAAATTGCCGCTTTGGGAAAGCCAAAGGCCAGCCGCCGCGTGCCCCAGTTTGCGACGTAGAGAAACGCATCGAAATAGCGCTCCAATATTTTCAGCGGATCGTGTTTGAAGTCGCCCCACGAATACGTGACGCTGGCCTGAGTGGCGCTGACTGTGTCCATGTGACTGGAGAGCGCGCCGACCTCCTTGATCTGTTGGGCATCCAATGGCCGGTCGAGCGCCAGCCACTCATAGTATTGATATTCGCTCATGATTTCTCTGGCCTTGTTTTAATCGCTTCCGTGCCGAATCGCGAAATTGAATTACAAATGTCAAATCACTGTCAAAAATTGTATGTCCCTGTATCGTTATCACTGTTTCACACTTACGCAAGCGCATTTTGGCAGGAGTTCAGTATGGCAAATCACAAATTTACTCGGCAAATTCTAGTGCCGCTGGCGACACTCATCACAATCGTCGTCAATGTCGGCATTGACCGAGTCCGGACCGATGGCGTGACCACGGCGCAAATCTCAGACAGCTTCCCCAACTTTTTTGTACCCGCCGGCTATGTCTTCGCCGTGTGGGGGATCATCTACATCGGCCTGATCGCATACACGATTTATCAGGCGCTCGACAAGAATCTGGATAACCCGCGGTTACAGGCGATTGCGCCGCTGTATCTGCTCAGCTGCGTGTGCAATATTCTATGGCTCATCGCGTTTCATCTGGGCCAATACGGCCTCTCCATGATCATGATGACGGGGCTGCTGTTGTGCCTGATCGGGTGCTACCTGCGGCTTCGTCAGGACAACATCAAACCATCTCGCAGTGAATTTTGGCTGGCCCGCACCCCCATCAGCATCTATCTGGGCTGGATCACTGTCGCGACCATTGCCAATGCCACACAGCTATTGGTCTTCTTAAAGTGGGATGGCTTCGGCATCGCTCAAGAGACCTGGGCCGTGATCATGATTGCGGTGGCCGTGGTGGTGGCGCTGATCATGGCACTGCGCCAGCGCGATGTGGCTTATTTGCTCGTGCTGGTGTGGGCGATCGCCGGCATTGGGGTGAAGCAGGCCGCAGTGACCACGGTGGCTACGCCGGCGTGGATCGCCACTGCAATTGTGGCTGTGTTTGCCATTGCCGCAGTGGTGATGCGCCGGCCGGCCCCGCCTGTTACCCAACTTGCAAGCTGAGAGCAGCAGATCGTGCACGTGTCACGTTAGACGTGCACGTGCACGGTCTGCTGCTCTCGCTCAAAAGAACCGCTTGCGCAACTCGCCCGCATACACACAATCGCTCTGAGTGAATCTAGCTAACGATGGAGGAATGGCATGCGTGTGTTAATCATGACGGATATGGAAGGCGTGAGCGGCATCGTGGTGTGGGAGCAGGTGAACGGCGGCGCACCCATGTATGAGGAGGGCCGCAAACTCTATACCGAAGAGATCAACGCGGCGGTGCGTGGCGCAAAGGCGGCCGGCGCCACTGAAATTGTGGTGGTGGATTGCCACGGTGCTGGCGGCGGTTGGACGTTTAACTCACTGGTTCCGGAGATGCTCGATCCGGACTGTGAGTGGGTGGCGCATCACGCCTGGTCGCGCTACACCGAGCTGTTGGAAAAGGGTTGCGACGCGTGTCTGCTGGTCGGCATGCATGCGCGGGCCGGCACTCCCGACGGCGTGTTGTGTCACACCATCTCAACCACCACCTGGCGCAACCTGTGGTTCAACGATGATCTGGTGGGCGAGAGCGGCATCAACGCCGCGCTGTGCGGCCATTACGGCGTGCCTATTTTGCTGGTCACCGGCGATGAAGCGACCTGCCGCGAAGTGACCAGCCTGCTCGGCAGTGGGTTGACCGCGGTGGCCGTGAAGAAAGGTCTGACGCGTTACTCAGCCCGTCAGATTCCGCCGGTGCGTGCCAGACAGCTCATTGAAGCCGGTGCCAAAAAGGCGCTGGAGAATCTTGGTGCCGTGAGGCCGTATGTGCCGGCCAAACCCATCACCATCACGATCGAGCTTGGCACGGTGGAGAGCGCGGACCAGTTTCGCGGCCGGCATGGGGTCGAGATTGTGGAGCCGTTGAAGGTGATCAGCAAAGCCGAGGACTGGATGACCGCCTGGAACCAGATCTGGCATTACTAAGCCGGCGTTCGGCCCAAAGCTTACTCAAGCCAAGCGGTCGGAGCGCTGAAGATTGATTCCATCGATACAACACTTTCAGCGCTCCGACCGCTGAATCACCGGCACCTTTGATACCTTCTGACACCTTCTGACACCTGCTGACACCTTTTGACACCTTTCTTCCAACACGTTTCCACTCCCCCACCATGAATTACTGGCTTTTCAAATCTGAACCCCACGTCTTCGGCATCGATGATCTGGAGCGGGCACAAACCTCAGTCTGGGACGGCGTGCGCAACTATCAGGCCCGCAATTACTTGCGCACGGCCCAGATCGGCGACCTCGCGTTCTTCTACCATTCGAGCACCCAGCCCACCGGCATTGTCGGCACTTGCGCCATCATCGAAACCAACATCGCCGATCCCTCACAATTTGATCCGCAATCCAAATACTTCGATCCGAAAAGCACCCTGGTCGAGCCGCGCTGGCAGACCGTAAAAGTGCAATATCAAAGCAGATTTCCTCGAATTCTGAGCCTCGATGAATTAAAAGCAACCTTTACCGGCGACGAGTTCGCGCTGGTTCGCAAGGGCATGCGCCTGTCGGTGATGCCGGTGAGTGAGCGTGTGGCCAAACGCATTCTCGATCTAGCCACAACGCCCTCGTAACACACCCTCCTAAAATGGACACAAACCCCTGGCTGTCCACGCGAAACCGCACCGGCCGTGAATATGATGCGCCCTACGAAGCGCGTGCCGCCGCCGGCTTCGATGTGCACGGCGAAGCCAATCTCGTCGAAAGGCTGCTGCGCTCAGACCTCAATTCATCCCGATCAAGCCCACCTAATCGCCTATTCCGCGTATTGGACGCCGGCTGTGGCACCGGTCGCATGTCAATTGAGCTGGCTCGCCGCGGCATGGACACAGTCGGCGTCGATCTGGACGAGGTGATGCTGCGACAGGCGCGGGCCAAAGCACCGCACCTGGATTGGCGACAAGGCGATCTCTCCAGCATCCAATTGGCTGGCCAGTTCGACGCCATTGTGCTGGCCGGCAATGTGATGATTTATGTGACGCCGGGAACTGAAGCCGCAACCGTGGCCAATATGGCACGGCATCTCAAGCCCGGCGGCCTGCTGATTGCCGCATTCGAGTTGGGGCCTAAATCCTGGACCGACCTGACCATCGACGGCTACGATCAGCTTGCAACGGCGGCCGCGCTAACAAAAGTGGCGCGCTGGTCTACCTGGGAGCAAACGCCATGGGTGGCCGGTGATGACTATGCGGTGTCGGTGCACGCGCTCCAGGCCACAAGTTTGTAGGGGGCAAAGCAGCAGGCTCGCGTATGGGTTTGATCCGCGACGAGCCCGCTGCTTTGCCCTAACCCCCGCTATAGACAAACGCGTTGAATGCCCTATCGTTAGCCCACATATGAGTCAAATGAGTCAAATTGAAATTGCAGGAGGGAACTGATATGCGCTATCACCCATTACAACGCACAGACGACGGCTACGTTCTGGGCAAGCATCATGTGGACGCAGGCTCGCGCCTGGAGGTGCCCAATAACCCATTCGGTCAGGACCGCATCGGCATCGTCATCGAGAGGGACGGCGCGCTGTGCATCGACTTCGCCGGCAAGGTCAAGGCCCTGGACGAGTTGCTGGATGAATCGTTTGGCTACGCCGGCAAGGTGCCGCAGGGCAGACCTCCAGCCCGGTTCAATGCCCCCCGGCGCAAAAACTAAGCCTGCATCATGGTAAAATTTATGCCGTTTGGTGAGCAGCTCTGTGCTAAACAGAGCTAAACACTAAACCTGTTGGGGCGTCGCCAAGTGGTAAGGCAGTGGACTTTGGATCCGCCATTCGTTGGTTCGAATCCAGCCGCCCCAGTTTTTAGTCAGGAAAAAGAAGAAGCGCGTTCCGAATCTTCAAGAGATTCGGAACGCGCTTCTTCTTTTTCCTGACTACTTGCGCACAATCGGCTTGCGCCCATTCCGGCTTCGCGTGCGGCTCACGGCTTTGCCCTTGCTGTCCTTCGACGCAATCAACGCGGCGTCCCACACCTGCTCCACCCGTTCGGCCAGCACAAATTTCAATGAGTCGCGGACTTCCTTGGGCAACTCGTCCAAATCCACTTCATTGCGCTTGGGCAGGATGACCGTTTTGAGACCGGCTCGATGGGCGGCCAACACTTTTTCTTTGATGCCACCGACCGGTAGCACCAACCCGCGCAATGTAATCTCACCGGTCATGGCCACATCCGGCCGCACCTGCTGCCCGGTCAGCAACGAGATCAGCGCCGTGCTCATGGTCACACCGGCGCTGGGGCCATCTTTGGGCTGGGCGCCCGCAGGGATGTGCAAATGGATATCGCTCTTCTCGAAGATCGTTTCATCCAGCCCCATCTCGCCCGCACGGCTGCGCACATAGCTCAACGCCGCCTGGGCACTCTCGCGCATCACATCGCCCAGCTGGCCAGTGAGCTGAAAGCCCTTGGCCCCAGCCATGCGCGTGGCCTCGATAAACAAAATATCACCGCCCACCGGCGTCCATGCCAGACCGGTAGCAACACCGGGAGTGCTGGTGCGCTCGGCCACTTCGGCGTAAAACTTGGGCTTGCCCAGCAAATCGGCCAGCATGCCCGCTTGCACCCGCACCGGCAATTGCCAGTCCTTCCGATCAGCGCGGTCTGGTTTTTGCTCCAGCGCCCGCGTCACGATTTTGCGGCAAATGGAGCCGATCTCGCGTTCCAGGTTGCGCACACCGGCCTCACGGGTGAAGTCGCGCATCAACTGCAAAATGGCCTCATCTGCAAATGACACTTCGCCGGGTCGCAACCCGTTCTCTTTGATCTGACGCGGCACCAGATAGCCCTGCGCAATGCTGAGCTTCTCCTGCTCGGTGTAGCCACTCAACTGCAAGATTTCCATGCGGTCGCGCAAAGGCCCAGGAATGGTGTCGAGCGTGTTGGCCGTGCAGATAAAGATGGTCTGCGACAGATCAAATGGCACATCCAGATAGTGGTCGCGAAACTCACGGTTTTGCTCAGGGTCCAGCACTTCGAGCAACGCTGAGGACGGATCGCCCCGATAGTCCGAGCCGAGCTTGTCGACCTCATCGAGCATGAAAACTGGATTGCGGCTCTCGGCGCGGCGAATGCTCTGAATGATGCGGCCCGGCATCGAGCCGATATAAGTGCGCCGGAAGCCGCGAATCTCAGCTTCATCGCGCACGCCGCCCACGCTCATGCGAATGAACTTGCGGCCCATCGCCCGCGCTATGCTGGCTCCCAGCGAGGTCTTGCCCACGCCGGGCGGGCCGACAAAGCACAGAATCACGCCTTCGCGATCGGGCCGCACATAGTCGCTGGCCGAGGATACGGCGGGCGAGGATACGGCAGCCTCCGATAGGGCGGCCGACGGCGCACTGGCCGATGGCACAGTGGCGGAGACAAATTCATCGCCCTGCAACGCCGCTTCCTGAGCCTGAAATTCGGCCAGTAATTCGGCGCGCCGTTTGCGCACGGCCAGAAATTCCAGAATGCGCTCTTTGATGTCTTGCAGCGCATAGTGATCCTGATCGAGCACATGCCGCGACTGGGTGATATTGAGGTCATCACTGGTGCCTTTCTGCCACGGCAGACTCACCATCCAATCCAGGTAGGTGCGAATGACGCCATATTCCGCGGCCTGCGTCGGCAGCTTGGCCAGCCGCTCCAGCTCACGCTCGGCCTCTTTGCGGGCCTCATCATTCATGCCGCTCTTGGCAATCTTGTCGCGAAAATCGTTGATCTCGATCTGCTGCTCATCGTTCTCGCCCAACTCGCGCTGGATGGCTTTGATCTGCTCGCGCAGGAAATATTCGCGCTGGACCTTTTCCATCTCGCTCTGCGCCTGAGTCTGAATCTTTTTGCCCAGCTCCAGCACTTCCAACTCTTTATTCAAGAGCTGGAGCAGGAACAGCATTTTGTTGGGCAGGCCTTCCAGCTCCAGCAGCTTCTGGGCATCCGGCATCTCCATGCGCATGTAGGTGGCCACGGCATAGGTCAACTGGCGCGGGTCTTCGATGCCCTGAATCATGCTGGCCAGTTCGTCCGGCAAATTGGGCAACAGCTCGGCCATCTGGTTGAAGCCCTGGCTGATGTTGCGGCGCAGCGCTTCAATCTCCAGCGTGTTCTCGAAGGGTTCGGGCGAGAGCTCGATTTTGGCGGTGATGTACGGCTCGGTGCCGGTGAACTCCACCACTTTGAAACGCTCGCCACCCTGCACAATCAGATTCACCACCCCATCCGGCGCCTTGAAATGCCGCACGATGGTGGCGAGGGTGCCGATGGTATAGAGCTCATCGGGGTTGGGCTCTTCCTTCTCGGCGTTCCTGCTGGCAATCAGGCCGATCTGGGTTTTGTTCTGCACCGCCTCATCCACCAGCTTGATGCTGTGGACTTGCGACACACGAAGTGGAATCGCCGAAAGCGGGTAGACGATGATGCCGCGCAAGGGCAAAATGGGCACTTGCTCCGGCATGGCAGTGTTTTTGTTGGAGGGGAGATCGGATGCAGAATCGTCCAAAGCGTCGGCCTGAGCCTGCTGCAGCGCTTCCTCGGCCGCAGCTTGCTCTGCAATCACCTCGGCAGCCGCTTCAGCAGCAATGTCCGCTGCTTCCATCAACATCTCGATTGGTTTCGGTTCAGCCATAGTGCGAGACAATCTCAAAGATGCGTTAGCGTACCACAAGAATGCGCCAAATGCGTGAAGCGTGAATCACTTGCGACATGGGTGCATTCTCAAAAAGTGGCGATGTTGGCTATTCGAAAGTCCGTTTTGCGCTGGCCGTGGTCACCCAGCGATCAATCGCCGGGCTACAAAGGCGCACTGGCTGAAGCCCGCTTTAAGCCCGATTCATCGGGCGCGATGATGTAAGCCGGCAATTAATCGCTGGACATTCGCGGCTGTCAACCGACTTTCGAATAGCCCTATGCGACATTGGTGGGACTTAGATGGGATTAGCCTAAGTTAGTGACCAGAAGTAAAGGCCACTTTTAAGATGCGGAGCACAGGACTAAGCTGTGGAGATACCACCCTACACAGCGAGGTCAAATGCTCCGCATCGAAATAGATGATAACGAGAAATCGAAGTTGCGCTTGTTAGCCCGCCAAGAGATTGGCCGGGTGAGCGAGCGCATCCACTTTGTATTAATGGCCGCATCCGGGAAATCGGCACCGGA
>Ga0335394_10002272_pt1 | contig 21596 bp, 17 predicted proteins | sample MAT03_FD_205741 | JGI IMG/M metagenome (GOLD analysis project Ga0335394, IMG submission 205741) | Freshwater microbial communities from Lake Fryxell liftoff mats and glacier meltwater in Antarctica - MAT-03 (spades assembly) (version 2) ...
GTATATTGATACGTGAGACGCGTTGCTCTTTGGTTTCCGTGATCCATACGTAGCCATCGGAACTAACGGCGAGGTCGTTAGGCGTGACGTTGGTGGCGATGACCTGAACGGAACCGGTCGCAGGGTCGATGGCTACCACTTGCTTTTTGGCACCTTGGCAAGCATACAGCAAACCGTCTGGACCAAACTTCATACCACTGACTGCTTCCTCGGCAATCTCCGTCCGCTTTCCATCGGTCGCATTGAGTTTGACGACGGCGGGTGCCTTCATGTCGGAAAAGTAGAAATTGCCTTCTTGATCAGCGCAGGGTGCATCGGCAAATCCAAGACGTTCCGCGACCACTTCCCAGTTCTGTCCGGGAACGAGCAGGTTTAGTAGCGTCAGATCCCCCTTTAAATCTCCTTTGGTATCCGGCGCAACCTTAGGCGTCTCCTTTCGCCATAGCCACTTCATCGCGTCCGGGAAATTCTGGCCGCCAAAATCGCTGTTGTGCCCATACCCTTCCGCCCAATCGAAGCGGACATCGTATCCCATGTATTTCAGAGACGACGCCATGAGTTGGTTCGACCACGGCCAACTGCCAAAAGCATTGTCGATGTCACCGCTGGTATCTGCGAGATAGACACGGATCGGTTTCGGCTCGGTCTTGCGAACCAGCGATGGGAAAACGTCCCCTCCTCTCAAGTTGGTAAAACTACCAACATTGATGCACACTTTTCGAAAATCGTTGGGGCGTTCCCAAGCGACGTTGAAGGCGCAGATGCCGCCCGAACTGGAGCCGCCAATGGCCCTCATTTCCGGATCCTTGGAAAGGTTATATCTCTTCTCAACTTCGGGAATAATCTCTTCCAGCAGAAATCTTGCGAATCGATCGCCTAGGCTATCGTATTCGAAGCTGCGATTGGAGAACTTACCTTTTTCCGGTTTCGGCTTGTCCTGGTCCTGACCTGGACTAAGGAAGACAGCTATGGTCGGTGGCATATCACCGCGCGCAATGAGAGTATCGAACACGACTGGTACGCGCCAGCGTCCTTTAGTATTGCTAAACGACTGCCCGTCTTGAAAGATCATCAGTGCACAGGCTTGTTCCTTTTTGTACTGGGCTGGGACGTAGATGGACCACTCCCGAACGGTGTTCCCGAATACTTTGGACTCCCAGGTGGGCATCTGCTCAACTATTCCGTGCGGAATATCCTCGTTGGCTACTGCATCGGGATGAGGAACCCATTCTGGCGAAGTCTGTGTCGCGACCGGATCGTTCCTACTGGTGTTTTCCGACCATAACCACCGAAACGCATTTGGGAGATCTTCGCCTCCTACCTTTCCGCTATGGCCACCTTCGGTCATCACCAAATTGTGCTCGTAACCAGCGAACTGGAGGGCCGCTGCGAGATCTTGGTTGGATAACGGCCAGTTCCCAAATAAGTTGTTGAGATCGTCCTTGCCATCTTGAAGAAAGATCTTGATCGCCTTCGGATTGGCTTTGGTCTTTCGAACCAAGCCTGGATAGGCCCATCCGCCACGAATGTTGGTGAAGCTTCCGATGTGACTAAGCACTTTGCCGAACTGGTCTGGCCTTTCCCAAGCGGTTGTGAATGCGCAGATACCGCCGGACGAGATGCCGCACACGGCGCGTTGTTTGGGGTCGCTGGAAATGTTCAGACCTTTTAGTGCAACAGGCAGAAACTCATCGACTAAGAAACGAGCGTATCGGTCACCCATGGAATCGTACTCGAACGAGCGATTGCTTCGATCTTTCGCGCCGGGCTTGGTCGCAGGAACGGTACCGGGATTCACGAACACGGCAATCGTGGTTGGCATTGCCTTTTGATGGATTAGATTGTTCAAGACGATGGTCGTTCGAAATGGGCCGTCGATTTTTGCATAGTTGCTGCCATCCATGAAGACCATCAGCGAAGCCGGTTTGTCCGACGCGTACTGATCAGGAACGTAAACGCTATACTCGCGCCGAGTACCAGGAAAAATCTGACTTTCGGAGAAAACTCCGGAATGGATTTTCCCTTGAGGAACGCCAGCTTGAACCTGGCGATCAGCATGGTTTGGACCGGCTGATTCTTGTGCGCACAGGTTGGCCACAAAAATCGTCAAGCCAAGACAGAAAGAGAAACAGTTTTTCATGGTGGAGAGGTGCGGGTAGGAGGGTCGGAAGGTACTAAGTCATTGACGCATTTTGCAAAGTGAAAAAGGTAATCTCAGGACGGCAATTGAATCTGGCTCGCAAACTATGACCTAGGCCACGATTGATGTAGAGCATACGATTTTTCGCGATCGGGTAGTAGCCTGCGACGTAGGTGCGATTTCGTACAGGCAGTCGGGGCGGAGGAAAAAAGGGGGGTTTGCATTGGCCGCCGTGGGTATGCCCGGCCAGGATGACGCCTGTAAAGTTCCCCCAAATAGGCTCATCGCAAACGTCCGGATTGTGACAAAGGCAAATCTGCGAGTGACTCGATGCAGACAGAGCCTTACGGGCCTTCGCTGAGGAGTAAGTTGGCGTCCAGAAATCATCTAGACCTACAAAGGTCAAGCCATCGCATGCAACGGACTCATCGCGAAGCACCTGGACTCCCATCTTTTTTAACGCGGAGGCAACATTAGTGGCGACTTCGTTCTGCCGCCACCAACGACCGTAGTCATGATTGCCTAAGCAAGCGACTACCGGTACGTCGGTCTCTCGGACAGCAGAAAACACACTTTCAAATTCCTCGAACGCGCTGGCAGAATTGTGATCGATGAAATCGCCGGTCAAGACGATTGCGTCCGGTCGCGTGTCACAGGCCTGTTGTATGGCGCGTTTAAGATAATCGCTGTCCGTCTGGCCGATGTGGAAGTCGGACAACTGGAGAAGTCTCTTTCCCACCCAATTCTCAGGCAAGTTTGTCAACACGAGCTTCTGTTCCACAACAGCAAACCAATGGGGCTCGACTCGCAAGGTCCACCCCACGACTGCCGCGCTGGCTCCAAAGCCCGTTCCGAGCAAACTTAAAAAGCGGCGGCGAGACGTTTTTCGAACAACGGACTTTTCCGGTAGTGCCATGCCTGCCGCTTGCCTTACTACATGTTCATTACGAAGAATACGCGATCGTAATACAAACCCAGACCAAGTATGCCGTCCAGGCTAGCAAAAACACTGTCGAGATCGCAAAAAGCTTGTGAATTGATTTGCCGAACACAGTCTTAGCTCGCGTCGGTTGAAAGTTCAAACCGGGGCTCGAAAGCGACGTCGAAGTCGTATTGGTCGTCGAAGTCTTCACGGTGGTCGGTTTTGCTTTTTCGCATCTCACGAATCCGGATCAGATTGTAGACGATCTCGCCGAAGTCGCTGGTGGTGTAGACCCCCCAACTATTGAGGACCGTTTTTGCCATGAATCCATACTGGTCCATGGCAAATTCGCGAATGGCCTGGCAGAGCTGTTGGCCAGTCAAGTGATGGTCTTGCTTGGTTTCGCTTTCAGGCTCATTCGTGGGTGGCATCTTCATCACTTTTTGAGCGTACGCTAACGCTTCACGAACGAACTGATACGCCTCCAAATGGTAGCGTTGGTCCTGTTGCAATAACTCAATAATGGCGAGTAGATGTTCGTTCATAGAGATGTTCTAGTAGTGCTCTGCACCACGTTTCAAGATGGTTAGGCAATCGCTGGCAGGAATGAGAACCCGTCGATGGTCTTCCGTGGTGATGAGAAGTTGCTGAGCCAAGAGCTCGACCCCTATTACTTTACCGCGTCCCTGCGGAGTCACAATCTCACTTCCCACATTTGGCATTTCCACGGCTAATTCCTCGTACGTATCGTTCTCATAGCGAAGGCAACATTTTAGTCGCCCGCATCGACCTGAGATTTTGTTCGGATCCAAGGTGGCTTTTTGAAGTTTGGCCATTCGCATCGATACCGGCGGCATTTCGGACAAATGCGTGTTGCAACAGACGGGCTTCCCGCAGTCTCCGTAATCGGCGAGCAATTTGGCTTCATCTCGAGCACCGATCTGACGCATTTCGATTCGGGTCTTGTATTCCGAAGAGAGCCCTTTGACCAATTCCCGAAAATCGACCCGATCGTCAGCAGAGTAATAGACCATCATCTGTTCGCCACCCAGAATCAATTCCACGTCGACCAGCGACATGGACAGGTTCATCTTGTGGATCCATTGCTTGCAAGTTGCGAAGTCCCGCTCGCGATTGCTCTGAAGCCGAGTGTGGACGCTTTCGTCTTCCAGCGAAGCGTTCCGTTGGATGTTACCGTTGGGAGGGTCTGTCATTTGCGAAAGGACATTGTCCGTCGCTTCGCACAGTACCTCACCACGCTCCAATCCCCGATTGGTGCGAGCCACGACGATTTCACCCCGTCGCTGCTCGTTTCGCGAAGTCATCACGTACAGCGTTCTCATCAGTCCGCATCGAACTACGTAACGGGGCATACTAATTCGTTGGGGGTAAAGAGAAGAAAAGGTGCCGAGGAGCTATGCGGGCGGAGCCCGTCGCGAACTTCATTGTAGCGGAAAATGCCAAAAGATTCTCGCGGAGCCTCAAACTGGTGTACAACCCGTACGGTAGCCGACATAAAGCATTAAATCTGTTATTCTATGGTTGCCATAAAAGGGCAAGCGGCTGAACGCTTCGACCGCCATACACATGCACTTTATAAAACTTCGGAATTGCACGATGCCGTTTCCCGCTTCTCCCGATGACCGACCTGACCCGCTAGAAAACATGCCTGCGATGCGGGCTAGAATTCCCGATCATGTCGCTCGCGGAGAAGTGAGTACAGGGGTGATCGTGGTGACCGGCGGTACTGAATATGTCCTCGATTTTGTCAGGAACTTACCGCGTCCCAACATGATTGTCGCCCGGGTGGTACTGCCTCACATGGTCATGCCGCAATTTATTGATGCTTTGGCCGCCAACATTGAGCTTTTTCGCCAGCGTTATGGCGAGCTCCCCGGGGGCCCACTCCCGTTAGTCCTTGCGCAGTCACAGCAGCCAGGAACGGGTGCCGTGATGTCCGGCGCAGATTCGGCCGTTGGCTCACCTCCATTATCGCCTTCGACGGACTCAAACTCCGTGGACGCCTGGGCGGGATCGCCGCCGGCCGCGCCCTCTGCGAACCCGGAAGCTGCCGGAGCAGGCTCCGTTCCTACTGGCATCACTGGTAGCGTGCCCGCCCAATTAACTAACCAAGGCAATAGCTCGGCCGGGAATGCTCCGAGCAACAGCCAGAATCCGGCAAGTAACTCCAGCAGTCATTTGCGTCGGCAGAATCCTCAAGAAGTCTATGATGACCTAAAGCTACGAGATGAGATTCTGAGCGGCGCTTATGCCAATGCAGTAATGATTGGCCATGGACCGTACGAGTTCAGTTTCGACTTCATCACTAATTTTTATCCGCAGTCTGCTGTCAGTTGTCGCGTTTACCTAGCATCGGGACATATCCATCGACTGCTGGAGTCGTTGCGGGCTTCTTGGGAACAATTGAAGCCCCGTTTATCGCAGGGCAATCCACCCCCCAACCAGCCCCCGCCTGCTCCACCAATGCGTTGAACCATGTCGCTTGAGCCAAGCCCTACTTTTCAATCGGATCCGCGTGAGATCATTTTGGCCAGTTCATCGCCGAGGCGTCACGAGTTGATGAAGCGATTTGGTTACCGTTTTCGTGTGATCGAACCCGATCCCAATGCGGAATGCGGGATTTGCTCCAAGGAAACACCACCCGAGTTGGTCGCCCGATTGGCTTATCAAAAGGCAGCAAATGTCATTGGAAAGGTCGATGTCGGTTTGGTACTGGCATGCGACACCGTGGCGGAATGCGTCGCAATCATCTTGGGCAAGCCCGAAAATCGCGAGCACGCTCGGCAAATGTTACTTCGTTTGCGCGGTCGACGGCATTCGGTCTACAGCGGTGTTTGCCTTTGGGACAAGGAATCGTCGATCAGGTCGATTCGAGTCGATGTCTCCCATCTTTGGATGGAGCCCATTTCGGACGCCCAACTCGAGTCCTATCTCGATTCAGAACAGTGGGTTGGTAAAGCGGGTGCATTCGGATTCCAAGACGATTTGGACTGGGTCCGATTGGATTCAGGGTCAGCCTCCAATGTGGTCGGACTGCCGATGGAAATGCTGGAAACCATGCTGCGAGGACTGAGAACGGACAAAAAGTAAGGAACTTTTCGTGAATTCGGACATCCGAAAGATGGTAACTCACACGACCAAGTAGCGAACAATCATGAATTCTCCCCTCAAAAACACCGAAGAATTGCTGAGCGGCATGCTGGACGGCACGCTGACTGAGGGAGAGTCTACTCGGTTGGATCAGGAAATGGAGCTGGATCCGTCCCTTAAGGCCCGCCTGGACGATTTCATTCGAGTAAGAAGATCGCTTTTGGTAGGTCGCACCAAAGCCAACCTCGGGACGGATTTCGCAAAGAATGTGACGCGGATGGCCAAATTCAGAGCGAACCAAATGGGGAGCGATGCTCCTGATTGGCTCGTTTTTCCGAAAACCAGAGTTCGATCCTGGCGGCCGTTTGCTTACGCTGGCCTTGCAGCCATGGCAGCTGCTTTTTTAATAGCGGTCTTTGTACCCTCCGAGGATGGGGGTAGACGATCGATTGCCGATCTGGATCTCCCCGGAGAAACCATCGTAATGGCGGACCCATCGGGATCGAAGGAAACGTCGGATGCCGGATCGAAAGATTCGGCCGCTGAATTGCTGAAGCCGACAATGTCAGGCGATGAGCCGACTGTGGCTGTGGTTGACGTGGTTCCTTCCCAAGAAGCGGCTCCTCTTAAAGCCCCGGAAACACCGGTCCCGGATAAGACTTCTTCGCTGGCGATTTCAGACGCGGTGCCTTCCATTGACCCTGGCAAGTCCATTGTCGGGCCGATTCCAGCCGCCCCAACGAACAAGCCATCGGCCAAGCCATCGGCACGAAAGAAGTTCTTTTACACGATGGTCTTGGATGTTTCGATCGATCCTATTGGGATCGAAAATCGATCGCTCGAGAACATTCTCGAAAGAAACAACATCGCTTATACGGACGATCTGAATATCTCCGACGAGCAGCTCAAGAATCTGGTGGATTCTCAGTTGGTCGGATCAGACTCTCCAAACGTTCAAGATACTATGGGCGTCCTGTTTCTCAGAGCGTCGTTCGAAAAGCTTACCACCGCCGTCATCGAGATCGTCCAGCTGAACAAAGATTTCCCCGAATGTTCCCTGTCGATAACGACGGACAAGGCTGCCGAGCGGCTTGTAAAACAGCTCAGCTTAGTAAAGGTTTCGGACGGGAAGAGTGGAGTAGCAAGGCGACTATCTCTAAGTGTTTCTTCCAGTGCCAGCGCACCGTTTGCGGCTTCCGCTAGGCTGGGTACGGCGATGGGCAAATCGGATCGAGATTCTTTTAAGGGTGAACTATTTCAATCCAATCCCTTCCGCGATGAACTCGCCAATCTTTTGATCCTCACGCGGCCTGCAAAGTAGTCACAGCTAGGTCCCTAGTGCACTGTCAAAGCTTAGTTTTAGGAGTCAGCGTTGGTGTTCCGGCTTTAACTGACGGAGCCATGAAAGCAACGGCTAAAGCCTGAACACCAACGAACTGGGCTTCGATGATCCTGGAGGTACAGTGGAACACACGTTGCATTTCGATGTCCTGCCTGCTACCAAGTCTCGCACACGTATACTCGCATTCCCAACGATTCAGTGCACTGCATGCACTGCATGAACTGCGATGATATGAAAAGAAATCAGTTTGAAAGGATGAAATTCGATGAGTTCTGTCGCACACCTCAACGGTGCGGAATTTGATTCGATGGTCGAACAGGGCGCGTTTGATCGCATGGGCCCGAAGAAGGTCGAACTGATCCATGGAGAATTACGTTTCATGAACCCCGCCGGCCACACCCACGATGACCATATTCATTTTCTTACGGACTGTCGGCTCTGTCCGCATAGCTAATGGTTCGAGTTGCGATCACCAAAACGATAAAATAATGCCAGCGTAACAAGCTGATCGAGCAATGTCGATGTGTCAACATACCGCCGAAAACAACTAAGGAACGATCGATGAATAAGTGTCTGATTTCGAGGGTGGCGTAAGCTTCCTCCCGGCACATCCTTGGCGACTTGCATTCAGATCAATCAGAATGTCGAAGAATCATTGGTTCCCAACAACGACATCGTCAACTTCGTTCGAAGAAACGGGGCGCGCTGAACTAGATGAACACGCAGAACCTGTAATTGCGAGCGAGTACAATATCGACTTGGATCCGAAGTCCCCGTCGTCGCGTGAACAACAGTTGGATTCCATTCGAAAGGACCTCGAAGAAATCTCAGGCATTGTGTTTTCCGTTGAGCAACCGATCTCGCATTTGATCTCTCACATGCTTTCGGGAACCAAGGCCAGCGCACTTTTAATCTGGTGGTCCGACTCAAAGAGGATGCTCTTGAAAATCTGGATGTCCTTCGAAGGCTTCCGGTCGATTTGCCAGGTGGTGGGGAGGGGCCGCTATAGGCGCTGGCCAACACTACGTTACACTTGGTAAAGCATGAAGGAGAGAGTTGGAGTAAGGAAATGATCGTGCGTGCGGGACTAGAGTGGCTCGCTCCGGTTTCGATGACGGCTCTGACTGCGGGAATAGGCTTGGTCCCTTTGGTCGTGGCCGCGGCACAACCTGGCAAGGAAATTCTCTATCCCATAGCGACGGTTATCCTGGGCGGGGTGATCAGTTCGACACTGCTGGACATTTTTGTTCATCCGGGATTATTTTGGATGTTCGGTCGACGATCGGCTCAGCGGGCCATTGAAGAAAAATCCAGCCAAAGCTTCGAGGAATCTGATGAAAATGAAATCTGAGGCGATAGCCCAGAAAGCGCTAGCCCAGAAAGCTAGAATCGCTGTAAATCACACAGGGAATCGGCTAGCGCCTTAGGCTCACGTTGTAGTACATTTTCATCAGGCCTGGCTGATGTCGCAACACCTGGAGATTGAGCTATTGCAGTGCGGCTGCTATCGCGGTTGCAACAGTCCAGTCGCCTTGGTCGACGCGATGGATTCGAATCGTACTGTGAAAGCGGTCGAAGTCCGGGGTGGTTACCTCCGATCGCCTCGTGTCGGCGAGGTTACATACCGCTTCGCATAGCGTAAACCACTGCGCACGGCTGCAGTTTCCTTTGACCTCGATGTACTGAATTTTGCCTTCTCGATCGTAGACCATTCCGTCCATTTGGTTCCGAAGTTCAGGCTGAAATGCCTTCGAAGGGGTATGATCGACCCAAACGAAAGAACCGTCCATCTCAAAAACCATGCCGGGCAGCGGAATTAGCAGCTCCGCCAATGTCTCAAAGGACTGGGGTAAAGTGCATCCGGGATGCGGATGGATTTGGACGAAGAGATGCATGCCCACAATCATAGCCGATCGTTTACAATCGCGTACGGCTGATGGCCTGTTCGTAAGCCGGCCGTACTTCCTTAGGTTTTGATACCCTCTGTATACCGAACGCGTTTCCTAATGAGCACTGTTGCCCTCCAAGTCCCGACCGGGGATCTGCCCACGACTTCGTATCCATTCTTTGGAAACCTAGCTCGAATTATCAACTCGGGCCAAGCTCGCTCGATCGTAATTTCGGGAAACATTTACGACCTTTACTTCGATGGCAAGCAGTACGTGCCTTTGCTTGCTTTCATTCAAACCAAAACGCAAATCCCTGGCTTGATCCAAGTCGTGTACGAGCTCAACGGCCCGGTCCGCGTTTCAGACGAGGATAAATCCAAATTGCGCGAAGCCTGGGCTGCTTGGAAAAATGGGATCTCCGTCGATGCTGTGCCAATGCGGGAGGTGCTGAACGATGGCAGCAAATTTGATTTGCGAAGACGTGAGTTTGACCAGTATTTGCGAGATGCGATTGGAAATGCTACCCAAGCCCTCGAATTCCTCCGGCAATTGTCGATCTGTTCGAGGACCTGTCTCAGAGAAAACTTGCTCATCCTGATCGAAGGAGCGGACATGCTCTTGCCGGCAGGGGACGGCGACGTAGCCCGCATGAACGATGCACAGGTCCGGCGGATAGCCATTGTGACCGATTGGTTTGGGGATCCGAATTTCTTCGGTGGCAAAGACACGGTGCTGCTTTTTGCAGAATCGCGCAGCTTGATCCATCCTAGAATCTCGCGAATGCCACAAGTCGTTTCGATCGACGTAGCAGCACCGGATCTAGCGTCGCGAAAGCACTTCATCCAGTGGCATTCCTCGGTCTCAAACAATCGTTCGGTGCAGCATGCGACCGATACGGTCGCCGAAGCCACGGCCGGCTTGAGCCTGCACGCGATGCGGCAATTGTTGTTGGCTTCCGACTATGCTCAAAAGCCGATCGAGCGACAGGACACGACCCTGCAAGTCGAGCAGTTCATTCAATCCCAGCTGGGTGAAGATGTGATCGAGTTCAAAAAGCCGTCGCAATCGTTGCGAGACGTTATCGGCTTTTCGAAGCTGAAGGAGTTTCTCAATGTCTACTTGATTCCCAGAATGAAACTGCCGGACGACCGGGCATTGCCCGGGGCAGCTATCGCTGGCCCGATTGGGGGCGGCAAGACTTTTATTTTTGAAGCGGTCGCGGCCGAATTGGACATGCCTGTTCTCGTTTTAAAGAACATTCGCAGCCAGTGGTTTGGTCAAACCGACGTCATTTTCGAGCGGCTCAAGCGGGTGCTCGAAGCGCTGGAAAAGGTGGTCATCTTTGTGGATGAAGCGGACACGCAATTCGGTGGCGTAGGCGAGGGGGCTCACGAAACGGAACGTCGGCTGACCGGGAAAATACAAGGGATGATGAGCGATCCCAAGTTGCGAGGTAAAGTGATTTGGCTCTTGATGACGGCTCGGATTCATTTGCTGTCGCCAGATATCCGTCGACCGGGCCGTGTGGGGGACTTGATCATTCCGATTTTGGACCCGATCGGTGAAGACCGAAAGGATTTTATTCGCTGGATGCTCAAACCTACAAACTTTGTCAACGATGAATTGGTAAACTGGTTGGACTTAGAAGGGCTAGAGCAAGACTTTTCCTCCGCAGGGTTTGCGGCGCTGCGAAGCCAGTTTAAGGCGATTCCGCCAAAGGACCAAGACGACTTAAAGAGTACGGTCCGCGACTTCATGCAGCCGGCCATCAAGCGGACACGTCGCTACCAGACGCTGCAAGCGTTGATCAATTGCACGCGCCGATCCCTTTTGCCGGACCCGAATATATCCGAACAGGACCGCGCCTTGATGGAGGACGAAATCCGCCTGTTAGAGCTACAAGGCATTCGCTAGCCGTCGATCCGCTAAAACAATAAACTTCATTTCTCGACCACCTTTACAATCAGACACTACTGCCATGAAACCGTTCCACTTCCTGAAGACGTTTTTTTTCGGCTCGATGGCGATCGCCCTGCTCTCGCTGTCTGCTTCGGCCCAAGAGCGTTTTACGGACCTTTTGGGTAGCGTCCAAACGGGAACTGTAGCCAAAACGGGCGCAGTCCAAGTCCCCTATATACTCTGGGGGGGGGATGTAGCAACGTTCTTGGCCAATGGCGACCTCAAAACCAAACCATCGTCGATTTTCCAGGAATCCAACTTGGACATTCAGCTGGTTAACGGCGACGATTTCGTCGGTCAAGTAAGAAACTACATGGAAGGCAAGTCACCTTTTTTGAGAGGAACGATGCACATGATCGCTCTAGCGGGTGAAGTCCTCGGCTCGGATCCAAAAACTAAACCGGTCGTAATCATGCAACTCTCATGGAGTGCCGGGGATCATATCGTGGGCCGCAAGACGGTTCGGAGCTTGAACGATCTCAAAGGGAAAAAGATCGCTTGCCAACAAGGTGGTCCCCACGTCGGATTGCTTTACGATTCCCTGGCTGCCGCGAAGCTTGGAAAGAACGACGTGACGATTGTTTGGACCAAAGATATCACTGGCCCCAATGGACCCGCGGAGGCGTTTCGCAAAGACGCGACCATCGATGCCTGTTGCGTGATCACTCCCGATATGGTTGGGCTAAGCACTGGTCTAACTCAAGAAGGAACAGGGGCCGAGGGGACAGTCGCGGGCGCTCATGTCGTGAACAGTACCGCCCAAATGAGCCGTTCCATCGCGGACGTCTATGCAGTTCGTCGCGATTGGTACGACGCCAATAAAGAATGGGTGAAGAAGTTCGTAGCCGGACAGCTTAAGGCCACCGAGTCGCTGGTCGCAATGCGTCGATCCTTTACGGAGTCCAGCAAGCTCTCGAAAGAGTACGAACAGATCCTGAGCCTTTCGCAACGCATCTTTGGCAAAGAAACGATTCCAACCTTGGAGGAAGACGCGCACGGATTGTTGCTGGATTGCTCGTTTGTCGGACTAACCGGCCAGATGGCCTTCTTCCGTGACAAGGGCAATTTGAGCGGCTTTACAGGCAAAATGGGTGAGGCGATCGATTTGGCCACGAGTTGGGGGTATGCCAAAGGCCGAAACGGCTTCGAACCGAACGACCTCGATTACAAGGATATCGCTGATCGGGCCGGGATTGAGTACGTCGAACCCAAGGCCGGCGAGAAATTTGACAAGAGCAAACCCGAATCCACGGATCAGTTTTTTGGTGAGAACTTAGATTCTAGTACGATCGTTAGTTTTACTATCGGGTTCGAGCCGAATGAAACCGAGTTTTCGGCGGACAGATATGGCTCGGACTTCGCGCGAGCCTTAAAGGAAGCGAGCAAGTTTGGTAACGCGCGCGTCATTATTCGAGGGCATGCGGATCCGACCAATACCCTGAGGGACTTTATCAAGAGCGGGTTAGCCAAAGGAGTCATCCAACAAAATGGAACTGCGGGAAACTACCGGTACTTCATGAACGGCAAACCGTTGGACCTCAATCGGACCAAAGAGATTGCCGACTTGATCAAGGGAGGAGCTTTTGGTGGGGGCAATCCGGACCCAGCGTTGACCATGCAATCTGCATTAACTCTGTCCAAATCCCGGGCGGACGCAGTTTTCAAAGAGTTGCAAGCCTACGCCAAACGGGAGGGGATCAATATCGATCTTTCGCAAATCGTACCCATGGGAGCGGGAGTGACTGAGCCCGTCATTCCGAAGCCGAAGAGCATGGAAGAAGCTAAAGAAAACATGCGGGTTGAGTTCCGAATCGTCAAGGTGAATCCAGAGTCGCTCACTCCGTCTGACTTTAACTTTTGAGTTTTTGAGCTTGTTGATGGGCTCTAGTTCAATGTGTTAGTCAGTGTAATGTCATTGTCGGCAAGAGTGACCCACGGTGAAAACAGTGCCAAGGTCACACCCGGCAGGTGTGACTCACGGTGAAAACAATGCTAAGTCACACCCGGCAGGTGTGACTCACGGTGAAAACAATGCTAAGTCACACCCGGCAGGTGTGACTCACGGTGGGTCACACCTGCCGGGTGTGACCTTGGAGTGAAAGCAACTCTTCGTCCCTGCCCCAGAGCCTGCTGGTTTGCGGTATCAGGACGTCGAAGCAGAGCTTCGAAGACGGCGTTCCCAAGCTGGAGCTTGGGAACGAGATTGAAACAGTGCTAAGTCACACCCGGCAGGTGTGACTCACGGTGGGTCACACCTGCCGGGTGTGATCTTGGAGTGAAAGCAACTCTTCGTCCCTGCCCCAGAGCCTGCTGGTTTGCGGTATCAGGACGTCGAAGCAGGGCTTCGAGGACGGCGTTCCCAAGCTGGAGCTTGGGAACGAGATTGAAACGGATCAGCGAGCCTAGAGTTGGCCTATTTCGGCGAAGCTGTTTTTGAGCGATGCGTACAGTCGCTGATACACCGGGAAAGCCGCATCGTATTTCTTCTGAGCGGCCTTGTGCGGTGATACCTTTTCCACGACTTGGATCGTGGACTTGCACGCTTCTTCGATGTTCTTGTAGGCACCGTCACCTACCGCAGCTAGGAGTGCAACACCGTACGCTGGGCCTTGCTCGGCATTGATCGTGCAGATCTTTTGTCCGAAAGTGTCGGCTAGGATTTGTTTCCAAAGCGGGCTCTTTGCACCACCACCACTCACTCGAATTTCCTTGACCGGCACGTTGAGTTCATTCAGGATATGCAGGCTCTCGCGCAACGAAAAACCGACACCTTCCATGACAGCCCTCGCCATATGGCCTCGCGTGTGTTTGTTCGTCAATCCGATGAAACAGCCTCGGGCGTTGGGGTCTGCATGCGGGGTCCTTTCTCCGGCGAGGTAGGGCAAGAAGAACAGCGCCTCGCTCCCGGCCGATACCAATGCCGCCTCCTCATTGATTGTCTTGAAGGGATCAGTCCCTTTCTTTTTGGTTAGTTCAATGCAAAGTTGTTGGACGAACCATTGCAGGGAGCCGGCGGCCGAGAGCGTGACACCCATCATGTGCCATTTCCCGTGCACGGCGTGACAGAACGTGTGCAATCGTCCCAGTGCATCGTATTGGGGTTCGTCGCTATGGCAAAACATGACGCCCGATGTACCGAGCGATGCTGTCAGAATGCCTTGCCTGACAATCCCGTTTCCGACCGCGCCGGCAGCGCAATCGCCAGCTCCGCCTACGACCTTGCAATCGGCGGAGAGTCCGAGCTCGGCAGCGACCTCTGGGAGCAGTGTTCCGGTCACCTGTTCCGATTCGAACACAGGCGCGAGGATGGACGGGTCGATATCGAGTTTGCTGAGAAGCTCCTTGGACCAAGTTCGATTCTTTACGTCTAGGAGCAACATACCGCTGGCATCGCTAGCATCGGTTGCCAAAACACCGGTCAATCGGCGTCGGACGTCATCTTTGGGCAAGAGCAGGTGCGTCAATGCATCATAGTTTTTTGGCTCGTTATTTCGCAACCAAAGGAGCTTGGGGGCCGTAAAGCCGGTGAGAGCCGGGTTGGCAACCATCCGGATCAAGGCTTCGCGTCCGCCAGCTTTGGTGGTGATTTCGTCGCATTCGGCAGCCGTGCGTTGATCGTTCCAAAGTAGAGCTGGTCGAATTACCTTTCCCTTTCGATTGAGAAAAACCGATCCATGCATTTGTCCCGAAAGGCCGATGGCTTTGATATCCGATTTTTTTAACTTGCTGGCTTTGACAACCGTTTGGATTGTTTTTTTGACCGCTTGCCACCAGACTTCCGGATCCTGCTCGGTCCAGAGTGGTTTGGGCATGCTAACGGGGTACTCGGCAGAGGACTCGGCCAGGATGCTGCCATGTTCATCCATGATGAGGCTCTTTGTGCCCGATGTACCAATGTCGACGCCGATATAGAATGCCATTTTCGCCCCGGGAGGAAATCTAGATTGAGAAAAAGTGAAAAGCCTGTCTCGCTTTGGAATTCGGCTTCCTTGCGAGCAGATACTATACTACCGCCGACGTCGAAACAGAATCGCCCACTTGCCCGAAGAGCAACCTTTGCCACACTACCCAAGCGTGCAGTCGGTCGTTGCACTGGTCTGCGATTTTTGGTGGTGTTGTCCGTTCTCTTCGCAATGGGTTGTGGAGGCTCGGAACTGGATATCGAGAAACCTGCAGTTGCTGCCGATTCGGAGCGTCCTCCGCTAAAGATTTGGCTCGTAGATGTTCCTGAGTTGGAGCAGGAGCTGTCGGTCCGGTGGCAAGCGGCCTCGGATCAACCGATCAAGATCCAAAACCTATCGATGAAGGAACTATCTACTTCGACATCGGTCAATCCCGATGTGCTTATTTACGCCGGTAGTCTTATGGGCGATCTTGTACTCAAAGAGACTATTGCGAAACTACCTCTCGAAGCGACATCAAAAAAGAATGCGAGGCCCAAGCGGGAGGTCCGGGACCCATCCGAGAGTGAGAAGCAGAACGAGGATCCCGCGGACGCATGGCCAGTCCGCTGGCGGAATGCCGCGACCTTGGGTGGCCAACGTTATGCGGTCCCTTTGGGCTCAACGGGACTTAGCATTATCCACTTCGGGCTCGATCCAAGTCCACTTGCCGCCATTGATGCCGCATTGGGGGATTCGAAGGACCTGGATAACACATCCACAATAGAATGGGATCGGTTTTTGAAGTCTGCGGAAGCGGTGTTGGCGGTGTCTTTGCCTGAGCGGCAGAAAGCGTTGAGCGCGAAACTAGCCAAATGCAGCGACACGGAGATGGGCTATCTAGTGGACCAATTCCTTTGGGTCGCATCGACGACAACAGCGAGACGAAAAGGTCTGTTTGATTTGGTTTCGATGGAAGCTCGACTTGGGCAGCCAGAATTTGTCATGAGCGCGCGGGTGTTGGCTCGATTGGCTATTTTGTTTCCAAATATGATTGCTACCGAGCCTACGAAAGGATGGTCCAGCGTTCTAGCAGAATCGCAAAGTCCAGCGGGTTTTGCAATCGGCCGGCCTAGTCCGATGGCTGGAGAGGACGAACTTGGAGCAGACAACGCGAAACGGGTAAGCGTGGGTCCCATTCTTTGGCATCCAGGCAATGGGCTACTGGCTTCGTTGGGGAAAAAGACTCGTCAGACAAATGCGTCGTGCCAATTGCTTTTTTGGCTTGCGGAACCGGATCAGCGAGCCTCTTTTCGAACGATTTGCTCAGCGATGGAGCTGGAGGAGAGCCAACAGGATCGAAGCCGGATCGGCGAAGACTATCGCAAGTTTCAACAGTTGAATATGCGAGATATCAGGGTCGAAGGGATGGAGCTCTCTTTACGGCTGGCAAATGCAGATCAATATAGAGCCATCCTTGCGGAGCATTTAATCTCGGTGATTCGGGATTCGCAGCAGACAGATCGCGCAATGGCTGAGTGCGCGAATCGCTGGAATGAACTCACGAAAAAGCTCGGTAAAGAAACACAGCGCAAGTCGGAAGAGCACTCACTCGGCTTTCGCAACTGATCTACCACCTAACAGAAACATTAGCTCGTGACGCCACTCAGGCAAATCATTCTCAATACGGAGAGCAAACGCGCGTTCTCAGGCCGTCACCCGTGGATTCTGGTCAGCTCGATAACCGAGCCCGCTTCGACACCCGCCGTAGGTGAACAAGTGGACTTGGTCAATTCAGAGAACAAGTGGGTCGGGCGTGGGCTATACAATCCTCATAGCCGGATCCGAGTCAGGTTGTACACTTGGGATGCGAACGAATTCATTACCAAGGAATTGATCTCCCATAGACTGGATCGGGCCATTCAGCTGCGCGCCAGATTGTCCAACGGATCGCATCGTCAAGCTTTGCGGATCGTGTTCAGCGAAGCCGACCAACTCAGCGGTTTGGTCGTCGACAAATACTCGGAGCACCTGGTGGTTCAGTTGACCGCCGCAGTGTTGTATCCCTTCCTCGATACCATCGTGGAGCGGCTTTTTCACCATTACCGTCCCTTGAGCATTTCATTGCAAGTGGATGAACGAACGGGAAAAAGTGAAGGGATGAATACCGAACAGAGGTTCCTCACCGGTAGCCCACCCGAGGAGCCAGTTGCGATCGAAGAGAACGGCTTGGTCTGGAACGTGGACATCGTCGGAGGTCAAAAAACCGGTTACTATCTCGATCAACGTGAAAACCGTCTGGCAGCGGCGCGTTGGACAGAGCCTCATGCGCGGGTACTAGACATCTGTTGTTACGTAGGTGGTTTTTCTTTGACCATTGCCAAACACTGCCAAACGGAACAGATCATCGCGGTCGACAGCAGTGACAAGGCGCTGCAGAGCGGACGCGAGCATGCCCTCATCAATGATCTAGAAGGTCGTGTGGTGTGGGAGCAATCCGATTTTTTCCATGCGCTTTCGAGCAAACTGGATGCCGGTGAAAAGTTCGATACGATCGTATTGGATCCACCTCGATTGGCCGGCTCACGCGATCATCTGCAACGAGCGCTGAGCGCCTATCATCGATTGAATTTTTTGGCTGTTCGAATGTTGAATCCAGGTGGTACGCTCGTGACCTGCAGTTGCTCAGGGAGAGTCTCCCGTGAGGATTTTCGCGATATGCTTCGAGGTGTTGGGACGCGAACGCGGCGCGAGATTCAAGTATTAGAGGAGCGAGGTGCATCGCCAGATCACCCCAGTTGCATGAGTTGTCCTGAAACGGATTATCTGAAATGTATCATCGCAAGAGTGCTCTAGCGTACTCTTCAATGTAGAACACCATTCTGTGCCGTTTTCAACCCTTACTTTTTGGGTTGTAGACGTGGCGTAAGCTTCCAGCTTGCGACGAATCTCTAACGACATTCTGGAAGCTTACCCCACTTTTTAGTCCTGACAAAACACTAGGTATGTTTTGCAAATATCGCGTCGAGCGCAGACCGCTCGATGTCGGGATCTGCCCACGTTAGATCCAAGTCGGCTAGCCCCTGGCCCGACTTTTCATAGGTCGAGGCTGTCGATGGATCCTGCAGCCGAACCCGTTGCGTTCGAACCTCTTGCTCGAGAAGATCGTTGATCCAATCCATCCTTTCTAAGACGGAAGCATGATCTCGGTTTGGGTCGCACCACCCTGATTTAGAACTGGCCGCAAATGTCATGGCTGCCGATGCAACATCGCTCTCGTTCGGAGCAGTGGAAAGTGGGCTCATGGCCGATACGTAAGCGGGCGTGGGAGTCGGCAGCCCCGCCAGGAAGGTCTCAACGCGTTCAAAGCTGCGAGCGACGCTGGACCGTGAGCTGTCTTGCATCCCGACGTAGTCCGCACCGGTCGTCAGTTGTCCGCCAAGGGGAGCGTACACCAACGCGCGGTCCCGGCCGCCTGCGTTCGAGAACGCCTCTACGATCTCAAAACCGCGAGCGAAGGTTGAGAAGCCAGGGCCCGCGATCGAAGTCACCTCAACGCTGGTACTGAGAAGGTCGTTTCCTACGGAGTCATACAACGCAGCGCTATCGATCCCGCCCGCGGTGGCGTATGCAAAGACTCGCTCAAAGCCGGCTACATAGTTGAAGTAACCGCTGGACGAGATACTCGTGAATTGAGGGCGAACACTCAACACGTCGTTTCCGACCGAATCGAACAGAAACGCTTGATCGTCCCCACCTTGGATCGCGTGTACGAAAATCCGATCCACTTGCTCGACGCTGAAGGCATAGCCGACGCCGTTCAATTCCGCCTTGGTCGGCCAAATGTTTAAACGATCGTCCGTCGGTGCATCGTACAAGTAGGCGCGATCGGGACCACCCCCACCTACAAATTGAACATTCTCTACTTGGGTAGCCCGCAAGTTGATTTGGGCGTTCTCCAACGTGGCCAGGCCGGGTTGCAGCTCGACCTTCTCGGCTAGGCTAGATCCAAACAGCTTTAGTGAATCGTTATTTTGTTCGCCTTCGATCGCAATCGTCTTGATCGTATTTAAGTCGAATTGATAGGATACGCCGGCGACAGTTGCAGTTAACCCCTGTCGAAGATCGATCGTGGTCGCGTCGGCCCCATCTGTTCCATGAACGGTTAGGGTAGTCCCTTGCTGTTGGATCAAGTTAACGATTTGAACACTTCTGATAGTGGAACCGGGGAGAACCAACTCCAAACCCTGTCCCTCCATGACCTGCACATCGATTCGCCATTTGTTGTTCTCCAAGGTCGAATCGGTTAGTGTACCGTTGGCCACGGTCGGCCTGAACACTTGGAGGGAACCAGCTGGCTGCTGCCCAGCATCGACGACCACAGTCAATAGACCTGAATGTTCCGCTGTGAGCTTGTATCTCGAGGTGCCATTGAGTGACTGCTCGAAGGTATCCACGGTCCCAAGGTCCACCACCGAAGTGGGTATGGCTGCTGCGGTGCCCCCTCCGTTTCCTGAATTATTCGGCGTGAACGCCCAGTTCAATCGGTAGGAACCGATCGAGTCTGGATCGGCGATCCCTAGGCCGATCGACTCACCCGCCAAAACAGAAAAGGAAAGTCGCCCGTGTGTGGCTTGCAGGTTTGTTTCTTGAGAGCCTCGGAACAGAGTAAAGACTGCATCGTCGACATACTCACTCCCCACCTGGACGGAAATGTTTCCACTCAGGGAAGGAGAAAGACGATAGACATCTTTATCCGATAAGGAATTGATCCAACCATCGGTTTGCCAGCTGCTTTGGACGTTGGTGAGTTTTGCAGTAGCAAATGAATCGCCGACCGTATCCATCGGCAAGATACTTTCAATCGCTCGGTCGAGATCGAGCGATCTGTAGGTTTGTTGAGTGACGCTATCCCAAACGGAGTTGGCTGTGGACCTAAGATGTTCGTAAATGGATTGTGCGGTGATGTTTTGAAGACCGACCAGTTCCATGGCCTCACGCACCAAGACACTAGCCCCGGCGATGTAGGGAGCGGCCATGCTGGTTCCGCTCGCGGTGGACCAGTCGTTCGAGATTCCGTCTTTGCCGAAGAAGTAGTCGGGAACAGTGCTTTCAATGGAACGGCCGGGTGCTGCGATAGAACGGGAATCGCGCTGACTGAAATCACTTAGTTGCCCATTCGCATCAATGCTGGATACAGGAATGACAAAGGGACTAGCCGCCGGGTAGGATAGACCGGCCGTTTTCGATTGTTGAAAGGCGTTGCCTGCGGAAGCGACTACGACGATTCCGTCCCGTTGAAGCTGTGCTAACTCCTCTTCGAGAGTAGCCCATGCAGGGATGCTGCTCGAGTTCCAGGCGGAGCCGAGCGAAAGATTAACCGTTGTGATTGGGTTGGCAAAGGAATTGCGATTCTCGTGCACCCACCTGAGTGCACTCTCTGCCCAGGCAAGTTCCCCTTTGCCCACATCGTTAAAGACTCGCAATGCCACAAGGTCCACGTTCGGGGCCACTCCGAAATGGACTCCGTCGTTGGCACCGATGATGCCGGAAACGTGCGTACCGTGGAAACCTGCGGGCGCATCGTCATAGGGACGAGCATCGTTTTCCGCAAAATCCCATCCACCCACGACTCGGAAGCCTGGTCCGAACCCTCTGCCCAACGCGACGTGATCAAAGGCGATGCCGCTATCAATGACGGCGACGGTTTGTCCCCGGCCAGTAAGGCCAAACTGCGAGTGGACTTGATTCCAACCGGTCTGAGAATGAGCCTCGCTGAGATGTCGCTCGATCGCAGGAGTCAATGCGGCGTCTATCGGCTGTTGATGAGTCGACAGGTCCGATGGGCAAGCGAGATTGTTTGCCAACTGTGGGTGATGGGCTTCTAGAGGTCCGATGTCCCACGGCATCCACGGCATGGCAGACATGGCTAAACGTCGCTCGCATTGTTCCCAAAACGGACGATGCGCCCACGGAGATTCCACCCGGGGTGTTGCAGGGATTGCGCTAGGATCGTTCGACTGCGCAGGGAATCGCACGGGTTTCATCGGTCGGTGCTGGGGATGTTTTTCCAGAGGGGCCATAGGATCAAACCTAGGTTACCCTCATAGCACCATGGAAACGCAACTTATGGAATTAGCCATCGACCGGTCCACGGAATGCTAGCGCAAACGCCCTATTCGTTAGAATACGAAAGCTAGGCAAAATGTAACGGCGCGATTGGAGCGATTGGATTATTTCGGATCGCAAATCCGATTAAGAACAGCGGGTGGTTGATTCGGAGCAGATCCTACAACCGCCCCATCTCTTCAGCGGAGTCGAATTCAAAACATGGATGTTTTGGATGCGAAGT
>Ga0335394_10002276_pt1 | contig 21579 bp, 19 predicted proteins | sample MAT03_FD_205741 | JGI IMG/M metagenome (GOLD analysis project Ga0335394, IMG submission 205741) | Freshwater microbial communities from Lake Fryxell liftoff mats and glacier meltwater in Antarctica - MAT-03 (spades assembly) (version 2) ...
GCATGATCATTATCAGCATGAATATCAGCACCATTGGAAATCAAATATTCAAATGTGGAAATATCATTTAAATTATATCTTTTTTCCAAAATTATTTTATTAGCTCGCCATTTATTATTTTTATCTTTAACTATTTTAAAATCAAGATCTTCAGTGGGCAACTTGACTTCTCTTAAATAGATACCATAACCTAAAAATTCGAATATATGTTCAACATCCGTAAAATAAAGACCACCTGGAACACATGACAGAATTGGATCATCATTAAATTCATCTTTTAATAAATTCAAACCATCATTATATTGGAATCCATGATGATTTTCTTTTTCGTTGGTTATTTTGAAATATAATTTGTGGGAATTCATTTCAAGAATAATTATTTATTTAATTTAAATAAATCAAATAAATAATTAGCTGGTATGCTAACTAAATAAATTATCAATTTTTCCAATATGTATTCATTAATATTATTTTTTATAAAATCAAATATTTGCACCATTTTCGGTCAAAACTTTTATAATATCAGCGTGCCCATTTCTTGATGCCCATCGAATGGCATATTCATTTTTAGAATGAATATCGGCTTCCTTGGAAATCAAAAATTTTACAACTTTAAAATGCCCATTTTTTGATGCCCATCTAATGGCATAATCTTTTTTAGCACGAATATCAGCTCCATTGGAAATTAAAAATTCAAATGTGGAAACATCATTTAAATTATATCTTTTTCCTAATATTATTTTATTAGCTCTCCATTTATTATTTTCATCTTGGACCATTTTAAAATCAGGATCGTCTGTGGGTAATGTAACTTCCCTTAAATAAATACCGTATCCTAAAAATTCAAAAATATTTTCAACATCAGTAAAATAAAAACCACCCGCAACACATGAAGCTTTCGGATCATCATTGAATTTTTCTTTTAGTACATTCAAACCATCATAATATTGGAATCCATGATGATTTTCTTTTTCGTTGGTTATTTTGAAATATAATTTATGAGAATTCATTTCAAGAATAATTATTTATTTAATTTAAATAAATTAAATAAATAATTAGCTGGTATGCTAAATAAATAATTAATCAATTTTTCCAAAGAGTATTCATTAATTCTATTTTTTATAAAATCAAATATTTGCACCATTTTCGGTCAAAACTTTTATAATATCAGCGTGCCCATTTCTTGATGCCCATATAATAGCATAATTATTTTTAGCATGAATATCAGCTCCATTGGAAATCAAAAATTGCACAACTTCTAAATGTCCATTATATGATGCCAATCTAATAGCATAATCATTATTAGCATGAATATCAGCTCCATTGGAAACCAAAAGTTGTACAACTTCTAAATGCCCATTTTCTGACGCCAATCCAATAGCATAATCATTATTAGCATGAATATCAGCTCCCTTAGAAATCAAAAATCGAACAACTTCTAAATACCCATTATATGATGCCCATCTAATAGCATAATCATTATTAGCATGAATATCAGCTCCATTGGAAACCAAAAGTTGTACAACTTCTAAATGCCCATTTTCTGATGCCCATTGAATGGCATATTCATTTTTAGAATGAATATCGGCTCCCTTGGAAATCAAAAATTTTACAACTTTAAAATGCCCATTTTTTGATGCCCATTGAATGGCATATTCATTTTTAGAATGAATATCGGCTCCCTTGGAAATCAAAAATTTTACAACTTTAAAATGCCCATTTTTTGATGCCCATCTAATGGCATAATCTTTTTTAGCACGAATATCAGCTCCATTGGAAATTAAAAATTCAAATGTGGAAACATCATTTAAATTATATCTTTTTCCTAATATTATTTTATTAGCTCTCCATTTATTATTTTCATCTTGGACCATTTTAAAATCAGGATCGTCTGTGGGTAATGTAACTTCCCTTAAATAAATACCGTATCCTAAAAATTCAAAAATATTTTCAACATCAGTAAAATAAAAACCACCCGCAACACATGAAGCTTTCGGATCATCATTGAATTTTTCTTTTAGTACATTCAAACCATCATAATATTGGAATCCATGATGATTTTCTTTTTCGTTGGTTATTTTGAAATATAATTTATGAGAATTCATTTCAAGAATAATTATTTATTTAATTTAAATAAATTAAATAAATAATTAGCTGGTATGCTAAATAAATAATTAATCAATTTTTCCAAAGAGTATTCATTAATTCTATTTTTTATGGAATCAAATATTTGCATCATTCTCGACCAAAACTTTTATAATATCAGTGTTCCCATCTAATGACAAATTCATTATGTTTTTCTTTTTCGTTATAAATTTGGTTTATAATATGGGATATTTGGTATATATATAACAAAATGAATAATAGTTTTTCAAATATATGTGACCATCCACGTTTGGTTAGAATAAATAATAATTTTGTTAGGTGTTCTGCATGTGGACAAAGTTTAATAAGTCAACAACGTATGCCTGGCAACAAAACAATAAAAGAGTTCACTACCGAAAATAAATCTTTTGTTAGAAATTTTGATAGGAATTTTACTAACGTATTGGAAGAAGTAGATGCCGAATCGTCAGGTCCTATTTATGAATATTACACAGATCGTATCGGCGCCAATAAAATTATTATTGATCGTACCGTGAGATTTTTGAGTGATCCTCCCAAATATGAAGTTATCGTTAACGAATCAAAAATATATATAACAGGTGACGAAATTAATAAATTATTATCAGATATCAATGCTGTTAAAATTGATAGAGATCAATTCAAGAGAACACCTCTTTAAAATATAATAATTATACAATTGATAATCTCGCCAAATATACCGCCGCTAATAAATCAATTTTTAGGATGCCAATATAAAAATTGAAATTTTAAATTCTGATTTAAAAAATTGTACACTAATATTATTAATTTAATGGAACCAAACAGAACTTTACATCAAGTTATAAAATCGGATAGTGAAAAGATTAAAACTATTTTAGAAAATGTAACTATCATGTTAGGGAACAGAATTTTTATTGATAAAAATGGTGAAAAGCGATCACTACTTTTACCAGAAAAAAGAGAAGCAATTAAAAGATTTGAGGATAGGGGTGATGGTATTTTTGTTATTAAAACTGAAAATGGTGAGAATTATGCCATTAAAATAGTTTTCCAAAGAATTACAGCAATTGGTAAACAATCTGTTGTCAATGAATTTTTTAAAGATTACACAGAATACAAGAAAATTATTGTAGCACGCGAATTTAATAATAAAATTTCTGATCATGTATCCAAACATCAAACACAAATTTTTAGGGAAAGTGCTTTACTAGAAAATATTATTGATCATAATGATCAACCTAGATTCGAACTTTTAACTCCCGCAGAAATGGACAAAGTTAAAAGCGAGTATAATGCCACAGATTATACTATCAAGAAATATGCTCCATCGGATCCGGTAGTAAAATATTTTGCACTTAAAAAAGGAGATATTATTAGAATTATTAGACCCAGTCCAACTGCGGGAGAAGTACCGGATTATCGTATTGTAAAAAGATAATTAGTTTTATAAAAATATAGAACATAATTATCAAAATCAATTAAAAATTTAATAAAAAAAATTGTAGAAACTGTTAAAATTTTTTTTATTAAATTTTTAATGATAATATTATGCTATTTTTTCTATTGATTTTTTAATACAAACTTTATAATTTGCGCCTTAAAATATATGATTATTAAAACCGGACATATTACAGTTAGAATATTTGTTAATAAAAAATTGAAAAAAAAAATGACTAATTACTCGATTATTAAAAATAATATTATAAGTATCAAATAAGTATCAAGTAAATGCATAGTTTTTTGTATTTATTGTTAGTCAGTTTAATTTTTAGTCAAGTTCAGTGTATTGACCAGGCTTGTCTTGAAAATATAAATATTCGCTCATTGGATGGATATTGTAATAATTTAGAGAATCCCATCTGGGGAGCAACAGAAACACTTTTGTTGAGGAAAGCTCCACCTAGATTCCTTCCATCCGATCTGCCAAATGAGAGAACGGTTTCCCAAACATTGTTTGCGACTGAGACTCATATTCCGGATCCACTGATGAATACTAATGAACGTGCTACCGGGTTAACACCAGAAAATAAATTAAATAATTTTGCAGTCATTGTTGGACAATTTTTGAGTCATGACTTGAGTCATACTGTGACACCATTCATACCTGGAAGTCCGTTAAATATTGGAATTCTTATTCCGAATTGCAATGGTCCTAATGATACTGCTAAAACTGATGAATTGTGCATATGGCCCCAAAATGGCATTTTCACTCGTCCATCAGTTGGCATTATGGATTCCAACAATATTTTCCAAACATACAATAATGCGACATCTTATGTTGATTTGAACACTGTATATGGTATGTCGGTGAATGTAACTAATAAGTTACGTTCATTCAATCAGGGAAAATTATTGACTGGTTCAGATAATACTTTGCCAGATAATGCTATCATTGGAGTACCAAACGAATGCGCACTAGCTGGCCCCCCTATTGGTAATGCAGCAGGAGATTTGCGTAGTGATGAAAACTTTTATATTACAGTGTTACATACTTTGTTCTTAAGACAACACAATCGATATGCCCAACAGATTTATAATGCTCATAACACATTGACTGATGAACAAATTTTCCAGCAAGCCAGAAAATTGAACATTGCCACTTTTCAGCATATTATTTATGATGAGTGGTTCCCCGAAGTTTTCGGTAAGAAGGCAGCTAATCAGTTATTGGATGATTATGATTGCTATCGTCCTGATTTACAAGCAGGAACCTGGACTGAATTTGCTACATCGTCATTTAGATTTCACACTATGTTGAATCTTCCATTGCTCGCTCTGAATAGCACATGTGGTTTGGTGAAAGGTAATGTTCAAAATATGACCACTTTTCCATCTAAATTACAAGAACGTTCTACTTGTGAGCCTGCGTTGTTCAGACAATATGGTCCCGATGCATTTTTACGAGGAGCTCTTAAACAGACTGCCCAAAAATTCGATACCAAGGTTAATGATGGTATTAGAAATTTACGTATTGGAGGTCCTGCTAATGTTGATGTTGAGGCATCAAATTTATTTAGAGGAAGACTTCATTTAATTCCTGATTATAATTCCTTTAGAATCGCTTTTGGAGCAGATTCTCTTTATGATCTACAAAATTGTTACAAGGGGTCCAATGGGGATCCGATAAAATGTTTCCAACATATTACTAAAAACAATACTTTGGCCTCATTATTGAAAACACTTTATGGAAGTGTGGATAGAATTGATTCCTTCACTGGTTTAATGGCCGAATCAGAATATCCTAGTTCAACAGTAGGAGATACCGCAACCAGATCTGTCGCACAACAATTGAGAGTAGCAAGAGATGCTGATAGATTTTGGTGGCAAAAAACGGGTGTTCTAACTTTTTCAGAAAGAGATATGATTGAAGATATTTCTATGTCTGATTTGTTAAAATCTAATTTCCCGTCTCTAGCAAATGTAATTAAGAAAAATGCGTTCAAAATTCATCATAATATTTGCTGAGCAATTAAAACATGATTTAATAACTATTATTATAATAATAGTTATTAATATATCTTTTTTTTCCAATTTAGTATCAGTTTAAAAATTCGCACATTAAATCAATTGAATTATTCTTCGATACATCTCAATGCATTTTCAAATTCTTCGTTAATTTCGACAATTGGTCTGATTTTACGCAAGAGATCGTACGCTCTATCGAACCTAAAACCTTTTTTTGCCATCAAATAATAAATCAAAATTGCCGGAGATCTTGATATTCCTTTGACACCATGTAAATAAATTTTCTTTCCTTGACATAAATAGCGATGCATGGTATCAACAACAATATCAATATTGTCCAAAAAAGAAATAGTATCTCCGTCTTTGATCCTAAAATTTTTTATAATATATTTATTTTCTTCGTACACCGGATATACTACTTCAATAGAACAATTAATAATAACATCAATTTCCAATTTTTCAAATTCTTCAGTATTTGTTAAAGGGTGTTCACGTGAACCTAAATAAATAAAATTATTTATTTTTGAGATCACTAAATGATCAAGATTTTCTTCTGAATCCATCAATTATACTTATTTAATAAAATACTTCTATTTAAATGATTATGATTATATATAACATAATCTATTCAATTTTTTTTACTGTGGATAAAAAATTGAATATGATTTACATTTAAAGTAATGTATTTGATTATAAATTAGATCATACAAATAATGAACGACAATCAAATCCAACCAAAAATGAATGTTAAGGAATACATTGATCAATTTAATATTATTGACACAAAAAATGACATTAATTGTGATTACTTATCGGTATTATTTTATGGTACCATACTTAACAAATTTAAAACAACATTTGATAAAACGGAATATTATTATTTCAAGGAGTACCAGGAACGTGTTTTTGATTTGGTGGAAAATTTAAGAGAATTAAGTTCCGCTACTGTCCCAATGGTGTTTGATTACCTTAATCAAGTGAATCATTATTTGGTTGATATTATAATAATGCTTTGGTGTTTACCACGAACGGATAATTTTTTGAGTAAAAGAATATATAATAACCATTATAAACAAAATATCCAAAAATATAATTATAAACTAACCAAAAATATTACTCATGAATGTATGAAAAATTTTTGTATTGAGACACTAACAAAAACAAATAATGTTCCAACACATTGTATTGATTATATTTGGTTCTATATGAATACAATTTCAATGGAATTTAGTTTTTATAATATGGATAGTGGATCATTTATTGGTTTTATTATGCCAGAACATGATGACGATAATTATATTGATTTTGGTTTTAATATGGAATATTTATTAGAAATAGGATTGGGACAAATAGCATATGAAAATGATCCATCGTCCAAAGGATCTTTTCGAAATTTTTTGAAAAATTTCGTTACAGATACTGTTATGGTTAAAAAATTATTGGTAGCCAAAACTAATCAAAATTATCGAAAACAATTATTAGCTATTAGTAAAAATCCGTCAAAATATTTTGGTGATGTATTAATTGAATTACCTACTGATATTTTGGAAGTATTAAAAGAATAAATTTAAAAATTGAATTTATTTTAATATTTGTTCATATTAAAATAAATTATTAATTTTAGTAATAATACCAATGCCAAAAACAAAATTATTTCGTTATGATTTTCAAAATAATGATATTCGTTCTGGTCCATCATTATATTATTATGACAGTGATAACGATAGTGATAATGATTATATAAAAAGTGATTATAATATGTGTATGGAAATCAAATTAGTATTACCAAAGAAAAAATACATAGTTTATATTATTGAACAAAATTGTGACAATCCCAAAGTAATTCTTTCTAAAGAATTTAATAAACATACAAATGCTAATAAATTTTTATTGCAGGCATATTCATTAATCAATGATCAGAGTCCATTTATTGTAACTGGTCATGCCGCAAGTTATACGCAAATTGGTGATTATGGAGATCCTGTTCCAATAACTTATACCAAATTAAAAAATATCGATAAAGATTCAATTGATTCTGATAGTTATATACATGGTGTCATTATTTCTAAAAAAAATGAATTCGTCATTGATAATTTAGCAATTCAACCATGTGAATAAATAATTATTAATTAAAAAAAAAATGATCTTATTATTAACATAGTAATATCATTTTTTAATTCTTTGTGTAGCCTTGTAATTTGGATAAATCTCTAGCATTATAAATTATACCAACCATTCTTCTCATTCTAGCTTCGATTTGTGCATTACGATCTTTGATATTCGGGGAAATACTGACAACTTCTGTGTAATTAATCCGTTTAAGAAATTCTGGATATGATAAAACGGTGCTCTTGATATTTTTAATAGTTTCTTGGAATGAATCCACTACACTATCAGGAGGAAAACCATATCTAGCATCTAATTTATCTTTAATACCATCAAAAATAAAAGTTTTTGCCATTTGTAAATTAAAAACTAATAATTGGCATGATATTTTTGTTGCTTCAAAACAGTTTTTCAAAAGTCTTTCAGTATTTGTATCATATATGTTAACACCTTTTTTGATCATCCAAAAAATTTGTCTTGCGAAATATTCGGACATTAATTCTTTTTTGATATCATCATACGTGTATTTGGATAAAAATAGAGTAATAATAAATTCACCAATATCTGGTACTTTAGATTTATTACGATACGATATATTTTTTTTAAAATTTTCAATCGTAGCATTAATTTTTTTTTGTAAATCTGGATACCGATCAATGAATTCCATTAGTAATCTCAAAAAATGGACATATCCTTCAATCGCCGCTTTGCTTTCGTGTAATTTATTATCCAAAATATTAACTACTGTCTTGTTACATAGACTAAGCAAAACATCAATAGCATCACTTGGTTTAAAATCAAAATCGGATTTGCCTTCTGCTGATCCATGTTTAATAACACTAATGGCATTAACAATAGTTTGAAATCCTCTTTCAAAATGATCACTTGTTAGGTAATAAGGTATCCAAAAATTATAGCGCTGTCCAAGTGCCGATGTGAAATAGTGGTGACAATACGAATCTAATTTAGTAATGCCAGCTTTCTGTATTTCTCCGACATATGTTTCGTATGATACAATTTCCAAAATTGGTGATGCCCATATTCTGCCAAAACGATCTAATTTAACATCGAGTGGGCAACCCAAAACTAAACTGGTATCGTCGAAAATATTCATTTTGGAAACACTGCATGTAACTTTTTCCAGAAAAGCTATTTTGGCAGCATCTTCGATATTTATCGGTTCTTCTGTTGGTTGTTTTATTTTAAACACTAATGGGGGATAAGGTTTTAAAGTTGCGTGTCCACAAGTTTGACATTCATATTTTTCTAATTCTTTTTTGAAATTCTCTATATCAGTCGCGGATGGAATCAATTTTTCTGGTAGATCCGGGTTTTCAAAGAAAAGACCCATTTGCATAAAAATAGTATTGAGAGTATATCCCGGACTCCATCCAGATGCAACTGCTGCATTATCCTGAAAAAAGAACGCAAAATTTGTTAAAAGATCGTTACAAATAGAATTGCCATGCACAGAATGGTCAAATATATGTTCGTGAAATTTGTGACCAAAACCGAGTCCTGGAGCAATATTCATGGCGGGTCCGGTATGCGGATAATCATTTGGCATATGAATAATAACGTGTAAAATAATATCTTTATAAATACCATTAGTTATCTGTATGTTACCATGCAACGTAAATAAATCATTTTCGTCTGGAAGACAAATAGATATGCCATCAATTGGACAATCCATATTCTCTTTAATGTCTTTCATGATTCTTCTGATAGCGTTGGAGCGAAAATTAACTTTTTTGGCTTCCATTTTTTTTTACCAGAAATCTAGTTTGGTTATTTTGTTGTAAAATAATACGCCTATTCTGTATAATTTATTTTCAATTTTTTTAAATTATATAAGTGTACAACAAAATGGATCATAATGAGTATTTCGATGACAATGGATAGGTTCGTGACAATGAGTTTTTGTTGAATAGCAACAATTATCAGAAGATTTATTGGAATAAGATGTATCATTATTTTTATAATTATAAACAGGCCTGGTTGATGGTTGTGTATATGTTTGATATGTATATGTTGCAACTGGATAGGTAGCTGGTGTACTTACTGATGGATATACATATACAGATGGTGTGGTATTTTGATAATTATAATATGGTTGTTGTGGTTTATTAACACTTGTATTGGTATAACCCGTTGTAACATTATTTGTGTATGGATTTGTGATATACTGTTCTGTTTGGTTATTTGTTGTTTCACCGTATAAATTATTTGACATTTATATATTAATAATAAATAATAATAATATATTATTATTTATTTTTGTTTGTTGCAAAGATGTTCAGTCCATAAAAACATACTAAAATATAATATAAACGGACCAATATGAACCATACAACCAAGTTTAATAAAAACACTATCACAAAATATTAAATAAAAAACAGAAACAGGGAGTTCAAATAAATTAAATATATATACTGGAATCATATTTATATATGATACATCATTGTCCATTATAAAATTATAAAAATTATTAATTATAAAAATAAAACCAACAACATTAATCATCCAAATAATAATAGCATTGTCTTCATAAAAAATTACTATTTGAAACAAAATCCATAAACGATAAAAAAAATTGATAGAGTACAAAATCACCAAATATAAATCATTCATGAACGGTATAAATTTATTATTCAATTTATTACAATATATATTTTCATATATCATCGTCCATAATAATATATTTAGTTCCATGAATAATAAATTATAGTGTTGCTATCAAATAGCGCTTATTTTGACTATATTATGCAAATAAAAATACTGGCACTTTCTAAATAAAAAAATATCAATTTTATTTGCTGAAAAATATATTATTATTGATGCTGATACCAATATTTTTTTAATATATATGTACTATATAGAATGAAATATATTAAAAAAATTTTGGGTAATGGTATGCATATTATTATGGTTCCAATAAAATATACCAAAATTATTTCGATGGGATTTTTTATAAAAGCGGGATCCAGGAATGAAACCGATGAAAATAGTGGTATTGCTCATTTTTTAGAACATATGATGTTCAAAGGAACAAAAAATAGGAATGCCAAAAAATTATTTAGTGAACTGGACACAATGGGTTCACTTTATAATGCCGCGACTACTACACAACACACATATTATTATATTTATGGAAATTCTGATAATACCAAACATTTATTGGATATTATATTGGACATATATATCAATACAGTTTTTGTAACAAAAGAAATTAACAATGAAAAAAAGGTTATTATTGAAGAAATGCGGATGAGATCGGATGCACCCCTTATGAAATTATATTCCAAAATGCACCAAACTATATTTAAAGATACATCATTGGCAAGAGATGTTATTGGTAATATTGATACGGTTACCAATTTTCAAAAAAAAGATTTGATTGATTTTAGGTTATCTTTGTACAAACCCGAAAATACCATTTTTGTTATGGCAGGTAATTTTAATCCATTACCCATTTATCAAATTCTCGAAAAAATTCTAAGTCCTTTATCAAATTCGCGCATTTCTACTGTTACTTATTTTAATGAAAAACCAATTATAATGAAAAATATAAAAAAACAATCCGAGCCGTATATTTATGTTGAAAAAAATATTAATTATCAACAAGTTTATATGTTATTAGCATTTCCAATTTATGATTTATATTCCCATAAAAAATACGAAATTGATTTGCTACATCACCTCCTTTCATCCGGTTTTAGTTCAAGATTAAACAAAGCATTACGAGAAAAAAATGGAATTACGTATGTATCAGCAGCATATCCCGTTATTTATTCTGATTCTGGATTATTTTTAATACAAATGGTAGTAAACCCATTGGAATTCATGAACGGATTAAAAATAATTTTGACAGAACTTAAAAAAATTAAAACAGAATTAATATCAAAAGATGAAATGATTAAAATTATTAATGTGACAAAAAATGAAACAATATACTCATTATCTAGACCAATAGATGTTTTAATACATTTTGGTATTAATTTTTTGCTTGATAGGAATTTTAATCCTGACACAGATAAAGAATTTAATAAATTAAAAAACATAACCCGTGTACAAATTCAAAAAGTAGCCAAAGAAATTTTTATTCGTGATAAAATAAATCTATTTATTTATGGAAACATAACCGAAACTAATTTTGATTTTATGGATTTATGAAATCTCACATAAATACAATTTGTCATCAAATTTTATAACTAATATCGAACCTGGAACTAGAAAGGTATATCAAAAATGAAAACTAGTATCATGGTTAATAAAAATAATAAAACAACAACATTAAATTTTTCGGATACATTACAAATAAATAAAGATTTTCGAAATCCGAAATATAAAATAAAAATTTTATCCGAAATAAAAAAAATATATAATCTCCAAATTCAAAAAGATAAATCTAAACATGGCACATATGGTGATATTTTTTTTGCCCAATGTAAAAGCAACAATAAATATGTAATTAAAATTTTTAAAAATGATATAACAAGTGCCGATGTTATAAATGAAATATCTTGTTTATCAACTCTAAAAAAATACAATTCATTTCCAAAAATACATTCAGTCGTACAATTATTAGAGGGAAAATATGTCGCGATGATAATTGATTATTGTGGTGGGACAATCAAACCAAAAAGTATATTAGAAACAAATAGACTCACCTTAGCATTGAATTTTATATCTGCATATTATATTCTTTACAAAGAACAAATAGTTCATGGTGATATTAAAAATAACAATATTTGTATAGACGATAATAAAAATCTATCAATAATAGATTTTGGTTATGCGAGACGTTTTCCTTATCTTCCGAATAATATGCAACCTATTTTTGTTAATAAACATATTGAATTACTTTGCGATAATTATAATTTGGTCAATCATAAAATAGATTACCTAAGTATATTTAATACGATAATCTATTTTTTTAATTGTGATACAGATTCTTCAAATGACTATCTGTATCCATTTGAAATTGAAACAAATAAAGACCAATTAGATAATATTATTTATTTAATATTAGCAAACGATAATTGTGAAAAAAAAAGGGAAAAATTATTTAATATGGCTAAAAAATTTACCAAATATTATGATGATATTAGTTATTTTCACAAAATATTTTGTCCTAATAATAAAAATAACAAAATTTATTCCGAATACAAAAATCTAATAAAAAATGTCCCGGTACCTATTTATAAATATCTCAAAAAATTTCTTAATGTCAATCCTAATAAGAGAATATCTTTTCAAAAATTTTATTATGGTATTACAAAAGAATATCCAGCTTATTTTCAAAAAGATTTAACCCCGCAAAAACCAAATTTTGTGATTACATTTGAAAAAAAGGTATTACTATCGATAGATGATTCTGTTCCAGAATATTTAAATATTGGTTTTAATGAAAAATATCATTCAACAATTTATTCATTATCGTTTTATCAATTTTTTAATGCCAGAATATCTTTGGATAAATACAGTGATCAGGATATATTTGATTTAATATTGTATATTAATTATGCGACAATGGTGAATAATATTTACCCGGAATATATTGGCGTTAGTATTTCTAATGAATTTTTTATTGAATATTTTAAGTATTCAAACGGAAATTATCATAATACTAGTCCATACACCTATTTGAATAAAATGAGATTATTTAGGTGGTCAAAACGTAATCAATTACTTTTTGATTATTTTTTAAATATTTTTTCATCACATTGCATATTTTGTGAAATCAATCCGTATATATTATCCGTATTGATAACCATAATTATTTATCGTTTACAAAAAAAATTACCCATCAGTATTGATGTAAATAATGAATATATTTACATGCCATCAAATAACATACCTGTCATTCCACTCACAAAAAATACTTTAAAATTATTTATGGAAAATGAAAAAATAAGAATACTATTGGATAAATTTTATGGATATTATGCAAAACAATGCGTTTCTGGTACACTGGAAAAAATTGACCAATACTATTTAATAAAAGATAATACTTTAGAACATCCAATTTTTTTTTATAGTATATGTGCTGTGAAGGAATTTTTTGGTAATGGAGATAGTATTACCTCGGAAAGGCATGTTATATAATAATAAATTATTATCTTATTTATTAGATATGGCAATAGTTAATCTTGATGATCACATTGTATCTTTGGATAAAATTTTAAATAAAAAAATAAAAAATATTACTTTTAAGGAAGCAATTAGTTTATTTTTTCATACTGCAACGGTAATGATAAATAATTCTGATCCGGAGTATGAACAGTGGAAAGAATTATACATCGAGTTTGAAGGACAAGTCGTACAACAAAATAAACTAATATGGCCACAACTTACCATTACCAAAAATGATTATGGTAAACGTATCGATATTATTGCGATGGATAAATCATTTGTTCCATCTAAAAATATATTTACACTTTTGTTAAGACTATTATATATTGAAAATTATAAAAGAGCATACGTATTTAAATCATATGAGTACCATAAAATTTTAAGTCATAAATTAAAAAATGAAAGTGAAACATTAGCAAAAAGTGTTTCACTAGATGAAATATTTTCGTTATTAAAAAAACACGTGATTCGTTTTTTGAAAATATATACAAATGATAAATATTACGAACATTTATTAGGAAAAAAAATTTTTAATTACTTTGAAAACTAAAATATGTTTAGTATAAATATATTTTAATCATATAATTATTAGATAATATCCATGATCAACAAAACTTATATAGTTAATTTGGCTCGCCGAAAAGATAAACGGGAACATATGGAAAATGAGATAAGCAGATTAAATCAAAAAGGTATTAATATAAATCATTGTTTTTTTGAAGCAGTTGATGGTAATAATTCGGAGATTTTATCAAAATATCAATTTAATATACCGAATTGGTTTGATCCTAACTCTGGAAAAGCTATGACCAATGGTGAAGTCGGTTGCGCACTTAGCCATTATTCAATTTGGAAAGATATTGTTACATCAGTCGAAAATAAAATATTACCAGACGATTGTAATGTATTAATCGTTGAGGATGACGTTATTTTTATGGATAATTTTTTGGAAAAATTTAAATTATATACTGGTGAAATTAAATGTGCATACGATATGGTGTATGTTCATAGGAAACCCTTAAATGCATCTGGCGAACCAAAAATTTCACAACATATTATCAAAATTAAAAAAAGAAAAAGTTATTGGACTTGCGGGTATGTGCTCACATATAGTGGCGCAAAAAAATTAGTTGATAGTAATTATACCAATAATTTGATACCGGTTGATGAATTTTTACCAATTATGTATGAATGTGATGTATTTGGTTATGAAAAAATATATCAATCATGTGCTAAATTAAAATGTTACGCAATTACGCCAAGTTTATTAAAATTAACTAGTAATGCATTTACTGATAGCGAAACTTTTCATTCAGAACCGTGTTTAGATAATAACAATTTTGTTTTTGGAGATAATAAAAAATTCACAATGATTTATATTGGTCCTTTAGTTGGACATAAATACCAAAGATTTGTATATTATTGTAAATTATACGCAATACCTTGTATTATGATTGATTACAATGATCACCTGTCACAAATTCATTTGCTCAAAACAGAATTAGAATCATGGTCAACAGAAAAAATAAATTCTACATTAATAATGGTAATTTCAATAACCAAATTGGACCAATGTGATATTATTCCAATTGCACCACCTACCGAAATTGTTGAAAAGTTTTTAACAATGGCAACTAACGAAAATAGTATTATTGTTTGCAAAACTGATTCATACAATGGTAAAATGTTATTTTGCGCATGGGGTAATAAAATACAAAATTTAATCAATCAATATTTTGAAAAAAGTAACAACAGCATAAAAAATATAACACTATCACAAGTCATTCGTTTATACAGTGGTGGAAATAATTTTGGCGATAATAAGTATGAAATATTTCAGTTATTAAATAAAGATAATGCAATAACATTTGATCACAAATCATCCAGAATAATAAATGCACAAACAAAAACAACTCCCAGTATTATTTTTGCTAATGATGAAAATTCTGTTATTTTATTAAACAAAATAGAAAATTATACGGGTACCGGTTGGAATGAATATTATGGATATCGTATATCTACTAATAATGGCCAAATGCAAAAAATTTTGTCGTTGCCTTCTATTTATATGTCATTCAATCTTGGATACAATAATAATATTTTGAAAATCATACACAACATTGATTATCCAAAAGAACTACTCACCATAAAAATAAATCGCATTGGCGAAAATGAAAATAATAATGAAAATAATAATGAAAATAATAATGAAATTATATACAAAGATGAAAATGATTTGCATCGACAAGATATTATTAATTTTTTAGAAAGCGATGCACAATATTATTTTTTTATTGATCGTAGTTGTGTATTTGATAATCCAAAAATATTAAAAGAATTATTAGCCACAAATAAAGATGTGGTAGCACCATTTTTACGAAGAGGAAATGAAGCATGGACAAATTTTTGGGGTGACTTGGATGAAAAAGGATATTACAAACGATCTTTTGATTATTTTGATATTATCGATAACAAAAGACAAGGGTGCTGGAATGTTCCATATATTACTGGTTCATATTTAATCAAAAGAGAAATTATTGAATCAAATCCAACATTGTTTGATGATAATATTGAAATAGATTTAGATATGAGATTATGTTACAATTTGAGGTCACAGAGTGTATTTATGTATGTTTCTAATATTAATAGATACGGTTACTTGGAAGATATGAGTAAACCTACTGCTAATTTAGTTCAACCTGTTTCTAATTCAGATCCAAACAAAGAAGTATCATTATACGATATTTTTAATCGAAAAGAAGAATGGGAAAATAAATATTTACATCCAAAATACTTGCAATTTAAAAATAATTTGGAAAAAATACCCTACAGTGAATTGTGTAATGATATTTATAATTTTCCATTATTTAGTGAAATATTTTGTGTGGAATTAATAGCCAGAATGGAATCATACGGAAAATGGTCCAAAGGTAAGGATGAGCACAATGATCCACGTTTGGGAAAAAATTATTATGAAAATGTTCCAACAGTTGATGTTCAATTATTTGAAGTTGGTTTGGATAAACATTGGCACGAAATAGTTTTTTCATATATTGCACCAATGACTCGAGTATTGTATAACAGTTACAAAACAAAAGATATCAATTTGGCTTTTGTTGTTAAATATCGTTTTGAGGACCAATCTAGTCTGGCTCCACATCATGATGCATCGACATATACTGTTAATATTGCCCTAAATAGTGGTAACCATATTGATTATGAAAATGGAGGTTGCCGATTTATTCGACAAAATTATGTTCTTAAAAATCAGGATCCAGGTATGTGTTGTATTCATCCAGGCAGATTAACTGCGTATCATGAAGGTCTACCGATAACATGGGGCACTCGATATATATTAGTATCATTTATTAATTAATATATTTTATTAAACATATTAATTAAGCCAATTATTTATTCTTTTTATTGATATTTTTTTTAATTTTTTTATTAGGAATATCATCATTGATATCATAAATATATCGATTAATCAATTCTTCTTCCTGTATATTTAATTTTTTTGTTTTAATTATCATATCTTTATTATTATATAAAATAGTTTTGATGTATTTCATTAATTTTTTCCGCGAACCAGGTGGAATAGAATCATAATTAGTGTCTTCTATGGCTTTCTTTATTTTATTTCTAGATTTTTTATTAAGAAAATCTCCCATGTCATTTAAAATTTCATTTAAATCTTCTGTTTTGGCATCTAACAATGTATTAAGAATTTCATCGATTTTTTTTGCTATCCATTTATTATCTTCATAAACAAAACCGTGAGCTGATTTTAAATCAGGATAATAAATATTGTGATATTCAGGTTTATTTGGATTAAAATTAACTTGGGTAATTAATTCTTCGATTGGGTGTTTATTTGATTTTAACATTTTATTAAAATCTTTTAAGGTTAATGAATTAATACCATCTTTGGAAAATACTAATAAATTTATTGTAACAGGACTTTTAATGAGAGCAATATTATTATTATTATCTCCATTATTATTATTAATATTTGTATTCTTACTATCTCTTACATTTATTTTTGTTTTTATTCCTTTACAAATTTTTGAATGCCGATCCAAGGAGTCTTTACGATTGAATTTTTTTTTACAACCTTTACATGAATGCATAATAATTTTTTTTTTATTTGTTTTGCTACCAGTAACACAATCTGTTAATCTATTAATATGACGTGTATATTCTTGTCTTTTATTAAATTTCAATCCACATTTTTTACAAGTATGGGTCATTTATTAATATTATTTATGTATATTATTTTTATAACAATCCATAAATCCAATACTAATTGATTGTGGATCATAAGTGGCTTTCAATAACAATAAGTAGTATATGCATCGACGGTGGATCATAAGTGGCTTTTACTGTCAATAAGTAGTATATGCATCGACGGTGGATTTCGTGGATTTCCCGCGCGGGATTTTTAATACCATAAATAAATTAAAAATTCAAAAAGTTGTGATCAAAAAATTTGTCATAATATTGATATTGCATATTAATTATTATTAATTAATATACAATGGAATTATTATCTATTTCTAAAAAAATCTTCTATTCTGCACATACAATAAATTGGAATCCATGCTATTCCAATTACTGTTCCTACTGGTATTAATACACCACCAGCACAACCCCAAAAAGCACCGCTTAGTGTACCAGACGTTGTTTTGTATAGAATCGATGTTGTTCTATATTCAATTCTTGATGGTATCGGGTGATCGGTATAATATGGTAATGGCAATGTTACACCTTTGTATAAACCATTTGTAGCACCTATTCCAAGACCAACAAATAATCCGCAAAAAGTAGACATTTGCCATAAAGTTGTTAATGGACGCTTTTTTAAATCTATTAACAACTTTTTTACATAAGGTTTGTTTCTAATATAATTCATTTATTTTAATCAAAATATGATATTGCATGTTAATTCAATAATGACTGTAGAATAAAAAAATTTCAATTTTTGGTCTAATAAATATGTTTTGCAATATTAGATATACAAATAATGAAATATATTATTATCGGTGGTGGTATTTCGGGATTGTATACTGCATATTCTCTGCACAAACAATTTGGCATAAAAGATATTATTGTTATTGAACAATCTAATCGATTAGGTGGACGAATATATACTAAATATTTAGACAAAAATACTTTTATTGAAATGGGAGCAGGTGGTGTGGTTAATGTCCAAACCAATATTTTAGCATTGCTTGACGAGTTAGGTATTAATACTAAATTTAATACTACAGCGAATAAAAAAGTTTATGCCGAAATATCAGTTTTGCCCACTAGCGATTATATTCCAGATGAAAAATTAATACCAACTATTTATAGAATTGATAAATATGTGCCACTTTTGGATACCGATTTTTATAACATAATAAATGATTTGTATTCAAGATTAGCTGATTACAATTTCAGAATCATGGCACAAAATTACAGTTTGTACTATTTAATAGAAAAATATTATGGACCAGATAAGGCCAAATTAATGTCTTACCAGCATGGCTATCATGGTGAATTATACGCCTATAACGCAATTGATGCACTTGTAATGTTCAAAACTTCTTTTTCGCCTGATTCCCAATTTACAAGAATAAATGGTGGTATGTCAGAAATTATTAAACGTTTGGCAAAATATTTAAAAAATAATAACATACCCATTAAACTTAATCATAAATGTCATGATATTATTAGGGATAGTAATAATAATTATCAATGCATCCTCCAATCCGGTGAAATAATTTATGCCGATAATATTGTCTTAACAATGCCAAAAAAAAATATGTTGGAGATAAATTATTTACAAAAAATTAAAACAAAATTGGATTCGGTCGAGAATAAAGAACTACTAAGAATTTATGCTATTTTTCCAGTAATCAATAGAAAAGTTTGGTTTGATGAACTAACAACTACAACATCCACTAGCACTTTATTGAATCAACTCATACCAATTAACAAGGATAAAGGAATATTGATGGTCTATTGTGATACTCATAGCGCGCGAACGTGGTATGATTTTCACCAACAAAATGTTTTGGAAAGAGAATTACAATTCCATTTGCAAAAATTATTTAGTCATATTGAAATTCCAAAACCAAACAAATTATATGTTAGTTTTTATGAATCGGCAACACATGTTTGGAGACCAACAGTTAATTCTGCTGAAATGTACAATGATCTCAGACAACCAATCAAAGACGAAAATATATTTATTGTTGGAGAAACATACTCAATTGTTCAACAATGGTCCGAAGGTGCTGTCAAAAGTGTCAATGATTTAATGATTTTACTAAAACAATTAAATAATTATTAGGTTTTTGTATGCTTCCATAAATTTTTTTAAATCTTCTGTCCATAAATCTTGTATGGTTGATGATTTTAATTTGGAAATTTGATTATTTAGAATATTAGCTTCATTAATGTAATAATTAATTTCATGTGGATAGTTTACCATATTTAGACGTTGATTTATGAATTTAATTTTTTTCTCTGATTTTTCCAATAAAAAATCTTTTCTATTCTGATAAATCGGCAACCTATAATTAAAAAAATCTTGTAATATATCATTGTAGGAATGATATTTTTTGATTTTACAATTGGTATCAATTAAACACATATTGTTTAAATTTATTACGGATACCAGTCTTAAATTTTTCTCGATTAACCCCAAATCATAATGTTTGATTGGTTCAATTAATTTAATTGCAATATTAATTTGGTTGTTTGTGCATTTTTCAGTATAAGAGTCAATAAAATCTCTTTCTTTCATCAATTCATTAATAAATTTTAAATAATTATTAACTGATATATCCGTTGGTAATTCAGTGATATGAATAGTGTATTCATCCACTATTTCGTATAATCCTTTGGCAACATATTTGGTTTCATCTATTTTTTCTATTTTGCCTTTAAAATTTCGGAACCACGGGTCCATTGGTATTGGTTTTTCATTATTAATTAATCTAATGATATTATTACAGACATCAATTGGGTTACATGGATAAATAGTAGTAGAATAACCTACACCGATACCTATTGATTGGTTAAGAAGTACCATCGGAATAATTGGAATATGTTGTAACATTTGGTCTGTCCTTCCAGGGACAAAGTAATCATCATTATTAAAAATATATGACCAAATAGGTGTCAGACCAACAGTCAAGTCATGATCCCCTCCACGATCCATATCGTTACACAATTTTGAATCAATATAATTAGATGAAACCAATAAATTCAATCCATTTTTATGATCTATCATTTTTCTGATAGTTGATTGTAACGATTCTAAATATAAATCACCATTTGATCTAGTAATTGATGTTAATATTTTGTATGCTGATAATTGTTGTTTATAGAGTTTTTTTTCGAAACATTTATTTACAATTAAACGTGGTAATGTTTTGAAACCATCAATAATATTTGGAATACATCTAAAATTATCATAATAATAGTAATTTAGGAAATCATTATTAATAAAATCGGCAAATGTAGTCCAAACACTATCATAGATATAATCACCGGTACTATTTAACCATTCTTTTCGCTCAATATATTTATGCTTATCATATGCTAATTCAATCGCGTTATCGCATACATTAATGCCATCAATAGTTATTTTATCTGGGTAGTAAATCTATATAAAAGTATATAAATTTTTTAAGAGTTCTTCAACCCTTGAGTATCCCCATTTACTCTTATCCACTGGCTAGGCTTCGTGGACGTTTAGATTTACCGGATTACATA
>Ga0335394_10002283_pt1 | contig 21543 bp, 17 predicted proteins | sample MAT03_FD_205741 | JGI IMG/M metagenome (GOLD analysis project Ga0335394, IMG submission 205741) | Freshwater microbial communities from Lake Fryxell liftoff mats and glacier meltwater in Antarctica - MAT-03 (spades assembly) (version 2) ...
TGCCGGCGCGCTGACATACGCGGAACTCTCGGCGGCGATGCCGGAGGCGGGCGGCGAATATGTCTATCTTCGCGAGGCCTACGGGCCCTTCTTCGCGTTCCTTTACGGATGGACCCAGATGTGGGTGGCCAAGAGTGGATCGATCGCGACGCTGGCGACGGCATTCTTCACGTATATGGCTAATTTCTTCCCAGCGCTCGAAGGGGTGATCACCGAATTCAACGTGCCGCTCCTGGGGCTCTTGACGATAAAAACAGGGCAGCTTTTTGCGATGGTCGTTATCGGGTTGCTCGGCTGGTTGAACTACTTCGGGGTAAGAGTGGGTGGGAATGTACAGGTGGGGGTGACGGTCGTCAAGGTTGGGTTGATCGCGATGCTAATCGTGGTCGGCCTGACCTTTTCCGGCGGCGACACGGCAAATTTCACGTCTAGTGTTCCAGCGCCGGGTGGAGTGACTGGGTTTTTCGCCGCGCTGGTGGCCGCACTGTGGGCCTATGACGGTTGGAACAACGTCAGCATGGTCTCGTCGGAAGTTAAGAATCCACAGAAGAACTTGCCGCTGGCGCTCGTTTACGGGACCCTCGCGGTTATGGCGATCTATATTTTGGCGAACCTGGCCTACTTTTATGTTCTACCGGCCTCCGGGGTCGCCGGAAGCGACCGCGTGGCCGCCGCAATGATGCGCCAGATTTGGGGGGCGGGCGGCGCGAACGCCGTCAGCGTGGCCGCCATGATCTCTATTTTCGCCGCGCTAAACGGGTCCATTCTCACCGGCGCCCGGGTTCCGTATGCAATGGCGCGCGACGGACTGTTTTTCCGCTCCATCGGCGAAGTGCATCCGAAGTACTTCACCCCGGCCAATTCGATCATTGCCCTAACGGTATGGTCCATGGTGCTGATTCTCAGCGGCGGTTACGATCAGCTATTCACCTATGTGATCTTCGCTTCCTGGATCCTTTATGGCATGGCGACCGCTTCCGTGCTGGTTTTGCGCCGCAAGCGCCCCGATATGCCCCGACCCTATCGTGCCGTCGGCTATCCCGTCGTTCCGATTATCTTTGTTCTCGTGGCGGTGGCGTTGATTTTGTCAACACTGCAGAAATCCCCTCGCGAAAGCCTCCTGGGGTTGGGCATCATGGCGACCGGTATTCCGTTTTATTTGCATTGGCAGCGTAAAATGAAACGCTAATTGCCAGTAATTGAAGGGACTATGCGATATCCAGTACTCCTGTGTCTGCCCTTCACAGTAATGCATTTGACCCCATTAAGAGTCATCCTGTTCTGAAAACAGAACAAAGCGCTTGAATAATGGAAAAAAATTAGGTACAAACAAAGAGTGCAGTCTAACAAAAGACCGCGCTTGTTCTGAAAGTAGAACCTCCGCATCCGTAAACCGGCATAAGGAAAACAGGAGATCGAATGGACGTAACGAAAATTCTCGAACAATTAAGAGAAGAACGCGATCAACTTGAAGCCGCCATTGTAACGCTGGAACGCCTCGCCCTTGGGCGCGGCAAGCGTCGCGGCCGCCCACCCTCATGGATGGTGGAAGCTCGAAAACGAACGAAGTCCGGAGATGATATGTCGGCTGCCGACGTGATCGAAGCCGCAGTTTCAGCCAAAGGATCACGAAGCAGCAAGACCGCGAACGCCTGACGGCGAGTCCCTGCTTTCAATTGACCTGTGGCGGCGCGGTTGAGAACTCAATCGCGCCGCCGCTTATTTGTTGAGGCTAGCGCGCCCAACTGGGAGTAGGTGTGTCGATCACCCATTGGAACCCGAAAATGTCATCCCGGGGACCGAACCGCGGTGAACTTGGCATCCAAAGGCAGCCTGCCTTTAAAAGGTGCTGTGGCCAGGGTCGAAAGCCGACCGCGAATTCGTTGGTTCTTCGAGTGGGGAGGGAGTGGCTACGGCCATGGCGTGACTGATCTTCCACCGCGCCGTATCGCTGGAAACCAATCCTAGCCGCCGCAAACCACCGCGGATGAAGGGTCCATTTCGCCTCGGCGTATCCGTACTGGACGGATGGGCCTTGGGGGAAGTCCGGATAAGAATACCGGAGGTTTTGCCATTCGCCGCTCACGGCGAGGCGCGACCGTGCCCATTGCCCGTCCAACCCGATCCCGGAGGCGTTGAATTGACGCCAGCGATACCCGAGCGCGTCCAATTGGGATTGCGTTGTCGATTGCAACCAAGGTCCCCGAAATCCGGAGAGCCCGACCCGTAAACCCGGCAAGAAAGTTGCACCCATACCCGCGGCCCACTGTGCGGCTTGGCTTGAAGACGCGATCTTCTGCGGATTTGACGGTGAACTGTTTGCAAGCTGTACTCTGGCGTCGAGCCGGCGCCAGTTCACATCGACTTCAGAGCCAAAAACCCCGTAAGGCGTAATCGGAAGAATGCCGTATGTATAACTCTCCAGATGATTGCAGTGGTAGGCGGAGACGTTCGGATGAATTCGTTGCTGGTGCTCGATATCCGAAATTGAACACGGGATCAGATCGGGGCGCAGCAGAACATACGAACCGTTGGCCAGCGGCGCGTCGATCAAAGCGTTATCGCGATCGTTGTAACGAGTGGCGAAGTTCCCGAATGCCGTGAGGAGTTTCCCAGCCTTAATCGTGAGGCTGCCCTTCTCCCCGCCAGTCGTATAGGCCCCGAAGCCCTGTATCAGCCGAACGCGCGCACCGTAGCCGCGGACATGGTAGGCCTCGTAAGGGAAGAAGGGCGACGTGTTGCCCTGTACAGTGGCATGGAAATACCAGTTGCGACCCAGTTTTAGGGTCGGCCCAAGTAGAAATCGGCCTCCTGCCGCGACGGGGGAACGTTCCTGGCTCTTCGGGTTATCGATCGTCGCCAGCCATTCGGGAATCGTGTTGTGGAAACGATCGCTAACCATCGCTCCAAAGGTGAAAGTGACCGGGATCTCAAATCCAATTTGGGCCTCCTGCCCTTGCAACCGGCAACTGCTGAACAGGATGAGAATCCCGAGATGCGGCATTGGCCTTGAGAGCTTCATTCAACTTCTCCAAATTCGAAGCGGTACTGTCGATGGGACTGGCGAAAAAGGCATCGATCACCGCTGGATCAAACTGCGATCCGCTGTGTTCGCGAAGAATTCGCCGGACGCGCTCCTCCGGCATTCGTTGCCGGTAAGGACGGTTGCTGGTCATCGCGTCATACGCATCGGCGACATGGACAATGCGCGCGTCGAGCGGGATTTCGTGTCCGCGCAGCCCGCGCGGATAGCCCGATCCATCGTGATTTTCATGATGCAGTCCGACCGCTCCCAAATACTCCTGAAATGCGTCGATGCGTTCTAGAATTCGAACGCCAATATCGGGATGGGTCTTTATGATCTGAAATTCTTCGGCGTTAAGAAGCTCAACCTTAAGCAAAATGGCGTCGGGAATTCCGATTTTGCCGATATCGTGGAGGGTCGCTCCAATTTGAACCCGTTCGATCTCGGCCGCGGACATCCCCATTTGACGTCCGATCCAACTGGAGTATTGCCCGACCCGGCGGCTGTGACCGGCAGTGTACTCGTCGCGAGCTTCGAGGCTTTCCACCAACGCCTCCAGGATCTGGAGATAAGCTTGCCGCAACCTCCGCCGGGCATCGGAGGCAGCGACGGCGGCTTGGTGAAGGCTGTCGCCAAGGACGTTTACTTCCAGAACTCCAGACCGTCCTGTAACCGGAATTTCCAGACTGCCCTTCTGAATGCTTTCCTGGCAAGCCGCCGTTAGGCGTCGCAACGGTTGCGTAACCGCACGCAAAGCGAACCAAACGAGTATCAGCGCCAGCCCGAGACTGACGGATCCCGCGGGAATTAGAACTTCGCGAAGTGTTCGGACGAAAGGAGCCACGGCGGCATCGACCGACGCCAACCTCACCACTCTTCCTCCCCCGGTAAGCTCCTTTAGCTCCATTGGCATGGCAAGAAAACGCTCACCTCCCGCAACCACCTCGCCGGGCTGCTCCCAATCCCGGCTTATCCCCTCCAGTAATGGCGCTCCAAGCGTTGCGCGTTCGACTTTCCCGGCTCTGACCAGAATCGCGTGCGCGCCTCCGCTCAGCAACACCAGATTTAGTTCGCGGCCGACAACCAGCCGCCCCAGATTCTCCGAGCCGAGGTTGATCGGAATCTCCTGCCGCGTATACACCTTGTCCGCTTGGCGTTCCCAGCGGCTTAGCGTCCGGTCCCGGCTGTTAATGATCGCCAGGTAGTCGGCCTGGATCATCTCCTGCACCACATGCAAGCGCTCGGCCAGAGTCCGCTCCAGTTCCCGTTGGGCCGCGGACGATTTGAGCGCGCCAGAATATTCAAGGTCCCGCGCAAGCGTTAAGACCGCTTTCAGTCCTGCGTTCTCGCTCAACGTTTGTAGCGCTCTCAGCATTTGCCGGGCGTGCGAAGACTGTTCCTGTTGTCGAAATATTTCACGCCGGGTCATCTCGGCCCGTACCTCGACCAGAGTATTTCGGCGAACTGCGCGTTCCACCCACCAAAGGCTGGTGCCCAGCAGCAGCGCTAGCGGCAGCAGTACGAACAATATGACTCGTTGAGTCAGTGAGTTTTCACGCATGGCAATTCTACGGCCCGATTGACTTCACCGTCGCCAGCGGCAGACTGAAGTGAGCGTTCACCGTACCGGAAACCGGCACGTCTATCGTTTGCCGCATGTAGCCGGCGCTCTTGTGCCACAGTCGAAGCGTGTAGTGTCCGGCGGGAACATTCGTGATTCGGAACTCGCCATTTGGCGATGGCTGGGCAAAAAAGGAGTTCGGCACCACCAGAATTGCCGCATTCATGTTCGTGTGAATGTGGCAGAACAGTTGAACCGGTCCCGGTTTTTCGAAGCGGACCGTTCGAGTCTGGCCTTGTGGGTAGTAGCCAAGGTCGAAGGACTTCGCCTTCGATAGCGAAAACACGTTGTGAAAGATAGGGTCGCCATTCGGAAACGTAACGCTGTCTCCGGCCGGAATCACCAAAACTTCCCTTTCGAAGCGCCTGTTTTTTTGGTTCATCCGCTCGGTCCGTGTAACCTTTGTGGAGGGGAGTGTGGCATCGACAAAAACAACTGTCCGATCCCATTCGCTGAGGTCCTCCGGCGCGGTTAATGTGGCTGATGCTCCGCCCCGGGGTGCGTACAAATCCACGACGACCCGTTTCTTTGTGAGCGCGCGAGTGATCACGACCCGTCCTTCAATGTCGCCCGCCTCCAGAAATGGAGCAAGCAGACTCAGCAGGATCGGGAACGCGACACCACCCATAGTTCTGCTATCGGCAACTCCCGGCAGGACTTTATATCCGCCGCCTTCTCACAAATTTGAAGTGCTTACTTATAAATCAGGAACTTCGCCCGTCGCGCTCCAAATGCCGCCAATTCATCCAACTGCTGATCCTGAATTACGCGCGGATCCTCGCCGGCCAGTATCATTCGAATCGTCGCCGGATTGGCGATAAGTCCTTTATTAACAGTAAAGTCTAGCTTCCCCGGAAACAGTTTGTGAATAGCCGCGGCGATCTCCAGGCCGAGCCGGGCGCTCCCGAACGACTCCCGGTCTGTAATCACAAACCGAACACCGCCAATTAATTGTCCCTTCAGGTTCGACGCATTCGGCGTAAATCGCGTCGCATAGAACCGCACTCCCGGCACTCTGCGGTTGTTCAGGTAAGCCGCCAACTTCGGTCCATCTATGAATGCCGCGCCGATCTGCTCGAACGGAGCATCCGTGCCGCGCCCGACCGAATAGTTCTTCGAAGCTTCCAACATCCCTACGCCAGGGTAAAGCAGCGCCGCATTCAACGAACGCATGTTCGGCGACGGATCGACCCAGTAAAGGCTCGTCGAATCAAACCAGTCCCCCCTCTGCCACCCGCGCATCGCCACCACATCCAGCGGCGCCTTCATTCCCAACTCCGAATGAAAGAGCCTCGCCAATTCCCCTGTCGTCATCCCGTGACGCAGCGCCAGAGTATGCGTTCCGACAAAGGTTTCACTCCCCTTCGTCAAAACGGGTCCCTCCACTTTCACGCCTGCGATCGGATTCGGACGATCCAGCACCACGAACGGCAGCCCCCGCTTATCCAACTCCTCCATCACATTCCGCATCGTGCTGACATAGGTATAAAAACGGGATCCGATGTCCTGAATATCGAACACCACCACCTCGACGCCCGCCAGCATCTCTGCACTCGGCCGCCGGTTGGCGTCTTTATACAAACTCCAGATCTTCACCTTCGTCGCCGGGTCCAACGCGTCGCCAATACCTTCGTGATCCTCTTTGCCGAAAATTCCATGTTCCGGCGAGTAGATGGCCGTCAGCCGCAGCCCCGCCCCCACCATGACGTCGATGTTCCGTTTCCCGTCCCGCGTGAGCCCGGTGTGATTCGTGACCAACCCAATCTTCTTACCCTGCAGCCGCGCGAACTTTTCCTTAACCAAAACATCCAATCCGGTTTCAACACTGCCGGTCCGCGCGATCGCCCGCCGCACTCCTCCCATTGACTCGTTATACCCGTTCAAAATCGCGCCCGGCACATCTACTCCAAGCGCCGCCGCCGTAATCGTCGCCACCTTGGCGCGCAACGCCGTTACCGGCGGGCGGCGCTTCGGATGAACGCTGTTCGTCAGCAATATCACATACGCCCCGGTGCCTGGATCCACCCATAGCGACGTTCCCGTAAATCCCGTGTGTCCGAACGAGCCTAATGGAAAGAGCTCGCCGCGGTTGGCCGAAAACTGCGAGTCTATATCGAAGCCAAGCCCGCGCAGCACCGGTTGATCGGCGGGCGTCTGCGGCTGCGTAAACTTCTCGATCGTCAACGGACTGAAGAACCGTTGGCCATCCAGTTCTCCTTTTCCCAACAGCATTCGCGCGAAACGGGAAAGGTCCGCGGCCGTGGTGAAGAGCCCGGCGTGCCCGGCAACGCCATCCATGAAACGCGCCGTTGGGTCATGCACAACGCCACGCAGCGGCGCGGCCATATTCGGGTACAGTTCTGTCGGCGCGATCAACGGCCGCAACACCGCCGGCGGATTGAATCGGGACTCCGTCATTCCCAGTGGCTTGAAGATCTCCTCGCGCACGAACTGGTCCAGCGGCTTTCCCGAAATCCTCCGCACCATTTCGCCAAGTAAAACAAAGTTGATGTCGGAGTAAATAAACCGCTCTCCGGGCGCCGCGACCGGCTTGTCGATCAACGCCTTCTGTATCCCCGTCTCGTAGCCGCTCCACTCCGGCGCCAAATCCACATCGGGCCGCATTCCCGAGAAATGCGTCAGCAGCATCCGTACCGTAATGTCACTCTTGCCGCCTTGAAATCCCGGCAGATAATCGGTGACCTTGTCCCCCAGCCGGACCTTGCCCTGTTCCACGAGCCGCATCATGGCTGATGCCGTCGCCACCACTTTCGTCAAAGATGCGGCATCGAAAATCGTGTCCATCGTCATCGGCTCTGTCGCCGGCATCAGGCTGCGACTGCCGTAAGCCTTCCGATGGAGAATTTTCCCGTTCTGCCCAATCCACGCCACCGCGCCCGGCATTTGATCGTACAGAACCGCTTCCTCTATCACCCGGTCGATGTCATTCGATCCAGGAAAGCGTTCCTGCGCCGGCATCGCGCCGGCGACCGCCAAGACCAACAAAAATCCACGCATCTATTGAAGCCTTTTCGCCAATTCTTCAAGTTTGGAGGCGAGCAGGATATCTTTTGCCGTGATTCCGCCCGCGTCGTGGGTCGTCAAATCCACTACCACCCGGTTCCACACATTCGACCATTCCGGATGGTGATCCATCGCTTCAATCGCAATGGCGGCGGTGGCCATAAACCCAAACGCATGAACAAAATCCGGGAACTTGTACGATCGATGCAGTTTCCCGTTGACGACTGTCCACCCGGGCAGGGAGTCCACGGCGGCCGCGAGGTCCGCGTCGGTTAATCTAGCCATTTCTCTCCATCGTACGCGCAATTGCCCGGCGGAGTGGGTCGGAGAAAACAAGGGATGCAAAAAAAATCTACTGAGCCTGATAATTTTACGGTGCGCTTCGCGCAAGGGGTAGTGATGGTGTATCCGGTCGATGGCCATAAGGGGCACGATTCCGCGCCGGCGGTCCCTGGCGCCGTTACCGTTCTGTTGCGCCGCTGGCGTACCGGTGACCCCGGGGCTGCGGATGAATTGACCGCGATTGTTTATCCCGAACTTCGCCAACTGGCCCGCGCCCGGCTCTCGGTCCAGCGCGACGGCGAACTCTCTCCAACGGAACTCGTCCACGAGGCCTTTTTACGCCTGGCCCAACAGCGCCAACCGGACTGGGCGAACCGTTCTCATTTTTACTACATCGCTGCCCGTTTGATGCGCCAGGTCCTGGTCGATCTCTCCCGGGAACGGTTAACGCTGAAACGTGGCGAAGGCCGTGGAACACTTCGCCTGGATCGGATCGAAGAATTGGCGCCACATCAGGCATTGTCGCTGCTCTCCCTCGAAGACGCTCTTGTCGCGCTGGCCGAATTCGACCAACGGAAGGCGCAGGCACTGGAAATGCGCTATTTCGGCGGCATGACGGCGGAAGAGATCGCCCAGGTTCTTGGGATCGCCGCCGTCACCGTGGCGCGCGACCTCCGCGCCGCTAAGGCCTGGCTCCGTGCGCACATGTCCGCGCCGGAGGTGCCCGAATGACCGCCGAGCGCTGGCGCCAGGTTGAGGAAATTTTCCACGAAGCGGCCGTTCTCTCACCCACAGAGCGCGAGGACTGGCTCTCCCACCGCTGTACCGGCGACGCCGAATTAGCCCGCGCTGTCCGCCGCCTCATTGAAGCGGATCGCGACGAATGCGCGACGATCGAAAATATGATCGGCGATTCCGTTTCGGCTTGGCTCGACGTTCCTGCCGCCAGCCAACCTGAACGCGCCGGGGCCTGGCGCATCATCAAACCCCTCGGTTCCGGCGGAATGGGCGCGGTCTATTTAGCCGCCCGCGACGACGACTCCTACCGCCAACTCGCGGCCGTCAAGATATTGAGGCCCGAGCAACTCGCGCCCGGAATGCGCGAGCGGTTTCGCCAGGAGCGGCAGATCCTGGCCGAACTCGATCACCCCAACATTGCCCGCCTCCTCGACGGCGGCGCCACGGCCGACGGCCGGCCCTATCTCGTTCTCGAATATATCGACGGCGTCCCGCTCACCCTCTATTCCAAAGATCTCGGCCTGCGTGAGCGCTGCTCACTATTCGCCACCGTCTGTGACGCTGTCGCCTTCGCCCATCGCAACTTGATCGTCCATCGCGATCTGAAACCCGCCAACCTGCTGGTAGACACCAAGGGCGTCCCCAAACTCCTCGACTTCGGCATCGCCAAGCTGATCGGTGTAGATCACGGCATGACGGCCTCCATGCACGCCATGTTCACGCCGGATTACGCCAGCCCCGAACAGATCCGCGGCCAGGCCATCACTACCGCCACCGACGTTTATGCCCTCGGCGCAGTCCTCTACGAAGTACTCACCGGCCGCCCCGTACGCTCGGCGGGAAATCGCTCCTTCGCGGATCTGGTAAAGGATGTCACCGACGGCGTTATCCCGCCGCCCAGCCGCGTCGCCAGCGAGCGGATCCCCGTCGATCTGGACCGCATTGTTGAGAAAGCACTGGCCACTGAACCCGAACGGCGCTACGGCACCGCCGATCAACTTGCCGCCGATCTCCGCCGCTTCCTCGCCGGACACGCCGTCGAAGCGCGGGGCCAGTCCTGGCTTTATACCGCGTCGAAATTCGGCCGGCGCAATTGGCTTCCTCTGGCCGCGTTGACGCTTCTAGTCACCGGTCTGGCGGCGAGTACCGTCTGGTCCATCGGCCAAGCCAAAATCGCCGCCGAGGCCCGCGCCCACGCCGAACGCGAGCGAGATCGCGCCGAGCGCGCGCTACAGGAATCGGATCATCAGAAATCCATCGCCGTAAAAAACGCGGAAGAGGCCGCCGTGCAACGCGCCTCCGCCCAGGACCGCTTCCATCGCGCCCGCAAATTGACCCACAAGTTTCTCTTCGACGTCGAGTTTGCTCTCAAAGACGCCGTCGGCGCGACCAAAGCCCGCCAACTCCTCGTTTCCACCGCGCTCGAACACTTCGAACAAATGGGCCGCGAAGCCGCCGACGATCCTGAACTCAACCGGGATCTCGCCCGCGCTTATGACCGCATCGGCGACCTGCAGGGCTATCCCGCTGCCGCCAATCTTGGTGACACCGTTGGCGCCGTGAAAAGCTACCGCCAGTCGCTGGCCTGGCACCGCAAACGCTGGGACGATCCCGCCACCCGCCTCTTGGCCGGCTATACTTCCACCAAACTCGCCAAGACCCTTCTGTGGAACGCGCAAATTCCGGAAGCCGAAAAAGCCTTCGCGCAAGCCGCCGCCGCTTTCGCCAGCCTCGAACCCAAACTCACGCCCGATCTGCGCGTCGAACTCGTGCGCTACCGCTCCAATCTGTATCGCGCCTGGGGCGAACACTTGCAACAGCGGGACCAGCACCACCGGGCCATCGCCCTCGTATCGGCCTCGGTCCAGGATCTTCGACGCGCCATCATCGCCCAGCCCGCCGAAGTCTCATTCCGGCGGCTGCTCTCCAGCGACAGCCTTACCCTCAGCCGCAGTTGGGTCGCCCTTGAAGACTGGCGCGAAGCGCTTCGCACCGCGGAAATCGGGATGTCGGTGATGCGCGAAGCGATCGGCGAAAAACCTGCGATTCGTGACCAGGGCCGCCTCATACCACCCGGCATCCAACTTGTCGATGTGCTCGAACTCGCGCCCGAACGGGTTCGCGATCTCCCTCGCGCGCTCTCCGTGGACGCGGAACTAATCGGCATCGGTGAAAAACTCGTCACGCTCGATGCCGCCAATGTGCGCAATCAGGCGATGCTCGCCAACGTGTTCACGCGCCATGCCGGCCACCTTCGAAACTCCTGGCGCTGGCCCGAGTCTCTCGCCGCCTACCACCGCGCGCAAAATCTCATCGAGGTTATGGCGAAAGCCAATCCGGCCAATGGTTTCTACCAGGATCTACTCGGCACAAACGCCTTTTTCATGGGCCGATTGCTCGTCGACATGAAAGAGGATGCCGCCGCCACGCGTGCATTACGTCAGAGCATCGCCCTGCTTGAAAAGGCCGTCGCCGCCGGCCGGGTCAGCGCCCAGGCCAACTTAACCTTTGCCCGCGAATGCCTGGCCCTCATTGAATTCTAAAATAAAGGCATGGCCAAACCGCTCGCGCCGCTTCGCCGTGACCTCGACTTTTTCCCATCGCCCGACCGTAAACACCCGGGCCTCGTCATCCAGGACCGGAATCAGTTCTCCAGTCACCAACTGATCGTCCCGCCCGCATTCGTCCAGGTACTCGATCTCTTCGACGGCCAAAATACGGCTCTCGATCTTCGCGCCGCCTTGACCCGGCTCACTGGTGAACTCGACACCTCCGACGCCGCCGCCAGCCTGGAATCGGCCCTCAGCAACGCCGGTTTCCTGGAAGATGACAAGTTCGCCGCCATTCGCGAGACGCGCCTTCGCGAATGGCGCGCCGCCGATGTCCTGCCCTTTTCCCACAGCGGCTCCCTGAACTATCCCGGCGATCCCGGCGCCCTGCGAATGAAATTTGACGAGTGGTTCAACGCCGTTCCCAAGCCCGGCGCCACGCCGGTCCGCGCCATCGCCTCCCCGCACGCCAGCCCCGGCGCGGCCCGCCGCTCCTACGCCCATGCCTATTCCGTGCTGGCTCAATCGATCTCCCGGGAGCAGGCTGCCGACAAGACTTTTGTCATCCTGGGCACCTCTCACTACGGGGAAATCGACTGCCTCGGCACCACCCGCAAAGACTTCGAAACGCCTGTGGGACGGGCGCTAGTGAACCAAAAGCTGTTGGCTGAGCTGAGACAGGACGGCGGCGCCGGCGTGCTGGAGGAAGACTACTTCTTCTCCATCGAACACTCGGTCGAATTCCAAGTCGTCTTCCTGCAATATCTCTATGGACCCAACGTGAAAATCCTCCCGCTCCTCTGCGGGTCCTACGCGCGCAGCATTTACCTGGGCGGTCCACCCGAACAGTCCGATGACGTCCGGCGTTATCTGGACGCGCTTCGCGGCATGGAGGAACGCCACGGCGACGCGCTGGTCTGGGTCCTCGGCGTTGACATGGCGCACATCGGCAAACGCTATGACGATGACTCTCCCGCCACCGCCAACACCGGCGAAATGCTTGAGGTCGAGAGAAAGGATCGCCTGCGGATCGACTCCCTGAACAGCGGCGACACCGATGCTTTTTGGGCTCAAGTGCAGGAAGGGCACGATCCGCTGAAATGGTGCGGATCGGCGCCTTTCTATACATTTCTACGGGCGCTGCCCGCTGCCCGCGGCCACTTGCTGGATTACGAACACTGGCAAATTGACCCGGAAAGTGTCGTGACCTATGGCGCCATGCGCTTCATCTAGGCCTATACTGTCTCCATGAAGCCTTCGCGCCGTAACTTGCTCCAGACCGCCGGTCTTGCCGGAATTCCCGCCGTTTCCGCTCCCTCCGCCGCCGCTGCCGTGCCCGACATTTACAGCGCTATTGGCGTTCGCCCCATCATCAATGCCCGCGGCACTTTTACCATCGTGAGCGGCTCCACCATGCTGGCCGAAGCCCGTGCCGCCATGGACGCCGCCGCCCAACGCTATGTGCATATGGATGAGTTGATGGACGCCGCCGGCGCGAAACTGGCTCAACTCACCGGCGCCGAATGGGGCATGGTTTCCTGCGGTTGTTCCGCCGCCATCACGCATGCCACCGCGGCCTGCATCGCCGGCGGCAACCCCGATCTCCACGTTCGCATCCCTGATCTCCGCGGCTTCGCCAAAGACGAAGTCATCATTCCCGCCAACTCCCGTAATGTCTATGACGCGGCCATTCGCGCCGTCGGCGCTCGCATCATCGAAGTCTCCACGCCGGAAGAACTCGATCTCGCCATCGGCCCGCGCACGGCCATGATCTACATCCTCGCCGGCCCCGGCGCCGAAAGCGGCCCGCTCGCTTTTGAGACCGTCGTCAAACACGCCGCCCCGCACAAGATCCCCATTCTCGTCGACGCCGCCGCCGAAATCCTCACCGTCCCCAATGTCCATTTGCAGCGCGGCGCCACCCTTGTCACCTACTCCGGTGGCAAATGCATTCGCGGACCCCAGACCGCCGGCCTCCTGCTCGGCAAGAAAAGCATCGTCCAAGCCGCCTGGGTTCACAGCGCACCGCATCATGGCTTCGCCCGCGCACTCAAGATCGGTAAAGAAGAAACGATGGGAATGCTGGCCGCGGTGGAGATGTGGTCCAAGCGCGATCACAAGGCCGAATGGACGCGCTGGATGGGCTGGCTCAATACGGTCAAGACCCGCCTCGCCCCCCTCAGCCACATTCAAATGAACATTCAGGAGCCTAACGAACTGTCCAATCGCACCCCTTCGCTCCAAATTCGTTGGGATGCCGCCAAGTTCCGCACCACCGGTGTCCAGATGGGCGCCATGCTCATGAACGGTGAACCGCGAATGACCGTCGCCACCAATCAAAGTGGAATCAGCGTCGTTGCCTACATGATGGCTCCGGGCGATGCCGAACAAGTCGCCGAAGGGCTGTTCAAGGCTCTTTCCGGGCTCAAGGAACAGGCCGCGCCAGCCGTCGCCGCGCCGAAGTTCGAGCTCTCCGGCCGCTGGGCCGTCAAGATCGATTTCCTCAGCGGATCCTCTATCCACTACCTCGATCTCTTGCAGCGCACGGCCGATCTTTCCGGCACCCATCAGGGCGATTTCGCGTCCCGCCCCGTGCGTGGAAACGTGAACGGCGCCGCCGTCGATTTCGCCAGTTCGCTAAACGAAAATCACGGCGATTCGCTGCAGTTCCGCTTCACCGGCCAAGCCGCCAGCGCCGACGAAATGTCAGGCAAGCTCGACATGGGCGAATACCGTGGCGCCACCTGGTCCGCTAAGCGTGTGCCGGCTGGTGGAGGCCGGCGCCAGGGATAAACGCCAGGCGGTGAATCTGGCCGATTACAGGGGCGGCCCCCGCTACACCACAGGCGGCGAAGGCCCTTTGAATTAGCGGCTCAAAATCGTGGAACGCGGGTTCGCTTTCCCACACTCCTAGGACGAAAATCCCATCGGCGGTCTCGCTCGCAATATGGGCCCGCCGCGTTATGGGTGGAGGTCCATCGGCATTTACGCTGGCCAACAAGTCGTAATTCTGCGCCACCGTCATGCCGGCAAAGGAGTAGAGAACCGCCACCGCGGGTAAGGTGTTCGCGTCATCGGAAACGATCAACTTCTCGACGCGCCCCAGCTTTGGCGCGGTCTGTGGGGCTAAACCGGCCGCCTCCGCCCGAGGTAGTAGCTGCGGCAAAAAGTTTTCAAAATCCTCCTGGCTTTCCCAAATGTCGCAGACCAGAAATCCATCTGGAGTCGCTGTCGCGATATGAGCCAAGCCGCCGGGCGACTGCGCGTGCTCTCCAAGTGCTTCAATAATTTGGTCATACTGGGCGAACGTGCCGCCTTTTACGTCGTGAATCGCTGAAATTGGCAGGCCTCAGTATACGGAAAATCACTGCGGCCGATCCACGGCTTGGCAGGCGATTTCGATCCTACCAGTCGCCCACCGAGCCATCCCGCCGGAACACATTCATCGTTACTTCTGGTTGCCACGGATGTTTATCCGCCTCGGTTTCGTTGATGTCGATCCCGAGCCCCGCCGCCGTCGGCGGAACGGCATGTCCATTCACAATCGGAATCTGCCCGATAACTACGTCCTTCCGCCACGGAACGTCTTTCCGGACCACCTCCTGAATGAGATAGTTCGGCGTCGCGAAGGCAACGTGAGTGCACGCCGCCGTCGAGATCGGCCCCTGCGGATTGTGGCATGCGATTGCGATCGAGTAGACCTCGGCCATAGCCGCGATCTTCCGGACTTCACTAATCCCGCCGCAATGCGAACAATCCGGCTGTGCAATCGCGCACGCCCGTTTCTCGAACAGCTCACGGAACTCCCACCGTCCCACCAGCCGCTCACCCGTCGCGATCGGGAAGGGAAGCGCCCGCGCCACCTCTTGCAGTCCGTCAATCGACTCCGGCCAGCACGGCTCCTCATACCAGTAAAGGTTGTAGTCGATCAGCAACCGCCCAAATTGAATCGCCGCCGCCGGCGTCGTCCGCGCGTGAAGATCCAGCATGATGTCGAGCCCGTCCCCGCCCGCCTCCCGCATCGCTTCCACGCACTTCGCGGCGCGCTTCAACACGGCGGGAGATTCCACCGGGTCGCTAACTGGAATCGGCATCGACTTCACTGCGTTAAAGCCTTCCTCCATGCTTTGGTGCACGCGCTCGGCGAACTCCGCGGGTTCCAGCGTGCCGTAGATGTCTTCCATTTTCCCGCCGCCCAGATGATCGTAAAAGCGCAGAGTATCGCGAACCGGTCCGCCGAGAATTTCGTGAACAGGCCGTCCCAGGTCCTTCCCCTTGATGTCCCACAATGCTTGATCGATGCCGCTCATCGCCGTGTAGTTGATGATGCCTCCCCGCCAAAAATACTGGCGATGCATGATCTGCCAAAGGTGTTCAATCCGGCGCGGGTCCTGACCGATCAACAGCACGCTCAAATCCTCAACCGCTCCCACTACCGATTTCGTCTTCCATTCAAGCGTCGCTTCGCCCCAGCCATAAAGACCGGGTTGATCGGTCTCCACCTTGACGAATATCCAGTTGCGCATGCGCGCGTGAACGATCTTTGTCAGAATGCGTGTTATTTTCATGGCGAACTCATAAGCGTATCGCGAGACGATGGAAAGATGGAACTGGAGTTTCGGCGGGTAGATGTGGAGCAGGAGTTGCGGCGGTTGCGGGAGTTCGACAAAAAGGTTTTCTTGAAAGCCGATCTGTTTCCCGCATCGTTCTGGCGCGCCGCCGAAGTCTATTGGTTGATCGTCGATGGTAAACGTGTCGGGTGTTGTGCGCTCCAGGAGGAGTTGGATAGCGATCGGGTTCTCGCAATCAGTTCGACCGGCATCCTGCCGGCGTGGCAGGGCCGAGGTTTGGGACGAGTGATGAAGGCGTGGCAGATCGCCTATGCCAAGCGCTACGGCTACACCCGCCTGGTCACGGAGACACGGGAGAGCAATGAACGCATGATCAGGCTCAATCACGAGTTTGGTTTCAAGATCGTGCGAACGACCCCCGGCTGCTATTTCGATCCCGGCGAAGCCGCGGTGGAAATGGAGTTAACGTTTTAGTCCGATGCGCCGGAACGAATCCCCCCGGCATTCAGCCACCGAGCTGCAAATTGAGCGGATGGCCGGGCATCGAAAGCGCTGACGGGCCGAGCTGCCCAGCGAACGCGAAGGCATTACTATGGCCAACACGTGTCGGTGCGAGGGTACCTCTGCGTGACCGTACGCGCCTGGGTCCGGTGCCGCTTCAGCCGTCGGCTGGGACCTTTAGTGGTGCGAAGTAGTGACGGGCCGAATTGCCCAGCGAACGCGAAGGCGTTACCCTGGCCAACACGTGTCGGTGCGAGGATACCTCGGTGAGACCGTCGGCAGTACCGGCGGCGTGGCCGTACGCGCCTGGGTCCGGTGCCGCTTCAGCCGCCGACGGGGACCTTTAGGGGCGCGAAGAAGTAGCGGCATACTGTGCCGAAAGGCCGAGCTGCCCAGCGAACGCGAAGGCATTACTATGGCCAACACGTGTCGGTGCGAGGGTACCTCGGTGTGCCAGTCGGCAGTACCGGCGGCGTTAAGACGCGACCGTACGCGCTGGGGTCCGGTCCGGTGCGGCTTCAGCAGTTAGAAGGCGTTTAGACGGCGTGCGGCCAGTGGCTGAGTACCGACTCACGGTTCACGATTTCTTTCCAGCGGACGTCGAACTCCTGCGCAATTGCAGGGCATCTTGCGAGGATCGGACCGAGCCCGAGTTGGACATGCGGCTGGCACACGACCTCCTCGAAGACCAACCGCTCATGAACCTCGTGCCACCGGTCGGTGAGCCCCCCGGCATCCAGCAGGACAATGCGATCACCGGCCACGCCGAAATTCTTGAGATGGGCATCCAGCGAAAATATCCCGCGTTGCCAGCCGGACTGGCGGAGTTCGAGGAAACGGATCAGCCATTCCCGCACTTCGTCGAATCGATTCTCTCGGGCCAGTTGCGTCAGATGTTCATGAAGCGTGGCCTCCACACGGGCTGTGGCCTCGGAGACAGTCAGCCATCCGGGCCAGCCGCCGATATTGACGCGGATCGGCGGGAATTCAATAACTTCCGGGACCATGGGCGTCCCGGCCAGATGGACTTGAGCGAGACGCTCTCCGCGCCGGTCTCGGGAACGGTAAATTCGCCAGACGTCTTTGACATGCGTACTGAGCCATAGACTTCTAGGTACGATCCGCATTACGGTCTGCACGAAAACTCGGAGCAGGCGCAACAGGCTGGACGGCCGTTGCAGAATAGCGCGAGGCAGGAGTTTCCACAGCAGGATCAACGCCACCACTTCGGAAGGAGATCGCGGACGCTTCACCACCCAGTGGCTCGATGCATAGACTACCTTTCCGATGCCCTCACCGAGACGCTTCAACCGGCCGTTCGTGAGTTCGACCGGAGCGTGTAGCAGAACGCGAGGGGCTGCCATGATTGCCCTCCGCCTATAAAGTAATCCCAATCCGCCCAAAGCGCCAGCGAGAAATAGAAAGGCGCGCCAAACCGGCGCGCCTTCATTCCAAATTCAAGGAGGATGTCTACGGCTTTGCGATATCGCGAGACGCGATGACCCGGTCGATCATGCCGTACTCGACCGCCTGCAACGGGTCCATGATGTAATCTCGATCGACGTCGCGGGCTATCTTGTCGACCGGTTGTCCGCAAGCGTCGGCAAGGATTTTGTTGAGAGACTCCCGCATCCGCAGGATCTCTCGGGCATAGATGTCGATGTCGGTGGCCTGCCCGGCGAGGCCATGCATGGAAGGCTGGTGAATCAGGATGCGCGAATTCGGAAGGCTGAAGCGCTTCCCTTTGGTGCCGCAAGCGAGCAGCACGGCGGCCATTGAGGCGGCCTGACCTAGACAGTAGGTTGTGATGTCCGGTTCGATGAGGTTCATCGTGTCGAGAATCGCCAATCCGGCGGTGATCGAGCCGCCCGGCGAGTTGATATAGAGCGAGATATCGCGCTCCGGATCTTCAGCGGCCAGGAAGAGCATCTGGGCCATGATCAGATTGGCCACGTTGTCGTCGATCGGAGTCCCGAGGAAGATGATGTTTTCTTTGAGCAGGCGCGAGTAGATGTCGTATGCACGTTCACCGCGCGAGGTCTGCTCAACAACCATCGGGACAAGGACAGAATTTTCCATTTGGGGCATGCTTCTCTCATCATAGCCTTATAGACCGGGGAGTAGCGAGGATCGCCGGAAAAAGAGGAACTGCATATGCTTAAATAGAGGGAAAGCCAAAGCACGTTGACCGAACAGGAACAGCGGATCCTCGAAGTTGCTTCACCATTCGGTGGAATTGGTCGATAGAGAACTTAGAGTGCATTCTCATCACGGACCACTTATGAGAATTTTGATCGCCGACGACAGTAATGTTTCCCGACATCTGCTGGAGACCATTGTCAGGAAATGGGGCTATCAGGTGATTACCACCGCTGACGGCAATCAGGCTTGGGAAGCCTTGCAACAGCCGGATGCGCCGCGAATGGCCATACTCGATTGGATGATGCCAGGACTGACGGGCCCGGAAGTCTGTGAACGAGTACGACAAAAGGGTGTAGAACCATATACCTATATCCTCCTGCTCACTTCCCGTACGCAAAAAGAAGACGTCATTGAAGGGATGACCGCCGGCGCCGATGATTACGTCGTCAAACCATTCGACCAGCAGGAGTTAAATGTCCGTTTGCGCGCGGGGCGCCGGATCATTGATCTCCAGGATGAACTCCTGAAAGCCCAGGCGGCTTTGCGGTATCAGGCGACCCATGACGCTCTGACGGGCATCATTAATCGCGGCCGGATCTCCGAAATCCTCGCGGAAAATGTCGCAAAAACAGGTCCTTTAGGCGTAATAATGCTCGATTTGGACAAGTTTAAGACGGTAAATGACACGTTTGGACACGCCGCTGGCGACGCTGTTCTGATAGCCACGGCCAAAAGGTTGGCGGATTCGCTTACCGACAAAGACACTATCGGCCGCTACGGAGGCGAAGAGTTTTTGGTGGTTTCGCAGCGTACGCCGTTGGAAATGCAAGAGTTAGCTGAATTTCTCCGGACACAGATCGGCGGCGCTCCCGTCGAGACCGGCGCCCTCCGCCTCGCCGTAACCGCCAGCTTCGGCGTAGCTAACCGCAACGGATCCGGGGTGGAGCATGGAAATATTTTGCTCAAAGCCGCCGACGACGCGCTTTACGAGGCGAAGAAGTTGGGGCGGAACCGCGTGGTTGTGGCGGCTTCGGTGGAAGGGCAGTAGGAAGTTACTCGTCGTCCTGGGCGCGGCGGGCGACGGCGAAGTGGCTGAGCGAGTCGGAGTACTGTGAAATGCCCTTATACAGCGCTTCGGCGATCTTCTGGCGGGTTTCCGGTTTGCGGAGTTCCTTTTCGTCGCGAGGATTGGAGAGAAACCCGATTTCGGTGAGGATCGACGGCATTGAGGCACCGATCAGGACAACGAATGGCGCTTTCTTAACTCCGCGATTGCGCGTGGCGCCGACCGGGCCCCAGACGCGATAGAGGGCGGCGTTAACTTTTGTCGCGAATTCGCGGGACTCCTCGATTTTGTCTTGGAGCGCGATTTTCTGAAGAAGGTCCCGGAGTTCGAAGACGCTTCGCTCGCTGGTGGAATTTTCGCGAGCGGCGACGTCCAGCGCTTCTTTGGAGGTTGTGAAGCTAAGGAAGTAGGTTTCGACGCCGGAGATTGTACGAATGGTTGACGCGTTAGCGTGGATAGAGACGAAGAGATCGGCGCGGCTATCGTTGGCGATCTTGGTTCGGGTCTCTAAGGGGACGAAATGATCGTCGTCTCGAGTGTAGACTACTTCGCTTCCCAGGTTGGTCGAGACCAATTCTCCCAACCGGAGCGCCACATCCAGGACCAGTTCTTTCTCCAGGAGCCCGGTTGGGCCGGAAGAACCCTGGTCATGTCCTCCGTGGCCTGGATCGATCACGATACGGCGGATTTTCAAGCCCAGTGCCCGCGTCATGGAGTTCGCACCGGTTTCGATACGCCGGGCGGTTTTGGCCGGCGCGGGCGGCGAGGTTACCGAGGCGCGGACGGGCCGCGGCGTAACACCGGCGGTAGACCGGAAGCCAGGGTATGCGACCTTAGGCAGGACGGGAATGACGATCGAGTTCGACGCCCTAAGAACCGGCGGAGCCGGGAGTATAACCGCCGCCAGCATTCGCTTCGGGGCGGCCGGAGCAATAAACGGGCGGAGTGTTTTCGGGGGAGTGGCGGGAGCGGGGGCGGCGGACGTGACTACGGGCGGCACGAAACCCGGTTTCCTGACTTCTATCACCAAGCGATACGGGTTATCCAACTCGCTGGTCACGACTTCAGCGGATTCGACCAGATCCAACACGACGCGGGCGACACCGGGTTTTGCTTCCGCGATTCGGATCTGACGGACGAGGGAATCCCCAACCGCGATAGTTTGCATCCCCTTGCGATTGGCGCTGGTGTTCTGGAAATCGAAGAAGTAGCGGTCCGGCTTCGTTAAACGGTCTCGGCGCACCTCCGCCTTACCGTTCAACTGCACGGCAACGCGGGTAACGCCATTCATCGTCCAGTGCCGGACTTCCTGCAAAACCAGATTTTCGGCGCTTAACTGGCCTGAAACACACAACAAGAGCGTTGCCATCGGCCAAGCTCCTGATTGTGAGAATGAGCGCATTATTTGGTTCGCATGTGAAGTCGCCCTTCGGCGTCAACGAAAGCTTCCACTTGGCGTGTTTCGGATTCATCCGATTTCACAACAGGAGCGGGCGGGGGCACCGCGGCTGGCGCGGCGGCGATTTGGACGGAAGCCGCGCGACGCGCTTCGCCGTACTTTTTCCCCACCTTGTATACGTACTCCTGGGTCTCCGGGTAGGGAGGAATCCAGCGGTATTTGCCGACCGCCCCGGCGCCGGCGTTGTACGCGGCCAAGGCCAGCCGATCGTCCTTAAAAGTGTCCTTCAAGTCCTTCAGGTGGCGCACACCGGCACGAATGTTTTCTTCAACATCGAAGGAATTTCGCACCCCTAGCGAACGGGCGGTAGCGGGCATCAATTGCATCAAGCCCTGCGCCCCGGCATGGGAGATAGCGTATTGGTTGTAGTTGCTTTCCACTTGAATGACGGCGTGGACGAGCAGCGGGTCGAGGTCGTACTGGCGCGCCGCCTGTTCAACCGCTTCGTTGATTTTGGTGTTTTTGGCAAGCGGTAAGGATGCCAGCGAACCCTTTTCGGGCATGGGTGCGGGTGCGCCAATCGACCTGGGCGCGACGACCAACGGCTCTACCGTTACTCGGCGAA